>Ga0308417_1000887_pt1 | contig 20948 bp, 13 predicted proteins | sample HotsprSampleOS65_FD_203528 | JGI IMG/M metagenome (GOLD analysis project Ga0308417, IMG submission 203528) | Hot spring phototrophic mat microbial communities from Octopus Spring, Yellowstone National Park, Wyoming, United States - 20090730_OS65 ... | reverse complement strand
TCGCAGCGGATGCGATCGAAAAAAATGACGCCGACGACGACCAACGCCCCGGCAATCAGGCCGATGAGAACCGACGCGCCGACGGTAACGAAGGCGCAGGGGGCGGTGATCGCCACCAGTCCGGCGAGGCAACCGTTGAGCGTCATGCCCAGGTCGGGCTTGCCCAGGAGGAGCCAAGCTACCAGCGTAGCACTGAGTGTGGCCGCCGCTGCGGCAGTGTTCGTCGTGACGACGATCTCGGCAATCGCCGGCGGGTCGACGCCCATCGTGCTGCCCGGATTGAACCCGAACCAGCCGAACCAAAGGACGAAGCAGCCGATGGTCGCCAGACTGAGGCTGTGGCCGGGAATGGCGTTGATCTTGCCGCCGGGCCCGTACTTTCCGATCCGGGGACCGAGGATCATTGCACCGACCAGCGCGGCCCATCCGCCGATCGAGTGAACCTGCGTCGATCCGGCGAAGTCAACGAACCCGAGGGTCGAAAGCCAGCCGCCGCCCCAAATCCAGTGGCCTACGATCGGATAGACCGCGATGGCCATGATGAAGCTGAAGATGATGAAGGCGTGATACTTGATCCGCTCGGCCACCGCTCCGGAGACGATGGTCGCCGCCGTGCCGCAAAACACCAGTTGGAAGAAGAACTTCGCCCAGAGGGGAATCCCCGTCCATGAGATCGCCGAGTAATTGCCCCAATAGAAGTCGGCGGCCGCGTACTCCTTCTTGAACTCCCCTTTGTCTGGGATATTCAGTACGACCGGGAAGGTGCCTGTGGCGGCGCCGTCAACCACCTTGAACTCGGTGAGCCGAGCCTTTTCGCTCAGGTCCCCGATTTCGGAAATCAGTTTTTCGTACTTCTTCGCGGTTTCTTCATCGTCGAGGTCGATGCCCATCCCGTCCTTGATGTCGGACTTGATCAAGCTTTCCAGCGATGCCGTTGCCGGGCTGTTGTCTTTGCCGCCGACCATCAGCAAGCCTTCGGTGCCGACATAAGGCGAGCCGCTGCCGAACATCAAGCCCCAGCCGATAAACCAGAACCCGATGGCGCTGACGGCGAAGACGATGAAATTCTTCGAGAGGATGTTGACGCAGTTTTTCGCCCGGGCAAAGCCGGACTCGACGCACGCGAAACCCAAGTTCATGAAGAACACGAGTATGCCGGTCAGCAAGACCCAGACGGTATCGGCCATGACCTTCAGCTCGGCCAGGCTCGGACCGGCCGGCGCGGCGACGGCTGTCGGAGCGGAGTCGCCTCCGGCCGCACCCGCCGCCGCGGTGGGTCCCGCCGCTCCGGAGTCTGCCGAGGCAGCGGCCGGAAGCGGCTCGCCGGCCAGAATTTCCCACCCGTGGCTGCTCAAAATCAGTGTTCCCGACAGAAGCACGAAAACAGGCAGTTTGCAAAGTCGCATCATCGATTTCACCTTTTATTCGCGTAGTTGGCAGGTAAGCCGCTCGGGACCCTTTCCGCCGAGCGATTAAATTGCCGCATCGCCCGACTCGCCGGTGCGAATGCGAACCACTTCGCTTAAGTCCGAGACGAAGATTTTGCCGTCTCCCACCTGGCCTGTTTTGGCCGCGCGAGTGATGGCTTCGAGTACGGCAGGCAGATCCTTGTCTGCGATGGCTACCTCGACTTTGATCTTTGGGACGAAATCCACCGTATATTCTGTGCCCCGATAAACCTCGGTATGGCCCTTCTGGCGGCCGAAACCGCGGACCTCGGTAATCGTCATTCCTTTGATGCCGGCTTGTGCCAGCGATTCTTTGACATCTTCCAGCTTGAAATGCCGGATCAACGCTTCCACTTTCTTCATGGCGTTACTTTCAACAGAGACTTGAGTCGTTGGAACTGAACTTGCCCGAAAACGCACAATCGCGCCGACGATGACGAGTCGCACTGCAAGCAGCGTGCCCGGCATTTGCTTGCGGCATGATTTCCCCCGCGATCGTATCACTGGCTGCGACAGAAGTTGTTGGCAGGAAACGCCTAGCGGAAAAACCAAGAAATTGGTTCGAGATCGTAATGCGTTCAGCGGACTTCGGAGGGACTCGCGTTTCGTCGTTGAAGAAGCATATTCTGTGCGCACTCGATGCGCGCAAAGCGTGCGTTTGTGACGGGTTTCGACATGGTGCTTTTTGTGCGAAGTCGGCCGCCCTCGAAAGCCCATGTTTTGGAGGAACCGAGACCAGAATATGGCCGCATCAGTGCGCGGCGACATGCCTGGCGACCAGGCAGCAACGGCGCTTGTGGGACGTGCTCCCGGGACGATACGCTGCCAGCCATGCCCGCCTCGGCGGGTGGTGTGAAGCCCGCAGCGTCTATGGCTCGGCTTGGCATCGCGGGCAGAAGAAGGTCGATCGCTGTGCCTGAACGATTCTCACGATGCGTTCCCTGCGGCACTGAAGGCACGGCTGTCCGTGGCGTTGGTACACGCGGAGATGATGCTGGTGGTTTCCCGGTACGTCCGCGGCGATGCGGTAGGTGCCGTCGCGCAACGTGGTTCCCTGATGATCGATTGCCTCGGTAAGAACCGCCCGCATGGCCTTCCAGAGCCGAACCCATTGGTTGCGGGCAATCTGACGGCAGGCAGAGGCGGGATGGATTCGCGCACGATGAAGCATTTCAGAGGCATAAAGATTGCCGATGCCGGCCAGCCTTTTCTGGTCGAGTAATGCCACTTTGATGGGCCGGCTCGATTTCCGAAGACGGGCGGCGAACTCTTCCTTGGCCACCGTCAAGGCATCGGGCCCGATGCGTTCCGGCCCAAATTGTCGGGCGAACGCGGTTTCGGTGAGCAAGTGGACGACCCCAAGTCCCCGCTGATCCCAGAAAAGCAATTGCCGTGCGCCGCGGCCTCGAAAGCTCACCACGAGGCGCAAATGGCTCTGATCGGGCGGGTTCGCCATCATGACCAGGCCGGTCATGCGCGGCTCGATGACCAAACGATTCGAGTTGTCGAGGCGAAGAACCAATCTTTTGCCGAGCCGGGCCACCTCGGTGATCAATCGCCCTTGCAGGCCGGCACAAACCTCTCGCCATGACGGAACGAACCGGATCGATTGCAGCTTGCTTCGCGGCCGCCAAACGCGCGCAATCGACAGACCGGCGGCGGGCGCGATGCAGCGGCGCATCGTTTCAACTTCGGGCAACTCGGGCATGGTGCTGAATGAAGCGGCATTTCCCGGCGGGCGATCTGTTCTGCGCGGTTGAGAGAAAGCGGTTCAGGGAAAGATTCGATTCGGCCCGCGCGTGCGGTCTTGTGCCGCGCCGCGAATAATCCTTTCTACAAGGTAAGGTTACGAATGCTCATCGAGGACTTTGGCCACGACCATCGTTGCGTCGTCTTGCTGGGGCCGGCCTGTTGTGAAGCGATTGATTTCGGCAAACACCTCGTCAAGGATCGTCTGCGCGGATTGTTGCTGAACACGGCGGATCGCGGCGAAAACGCGGTCGATTCCCAGCCGTTGCTGTCGGGGTGATTCCGCCTCGTACACGCCGTCGGTGAGCAAGACGACCAGGTCTCCGGGGTCGAGGGAGATCGGCGGGCTTGCGGAGACGACCGAATCGTCGCGCACGCCCAGCGGCAGACTGGCCGTATCGAGAAGATCGAGTCGCCCGTCGTTTCGCAGCAGATAGCTGCGCTGGCCCGCGCCGGCATAAACGAGAGTTCGTTCGTTCGGATGCAATTGCACCAGGGCCAGCGTGACGAAGTGGAAGTCGCTCGTGTCGGCCGTGAGCAAGCGATTCGCCTTGGTGAGGATGGCTCCGACATCGTTGAGCGTTTGGGCGAGAATCCGCAAACACGCGCGCGTTTCCGACATGAGCAACGCCGGGCCCATCCCGTGGCTGCTCACATCGCCGACGGCCAGCGCGATCGATCCGTCGCTAAGCGGGAAGTAGTCGTAATAGTCGCCCGCCGCCGAATTCGCGGGGAAGATCGCACCGGCAATTTCAAACCCCGGCACTTGGGGCGCGGACGACGGAAAAAGCCGCTGTTGTATTTCCTGCGCGAGCCGGAATTCTTCTTTGGTCTGCCGCAGCGCCTCTTCGGCGCGGCGGCGGCGCGTCCGCTCGATGGCGTATCGTATCGATCGCACAAGCGAGTTGTCGTCCACTTGACCCTTGACCAGGTAATCCTGGGCGCCCGCCTGCACCGCCTTGATGGCCATCCCCTCGTCGGCATAGCCGGAAAGCACCACGATCGGCACCCCCTCGACTGCCGATTGCATCCTCAGAAAGGTGCCCAGGCCGCGACTGTCGGGCAGCCCGAGATCGAGCAAAACGACATCGAACGCTTGCTTTCGGCAAAGATCGGCGGCCGCGGAAAGCAACTCAACGTGAATCAGTTCGAACGGGCCGTCCCAGCGATCACCGAGCAGATTCCGCATCAGCCAGACATCGTCGGGATCGTCCTCGACCAGGAGAATCCGCACGCGTTGCTGTTCCATGGCGTTTCGCTATTGCACTTCGACTGGACCGTGTCTGTTTTCCTCTATCGAGCATATCAGAAATCGGGCGCTTTTCGAGTCGCCCCCCGTACTCGCGGCCGGATTGATTTCTAGAAAGGCGACAAACGGCGTCCGAGTGGCGATAGCGCGCCCTGCCGGCGGCCAGCCGGGGCGGCCAACGAACACGGCGATACGGGGCAGTTGCCGCGCGGTTTTCCGTGCCCCGAACGCGCGTGGCGGCTGTCAACCGTCGGGCCACTGGTCGAGGGCGATGAGCATTTGCGGCGATGCGGTTGGTCGGGTCCGCAGCCAATCGGCAAACACGGCGAAGGTTCTCTCCGCTGCCGAATGAAGACGATGATCGCCGTTGGCCTTGCTCAGATCGACGAGCAGGGTTGCAGCCAAACCATTACCGCTAGGCTCTGCCGTATCGATGACGTCCTTTTTGCGGGCGAACAGCGGCTCGTGGTCGTGGGGGGTGTAAAAGAACCCGCCCGCCGAATCGGCAAAGTTGGCGAGCATCGCGTTTGCCAGATCGACCGCCGCCTGCTGCCATTGTGCTTGGCCGGCAGCTTGGGCGAGGATCGAGTAGCCGAGAGCCACTGCGGCGTAGTCGTCGAGGAATCCGGGCGGGGCGCGACGGCCGTCGCGCCAACACCGCCAGAGCCGGCCCGAGTCGTCGGTCATTCGTTCACGCACGAACGAAGCCGCCACTGTTGCCGCGGCAACGTAGGCGCTCCGATCAAGAATGGCGCCGCAACTCGCCAGCGCGGCAATGGCCAGCCCGTTCCACGCCGCAATGATCTTATCGTCGCGCAACGGACGAACCCTGGCCGACCGTGCGGCAAGCAACGCGGCTCGGTCGTCGGCTGAAAGTCGATCGATCTGATCTTCCGCTTCAGGGCTTGTTGCCGCTGCATCACTCGATCGCCGCCGGTGCAGGATCGAGCGGCCTTCGAAATTCCCGCCCGGGAAAACGCCGTATTCGCGGCAGAAGCGGGCGGCACGCTGTTCGTCGCCCAGCACTTGGGCTACTTGTTCCGGCGTCCATAGGTAATAGCGGCCTTCCTCGTGTTCGCTGTCGGCGTCTTCGCTGCCGAAGAAGCCGCCGTCGGGCGACCGCAGATCGCGAAGCATGTAGTCGCAGGTCGCTTCGGCGACTTGCCGCCACCGCGCCCGTCGAAACGTTCGCCAGGCTTCGGAATACACCTGCGCGAGCAAGGCGTTGTCGTACAGCATCTTTTCGAAATGCGGCACCAGCCATTGAGCGTCGGTGCTGTACCGATGAAACCCGCCGCCCAAATGGTCGAAGATACCGCCGTCGGCCATCGCGTCGAGCGTCTTGCCCAAGATCGTCGCGAGCGAGGCATCTCGTGTCGCTGCGGCTCGGCGGACCAGCCAGAGGAGCAGTACGGCCTGAGGAAACTTCGGTGCACGCCCGAATCCGCCCCACTGCGGGTCGAACATTTCCCTCAGTTCGGCCTCGGCGGTCGCGAACGATTGTTCGCGGAGCAGCGGCAGCGACTCGATCGGACCCGGAGCGCCGTGATCGAGACGCGAGTCGCGCACCGCTTGACTGACCATCGCCGCTTGGGCTTCCACGCGCGACCGCTGGTTCCGCCACGCATCATCAACCGCGCGAAGGATATCGGGAAAGCCCGGAACGCCGTCGCGCCCATGCAACGGCCAATAGGTTCCTCCGAAGAACGGCTCGCCCGAGGGGGTTAGGAACACCGACAGCGGCCAGCCTCCCCGATTGGTCATTAGTTGAACGGCCTCCATGAAAATCTGGTCCAAATCGGGACGCTGTTCGCGATCGACCTTTACGGGAACGAATCGCTCGTTGAGCAGTGCGGCCGCCTCGGCGTCCGAAAAGCTCTCGTCGGCCATCACATGGCACCAATGACAAGAGGAATAGCCAATGGATACGAATACGGGTTTTTGTTGTTCGGCCGCTTGCCGAAGACAGTCGGGCGACCAGGGCCGCCAATCGACGGGGTTTTCGGCGTGTTGGCGGAGGTAGAGACTCAATTCACCGGCAAGTTGGTTCGGCATGACATTCTCGCTTACGCGATCGAGAAGGTTATTGTGGAAAACGCGATGCGACCGAATGGCAATTCCGCGGTAAAGACCGGCGAGTTGCTCCGTTGGTGTAGGCCCGGGCACGCAACGGGTGCGTGCGACAGGCGACGATCGGGTCGCTCGTGCCTGACGACGCGACCTTTAAATAATATCAACCGCCTCACCGTCGCTCTCTGCGCTTCCGTCGCGAGCCGGCCGATTGGGTGCTGACTTTTTCTCGGCAAGAACCGCAGAAAAAGTATTTCCGCGTAGTCCAATCGGCCTGCTGTTTTTCCCAGCTTCTACAGATTGACGACGTATGCTTCGGTCGCGTTTTGTGGCGTTCGGCGGCTACAAAAGGAGCGTAAACATGCTCGCCTTTTTCTAATCTGGCGCTCACGAGAAGGTAACCGGCCGCGTTTAGAATCGTCCGAAGTATTGAATTCCACTAGGGGGATGACATCGCCTCGACGAGGCGGTTTTAATTGCCGTCTGCCGACGTTGCCGGTATTTGTACGCCATTAGGTTGAAGACATGGACAGAACAGTTCGACGGAGCGATCGATTGTCGTGTCTTCGCCTGGCGGTTTTGTTTTTGGTCGTTCTTTCGATTGCCTTCTTTTCCGGCTGTGGCGGTTGCGGCAACGACGAAAGCAAACCCTTTGGCGGGATGAGCCAAGAGGAGTTCGTCAAGGCGTTGAAAGAGAAAAAGCAGCGCGAGCAGGAAGCGGATCAGGCTGCCATGCAGCCGGGCAAGCGCCCCACGGCGAAAGGCGTTGCCAAAGCTGCTCAACCGCAGCCGTCGCCCTCGGCAGACGACGCGGCGGCACAGGCAGGCGAATCGCAAGGTCCGGCAAAGACGGGCAATGGCGGCTCGGGCGAGGAGTCGCCCGATGGGCCTCCGCCCCCGTTGCCTCCTCCGTTGCCACCGCCGGCCGATCTGACGCAATGGGACGAGCACGATTTTCATGTCGCGAGGTTGATTTCGGACCGTCGCTTGGGCGAGGCCGTGGCCGTTCGGGTTATGCGCTCGGAGAAAACCGAAGCAGAAGCGAGGATGCTGATCGACTTGATCACGGTCAAGCCCGGCGGGCAGAGCGGTTTTGCAGTTGGGGCGTCGGGCGGGCAGCGCGGCGGCTCGAGGCCGGAAGGTGCGGCCCTGCTGGCTCGGGTGGCGGACGCGTTGGCCGCCAACGGCACGGCGCCGGCTCGGCAGGCGCTGGCGGCGATGATTCAGGCCGCGATTCCCACGTCGGACGCGAAAGCGGCGGCGGAGGCTGCGTTAGACGCAGTTGCGCGTCAGCAGGCGAGTTGGGCTGAGGCCCTGTTGCTCGACATCGTATTTCAGCCGGAGCATTTCATGGGTACGGGCGGTGCGTGGCCGTCGCCCGACGCCCTGCGGCAGCGCGTGTTGACGTTGCTTCGTGGGCAAGAGGGTTCCACTGTCCGGGAGCAATTGGCGCTTCGCTTGGCTCAGCACGTGGCGGAACAGTCGGGGCGGTCGTCCCTTGTGGATCTGTTGAGCGAGCCGGTTTTGGCCAATCTGCCGGCACAAGTCGTCTTGTACCGGTCCGCACGGCTTCCTCAGGACCGGAGCCTGATGTTCGAGAGTCATTTTGTCGGGTGGAGTCGAAGGGCGCTGTCGCATTGGCTGGAGTTGCCTGCTGAGGGCACTGAGGCAACGCTTGACTCGGAGCAAGCGGCCGCTGTTGCCCGATTGCTGTGGAGCGACGATCTCTTTCCGATTCTGGAGCTTCGGCATCGATCGATCGGCGCGTTGTCTGAAACGCCGACGTTGCTCGCTCTGAGCGTGACCATTCCCACTGTTGCCATGCGCAAACGGTTGGTGCGGACGTTGGACCGGCATTACGCGGACGGTCCGGGCGTTTTGCGTCAGGCAACGCAGGCTAACGGCGGAGTGTTTGATCCGGCGTTGTCGCTGTTGGTGCGCGAGGTGATTCGCGAAAACACCCGAAGCTCCGCCCGGACTGCGGCGCGGCCGACGGCTGGCCGCCCGATTCAGCCGGCTGCGGCGCCGCGCACGCCGACGGGGGATGTTTGGGAGGCGTTGGTTGCGGACTTATTGCGGCAGCAGTGCCGCAGGTATTATCAGGCTGGAATGGCGCGTTTGGCGGCGCAACGTAGTCAAGCGATGCAGACTGCCGCGCCGGCGCATGAGCGGCCCGGTGACGATCTGTCGGCGAAAAAGCCGTGGCGGCCGTTCACGTTGCATACGGGTGCCGAAGCATTGGTGCAGTACGAGATCGATCGAGAGACGGCGAGCCAATCGCCGCGCGGTCCGGAGGCCCCGTTGCGGCTGTGTTACCTTCGTTTCGAAGAGAAAGGCAAGCCGAGCCGGCCGCTGGCGAGCTATCGCCGGCAGTTTCGGCAATTGACGGAAGTCCGCCATGCGGGCGGTTATTGGCTTTTCGGGCGGATCGACGCGGAGGCGGGAAAGGTGTGCTACGTCGATCTATTCGTGCTGCCGGCGAAGGCGGGAGTTGTATTGAGTCCCGAGGAAGAGCAGCAGCTCACCATTGAATTGCTGGCCATTCAAACGACGGACTTGAGCGACACACTGAGAACAGCGTCGCAAGAGCCTTAGGCCGTCGTGTTCGAGGAGCGTCTGCCGTGAACAAAAGAATCGTTGTGGCGACGTTGGTTTTGCTTGTTGGGGCGGGAGCGATCTGCGCCGTGCATTTGAGCAGCGGCAGCTCGACCGTGCAGAAGGAGAGCGCGGAGAGCGCGCCGGCGGCAACGGGTTCGCCGCGGGTCGTTGTGGAAACGGAAGAACACGACTTCGGCGATCTCAAGCACGAGGAACAGGTTAGCCATACGTTTCGCGTCTTCAACCAGGGCGATGCGCCGCTGCGGCTTCAGCGCGGTCCGACGACGTGCAAATGCACCATGAGCACCCTGCCGGAGCAGGATATTCCCCCCGGGCAGGGCGCGGAAATCGCACTGACATCGAAGGTGATCGAGCGCCGCGGGTTCTTCTCGCACAGTGCGACGATTTACACGAACGATCCGCGCCGTCCGGTGCTCACATTCAAGATCATCGGGGCGATCCGTGAAACGCTGGCCGCCAAGCCGAACGAAGTGACGCTTGCCGGCACGCTGGCGGGCAAGGTATTCGACGTGTTGGTGTTTTCGCAGATTTGGGACGAGATGAAGATTGTGTCGGTCGAGTCGCAAATCGACGGATTGACTTGGCAGGAGCTGCCGCCGGAGCCGAAATCGCTGCAAGAAAACAGCGCGACGGCCGCGCGCCGATTGCGATTCGTGTTGCCCGAGACTCTCCCGGAAGCCGAGATTCATCAGACGCTGGTCGTCAAGGCCGCCCATCCTGAGCAGCCCGCGGCGGTTGCCGAGGCGGCCATCGAACTTCGAGGCGAATCTCGCCGCGACGAAGTGGGGTTGTTCGGCGACAAGATGTACACCGGGCGGATCATGCGGCTGGGGACTCTGGTCCGCGGTCAAGGCGCGAGGGAAACGCTGGTGCTCAAGTTTCGCGGTCAAGACCGCCCTGTGCAGATCAAGGAGATTTGCGCCAAGCCGGATTTTTTGCAAGTTTCGGTCAAGCCGTTCCAGCCCGATCAGCCCGAAAACAACTTGTTCCGCATCGAGGTTGTGATTCCGCCGGAGACCCCGGCGTGCGACTACATGGGAGTGCGGATGGGCGAGGTGCTGATCGAGACCGATCACCCGACTCGCCCGACGGTCAAGTTTCAGATCGAGTTTTCCATTCTGAGCACTCCGCGCGCGTGAGGCCGAAGAGGCGAGGCATGGCGGAGAGCGCCGGCCGAGTCATCGCGCGGCGCGGAGTGGGGCAGAGCAGCGGGCGCAGAACCGGAGCCGCACCGTTTCGGCTGCCGTGTGACATCTCCCGTTTTGCCCAAGGCGATTCCTTCCTTAAAGCTTTTTCGGATGCCCGACTTCCCCCTTGCCGAACTTGATCGACCGATCGGCTTCGACCCCTACCGAGCGTGGCTGGGGGTGCGGGAGCTGCGCCGTCCGCTCAATTTTTATCAGTTGTTGCTTTTGCCCAACGGGGAGGAAGATTTGGAGGTCATCCATGCCGCGGCGGCCGCGCAGCGGGCGTCGTTGCTTGCTCATCGGCACGACGCATTGCCCGAAGTGTGGCGGCAAGTGCGCGACGAACTGGAAGAGGCTATCGATACGTTGACGGATCCGGATCGGAAGGCGGCCTACGACCTGGCGCTGCAAAACGCCGCTTCGACCGGCGCGCCGGCGACCATCGGTTCGGAAACGACGGAACGCGGAACGATGCTGCGGTGTCGGCGGTGCCGCAGTATGAATCCGGCCACTCGGAAGTTCTGCGCTCAGTGCGGCCTGCATCTGTGGGAGCCGTGCATTCGCTGCAACACGATCTGCGCCTCGGGAGAGAAGTTTTGCGGGGCGTGCGGCGCCAATATCGAGAATGCGATTGCGTCGGAGGTGGAACGCATCGAATCGCTATTCGCGTCGATTGCCACGATGCAGGCCGAAAGCCGGTTCGACGAGGCGATCGACCAACTGGCGACGATTTCGCGGATTGAACATCCTCGGTTGGTCGATTGGGCCAAGCGTGCCGGCGAGATGATTCGGCAACTGGCCGCGCAACGAGACCGCCGGAAGGTCACCGCCGATGAAAAGCTTGCAGAAGCGCAGGCGATGGTTGCCCGGAACGACTATCTGGGCGCATTGACGCTATTGCGCACCGTGGCCGACGCCTTGCGGACGGATGCCGTGCGCGCGCTGATTGCCGAATGCAGCGAGAAGATCGATGAGATCGAATCGCTGGAACGCGACTTGCAAACCGCAGTGGCGTCGAAACGGTTCGAGGGCGTGCTGCCGAAGATAGAAAGGCTGCTGAGCCTCAAGCCCGATCACGCCCTCGCCCGGCAGTTGGCCGCCCAAATACAGGATCACCTTTGCCGCGGCGCGGAAAAGCTGGCAGCGGAGCGGCAGTTTGAAAAGGCGCTGCAATGGCTCGAACAAGTGCCTCCGGCGTTGCGCAGCGAGAAGCTTTCGTCTTTGGTGGATCGTGTGGCCGAAACGGCGTACATGCTGTACGACTTGCGGAATGCTCCGTACATCGACGATACGCTTCTAGAGATGGCGGCCCGCTGCCGCAAGCGGATGCCGGACGATGAAAAGCTTGCCAAAATCTGCGCTCAGATGGCGGCGCGCGCCGGTGCGTTGCGGCAAGCTGCGTACGCGCCGGTTGCGTGGGCGGCCGCGCCGGCCGAAACACCGTTCGGGATGCCCGTGGACTGGCTTTGGCGGTTGACGAGCGTGGTTCCGGCCGAATCATGCGACACGGCCGTGCTGGGCCGGCACCCCGGCGGGTTTCTATCGGCCGCGGGCATGGCGCTTCAGGTGCTGGGAATCGGTCCGGTGAAGATCAATCTGTTGCCGGCGGATTACCACTCGGTTTTTGGACGGGTGAAACAGTTGATGCGTTTTCGCGGCCGCTCGGCGTGGGGAATCGACGTGAGCCGGTCGGGGATCAAGGCGGTCAAGTTGACGCCGGCCGAGCCTCCGCATGCGGCGACGATCGAGGCGGCCATTTGTGTTCCGCATCGAAAGCCGTTGAATCAAGCGGTCAACGATGCCGAGGAAGAACGGCTGATCGACGAGTCGCTGAAACAGTTGTTTTCGTCGGCCGCAATCGGAAGCGATCGGGTGGGCGTGGCCTTTTCGTCGCGCTGGCTGCTATTGAGGCAATTCAAGCTCCCGCCGATCGACGTCCATAAGCTGCCGGCGCTGGTCGAATTCGAGTCGCGGGTCCAAGTGCCGATTGCGCTGGAAGAGCTTGTGTGGGGCTTTCAGACGATCGACGAGTTCGCCGCCGCGCCTGACGATGCGAAGGCCTCGGAGAAAGCAGCGATTCCGCGGCGCGAATACGAAGTGGTTGTGGCCGCGGTCAAGCGGGCGCTGCTCGCGCGGTTGCTGGCTCGCTTCCAGTCGATGCACGTGTACGTGGACGCAGCGCAGGCGGATGCTTTGGCACTGTATAACGCGGTTTTCGTCGATCGTTTCGAACGAGGCGGGGAAGCAGCGTCTGCCGGCAAGTCGAATGGCGAACTGCGCGGCAGTCAAAACGGCAATCTGTTAATCGTTGACATCGGCGCCGATTCATCGAATGCGATTGCGTGCGGGCCCAAGCTGCTTTGGACGCGCAGCCTCGGCGTCGGCGGCCAGAGCTACACCCGGGCGCTGGTGCAGCAGTTCAACCTCACCTTTCAGCAGGCCGAAGAACTGAAGCAGCAACCGTTCAAGGCCCCCCTGCTCTACCCGGTGTTCAAGGCCATGGCCCCTGTTCACGGGGACCTGACGGCGGAACTTGGTCAGTGCATCGATATGTTGGTTAAGTCGTTTCCGGGTTGCGTCTTCTCGAGAATGCTCGTTACCGGCGGCGGCGCGCGGCTGCACGGTTTGTTGCGCATGCTGCGCACCGGGCGCTGAACAGGGCGTTTCGTTTTTCGGCAGCTCGGCTTTTTCCGTCGCCCATGTTGTCGCTCTTGTTCGGGGGCGGATAATGTAATGTCGTGCCGCGAATTCCGGCGGCAGCATTGTCGTGTGCTCTCGGGCAGGTGCTTGGATTCATGCGCATTCTCATTGCCGGGGCCGGCGGGTTGATCGGGGCGCGATTGGTTGGTCGCTTTTCGGCGGCCGGGCATCAAGTGGTGCGGCTCGTTCGCCCGCCCCGGAAGCCGCAGCGCGACGAGTTCGCATGGGAACCCGGCGTCGGCGGCATCGAATCGGGCGCCCTGCGCGATGTTGACGCGGTTGTCAATCTGGCGGGCGAAAGCATCGCACAATCGCGCTGGACCGAGGAGGTGAAGCAGCGAATCGCATCGAGCCGTTTGCGGGCGACCGACGCGTTGGTTCAGGCGATCGCCGCGGCTCGGCCGGGGCCGCGGGTGTTCCTTTCGGCCTCGGCCGTCGGTTTTTACGGGAGTCGCGGCGACGAGCTGCTCACCGAGCAAAGCCCGCCGGGCGACGGCTTCTTGGCCGATCTTTGCCGCCAGTGGGAAACGGCCGCTCTGAAAGCCGCCGCATATGGCTGCCGAGTCGTCTGCCTGCGGATTGGGATGGTTCTCGATGCCTCCGGCGGTGCGTTGGCCAAAATGCTTCCGGTATTTCGTTGGGGGTTGGGCGGCGTGTTGGGCGACGGACGGCAGTACGTCAGTTGGATCACCAACGACGATGTCGCGGCTGCGATCGAATGGATTCTCGGCGACGATCGCTTGGTCGGCCCGGTCAACCTGACGGCCCCGCAGCCGGTAACCAATCGCGAGTTCACCCGCGCGTTGGCCGCGGCCGTGCGACGTCCGGCGATCTTTCGTGTTCCCGGCTTCATCCTTTCTCTTGCTCTGGGCGAAATGGCCGACGCCCTTCTTCTCCGCGGGGCTCGCGCCGTTCCTCAACGGCTTACCGAGGCGGGATTCCGCTTTGGCGACGAGGACGTGGACGCAGCGCTGCGACGTTTGCTTCGCGGGCCCTAGGCAAGTATCGGATGCTGGCCCGGTGCGCCGTCAGATGCGAACTCCGCTTGGCTGCCGGCCGCTGTGGTTCGCCGTCGTTTCGCGTTGTTCTTCAGGACCACCCACGGCGGCGTGTCTTTCGTTGGACACGATCAAGCCGTATAACGGGTGCCGTGGCTTGCTGCTCGCCGAGGCCGGGATTGCTTGGCAACGGGCCGGCAGTCGCAGACAATCAGAGAACGGCGCATGGGCGGAGAGACATCGCGGGACTCGAGTTTCAGGCTGTTGCCGCTCCCTCGCCGTTCGTTGCGCCGGCTGGGCGTCGATCGGGTATCGACGTATGATTGCTTTCCGCAGGGCGCACCAAAAAAGATGTTCTCAGCGAATAGATAGGCCGCCCGCGGCGAAGCGAGTGATTGTGCGTTTTCGGCGATTGAACTGCATTCGGCTCTTCACGGTTTTGTTGTGGGCCGACAGGGATTGGGAGGGAATCGATGGTCTGGGATCGTTTTGTTGTCGGGTTGATGTTGGCGGCGATTGCGGTTGGAGAAGTCGGGGCGGCGGACGGCCAAGGTGAGCCGAAGAAGGAGCCGCCGCCACGGGCGATTCGCGCCGACGGCGGTTTGACGCCGCCGGCAACTCCGTTGGTGGCCTGCGATCCCTACTTCAGCATTTGGTCGATGGCCGATCGGTTGACCGACGGTCCGACGCGGCATTGGACGGGCAAGATTCATCCATTGACGTGTTTGATTCGCATCGATGGCAAGGCGTATCGCATGATGGGCGATCAGCCGTCGGATGTGCCGGCGTTGGAGCAAACCCGACTCGAGGTGTTGCCGACGCGCACGAGCTACGGCTTTCGCGGTGCGGGCGTCGATGTCGAGTTGGTATTTCTCACGGCGACTCTGCCGGAGAGCCTCGACTTTGTTTCGCGGCCGGTGACTTATTTGATTTGGAATATCAGCGCAAACGACGGGAAGCCCCATCGCGTTCGATTGTACTTCGATGCCGGTGCGGAGATTGCCGTCGATCAACCGCGGCAGCAGGTGGAATGGGCGACGGAGAAGGCCCACGGGCTGTCGATTGCCCGCGTCGGTTCTCGCGAGCAGGCCGTCTTGGGGAAACGCGGCGACGATTTGCGGATCGATTGGGGCTACTTCTATCTTGCGGCGCCGCAGTCGCAGGTTTCGGCGGCGGATCGGGCCGTGTGCCGCGCGGAGTTCGTCGCGGGAGAGAGGCTCCCCGAGTGGGATCAACGGATGCCGCGCGCGGCCGACGACGCCGGCCCCGCCCTGGCCGCGATGCTTGCCGAAGGCCGGGCGGCCGCCGACGGCAAACCGCTAAGCCGTTGGCTGATGCTGGCCTACGACGACCTCTATAGCATTCAGTACTTCGGCGAGAATTTGCGGCCCTACTGGCGGCGAAAGGGCGCCTCGGCCCACGACCTGCTGAAGATTTCGGCCGAAGACCTTGATTACCTGAAGCGCCGCTGCCCCGAGTTCGATGCCGAATTGATGGGCGATCTTACCCGATTCGGCGGCGAACGCTATGCCCGTCTTGCCGCCTTGGCCTATAGGCAGTGTTTCGCGGCACACAAACTGGCGGCCGACGCCTACGGGCAGCCGCTCTTCTTCAGCAAAGAGAACTTCAGCAACGGCTGCATCGGCACGGTGGATGTTATTTATCCGGCCTCGCCGTTGATTTTGCTGACCAGTCCGTCGCTGACGAAGGCCATGCTGGTTCCGGTGTTGGACTACGCATCGTCGCCCCGATGGCGGTTCCCGTTTGCACCGCACGATCTTGGGCAATATCCGTGGGCCAATGGTCAGCGGTACGGAGGTGGAGAACGCAGCGAGGAGAACCAGATGCCCGTGGAAGAAACGGGCAACATGTTGATCATGCTGGCCGCATTGGCCCACCTGGAAGGGAACGCCGACTTCGCGGGCCGGTATTGGCCGCTGTTGGCTCGATGGGCGGCCTACTTGGAGGAGAAGGGCTACGACCCGGAGAATCAACTGTGTACGGATGACTTCGCCGGTCATCTGGCTCGCAATGTCAATCTTTCGGCCAAGGCAATTGTTGCCCTCGGTGCGTTCGGCAAGCTGGCGCGGATGCGCGGCGATTTGAAGTCGGCCGAGCACTACGATCAGCTCGCGCGTCAAATGGCGGCGCGGTGGGTCAAAGAAGCCGACGACGGCGATCACTTCCGCTTGGCGTTCGACAAGCCGGGCACGTGGAGCCAGAAATACAACTTGGTTTGGGACCGCCTCCTGGGGCTGAATCTCTTCCCGGCCGAAGTGGCCCAGCGCGAAATGGCCTATTATCGGAAGGTTCAAAACCGCTTTGGCCTGCCCCTGGATAACCGCACGACATACACGAAATTGGATTGGATTCTTTGGACGGCAACGCTGACGGGCAAGCGAGAGGATTTCGAGGCGTTGGTCGATCCGGTTTACGACATGCTCAACCACACGCCCGATCGAGTGCCGATGACCGATTGGTATTGGACCGAAAACGCGCGGAAGCGGGGCTTCCAGGCCCGAAGCGTTGTCGGCGGCGTGTTCCTCGGGCTGCTTTACGACAAGGCGGTTTGGACGAAGTGGTCGCGGCGCGATCAATCGCGCCTGCAACCTTGGGCGCCGTCGCCGGCCAACACGCAGCCGGCCCAGCCGTCGGGGTGAGGACCGCGGCCCGCGGCAAGAGCGGCGCGGGCGACGCAAGCAATGGCGCGGGCGACGCAAGCAATGCGGTTGCGCGATGGGAGTGGACCTAGTCGTTTCCGAATCGATCTCGGAGGGCGCAACGATGCGGTTGTTGGTTTCGTTGATCCTGGCACTGGCCCCGGCGATTAGTTCGGCGGCCGACGGCCAGCCCGACGCTGCCGCGCCGCCCAGCGACGACGGGCAACGCCGCGCCGTTGCCACGCCGATTACCGGCGCGAAGCCGAATATCGTCGTCTTTTTGGCCGACGATCTGAGCTTTGCCGACTGCGCACCGTTCGGCGGAAAGAGCGTTGCCACACCGAACATGGACCGGGTGGCGAAGGCCGGCATGTCGCTGAACAATGCGTTTGTGGCATCGCCGAGTTGTGCGCCGAGCCGCGCCGCACTGCTGACGGGTCTTTACCCGATTCTCAATGGGGCGATGCTCAACCATGCGCGGCCTCGGGCGGAACTGAAGAAATGGCCTGCCTACTTTCAGGAGCTCGGCTACGAGGTGGCGGCCATCGGCAAAGTCGCGCACTACGCCCAGGTGGTAGAGTACGGCTTCGATCATGCGAGCCATTTCCGCTATCACGAAGACGTGTGTGTTGACGAGGCGGTCCGCTGGTTGGAGAGTCGCACGTCGCAGAAGCCCCTTTGCTTGATGGTCGGCACCAATTGGCCGCACGTTCCTTGGCCGAAACAGGGCGTTGCATCGAACGACGCGCTGCCGCCGAACTTGGTGGATACGCCGGAGACGCGCCGGGCATGGGAACGGTATCTGGCGGCCGTGGCCGAGGCCGACCGCGATCTCGGTAAAGTGTACGACGCAGCCGCCAAGCATCTCGGCGAGGATGTGCTATTCGTGTTCACCAGCGACCACGGATCGCAGCTTCCCTTCGGCAAATGGAACTGCTACGACGCCGGGGTGCGAGTGCCGCTGATCGTGTGTTGGCGCGGCCGCATCCGGCCCGAATCTCGAAGCGAGGCGCTGGTCAGTTGGATCGATCTGCTGCCCACGCTCATCGATGCTTGCGGTGGCGCGCCGCCCGGGGACATAAGCGGTTCGTCGTTTCTGCCGGTGCTGCTCGGTCGAAAAGACAAACACCGCGAGGTGATCTTTCTGACGCATAGCGGAGACAGCCGGATGAACCGCTATCCGATTAGGGCGGTTCGGACGGCCCGGTGGAAGTACATTCGCAATCTCAATACGCAGGCCATTCACACGACGCACATCGATCGGGGTAATGAGGGAACTGACGGCCGTGCGTACTTCGATTCGTGGTTGCGCAAGGCCGAGAACGACGCATCCGCGGCGGCCGTGGTCGCTCGGTATCGGACTCGCCCGGCGGAAGAGTTGTACGACGTGGCCGCCGATCCTTGGGAACTACGCAACTTGGCCGCAGACCCGAAATGCGCCGATCAGTTGAAGGCGCTAAGGGCGACGATGGACGAGTGGATGAAGGAGCACGGCGATCGCGGGCTTGAGACGGAACACGCCCTGCCCGACCCGGCCGCAAAACCCAAATCGTAACAGCGTTGCGGCAACGTCGGGCTGAAGTTGGTGGGATCGTTCGCGTTGCCGCAGCATTGGGCCGCGCCGGTGGTTGACACCGTGGGCGGTCTGGCCTAAACTGCTTGGTTTCGTTGAGAATCATGCGGTTTGTGCGTTTGGCTGAACGTTTGCTCCACGCGGTCGAGAGTAGGGCGGTTTTTCCAGTGGGAACGACCTAGTTCAGCCAGCGAAGGCTAGAGTTGAGACTGCGGAAAAACCGAGGCGGTCCGATCGTTGATCGTTTGCCATCGGCCGAAATGCTTCGCTCACGGCCGCGTTTCACCATGCTCGGACCTTTTTAGGGCAGGATGCCGAAAGGGAGTTTGACCAATGGCTGTTCCAAAGAGACGACAAAGCAATTCCAAGACCGGTCAGCGCCGCGCACACGACCATAAAGAACCAAAGGCCGTTGTTACGTGTCCCGAGTGCAGCAGTCCTGCCCTTTCGCATGCAGTCTGTCCGAAGTGCGGTTACTACAACTCGCAGAGCGTGGTGGCGCCGAAAGAAAAGAAATCGAAGGGCAAGAAGAAGAGATTGTAGTTGCTTCAGCGCGAGTTCGGCCGCTGCCCGCGGGCGGGCGGTGCCGTCGGCACGGCGGTCAAGCTTGGGCTGATGCGAGCCGGGTCGGCCGCGCGGGAGACCGGCCGATTGCTGCGTCCACGGGCGCTGCCTGCTGCGCGCCAACCGCGGTGCGGCACGGGCGCGAAGTTCTTCGGCCAAGAAGCGGCGCTCTGCCGACATGCAGGGCCGCCCGAATATACCTCGCACGGGATGAAACGGGTTCTTTCGCCACGGAAGGAGGCCTTTTCGAACAGTTGGTTTTTTTTCGGCCCAGATGTTGCGCCGACCTTCGGTGTACTATCACTAAGACTTTGTTGTTCGACAAGGCTGTTCGATTGGCTCCTTTTAGGCTCGATCGCTCCGCACGGGCGCGAGGCGGAAGCCGCAGCGATCGGCAGGCTTTTTCACTGTGCGGGGACGAGGGCGGGGCCGCACGATCGCGGGCGCCCCTTCCTATGTGCGTATGCATTCGGTGGACAATAAGCGGCGGCTCGGCCATCGGGAATCAACGGGGACAACGCTGCGAAGTCTGATTGGCGGTTTTGCGCGGAGCATGCCTGCGGGAACCGGCGAATGGATCGAATTGAAATCAGGAGCATCCCGACGTGACGAGAATCGGTTTCCTGTTTCCGGGCCAAGGAGCCCAATCGGTTGGCATGGGACGGCGACTCGTCGAGAACTTCCCGTCGGCCCGAGCGATGTACGATCGCGCCAGCGAGATTCTCGGCTATGACCTGGCGAAGCTCTGTTTGGAGGGGCCGGCCGAAGACCTCGACTCGACGATCTATAGCCAGCCGGCGTTGTTCGTCACCAGTTTGGCGGCCGTCGAGTCGCTGCGGGCGGAGTCGCCCGATGTCGTGCTTTCCTGCGAAGCGGTGGCCGGTCTGAGTTTGGGCGAGTACACGGCGTTGGTTTTCGCGGGCGTGTTGAGCTTCGAGGACGGACTGCGCGTGGTGCAGCAGCGCGGCATGGCGATGCAAAAAGCGGCTGACGCAACGGCCGGCGGCATGGTGAGCATTTTGGGGCTGGAACGGAGCGAGGTGGAGAAGCTCTGCCGCGAGGCCCGCGGCGACGAAATTTTGGAGATCGCCAATCTGCTCTGCCCCGGCAATATCGTGGTGTCGGGTGCAGTCGGCGCGTGCGAGCGCGCGGCCGAATTAGCGCCGAAGATGGGCGCGATGAAGGCCGTCCCATTGGCGGTGGCAGGCGCGTTCCATACGCAGATCATGCGGCCGGCCGACGAAGAATTGGCGGCCGCTCTGGCGAAGGTCGAGCTTCAACGGCCGCGAATCCCGGTGATTTCCAACGTCGATGCTCAGCCGCACGACGATCCCGAAGAGATTCGCCGCCTGTTGATTCGCCAAGTGATTTCGCCAGTGCTTTGGGAGGACTCGATGCGATATTTGATCGCTCAAGGGTTCGACCACTTTTACGAAGTCGGTCCCGGACGGGTTCTTCTGGGACTGCTGCGGCGGATCGACCGCAAGCTGCCGTGTCACTCCGTTCAGGTGTGAGTCGGCCTTTGCCGGCGAGTTTGGTGTTTGGGAACGCAGGCGCCGGCGGCGGAAGGAAGCCAATTCGGCTGCGTCGCTGTCTGCGAGAAGCACGGCGCGGCGGGGGAGACTCGGCTTTTCGCCAGAGTCCAAGAGAGAATAGTCGGGGGGTTGATTCAGAGATGTCGGAATTGACGAAGCCGCGATTGAGTGTCGATTTGTCGGGACAGGTGGCGTTGGTAACCGGAGCCGCTCGCGGATTGGGCCGCACCATTGCCGAGGCGTTGGCTCGCTGCGGAGCCCGCTTGGCCTGCATCGATATCAATACCGACCTGCTGAGCGACACGATCGCCGCCATTCGATCGGTGGGCGCCGAAGCACAGCCGTGGGCGTGCGACGTGACAGACAGCGAGCGGGTTGCGCAGGTTGTCGATGAAGTCGTCAAGCATTTCGGACAACTCGACATCTTGGTGAACAATGCCGGCATCACGCGCGACGGATTACTGATCCGTATGAAGGATGATCAATGGGACGCCGTGTTGAACATCAATCTCAAGGGAACGTTCTTGTTCACGCGGGCGGCGGCTCGGCCGATCATGAAAAGCCCTCGCGGGCGAATCATCAACATCGCCAGCGTT
>Ga0308417_1000885_pt1 | contig 20966 bp, 22 predicted proteins | sample HotsprSampleOS65_FD_203528 | JGI IMG/M metagenome (GOLD analysis project Ga0308417, IMG submission 203528) | Hot spring phototrophic mat microbial communities from Octopus Spring, Yellowstone National Park, Wyoming, United States - 20090730_OS65 ... | reverse complement strand
AACACCTTCCGAGTTCACGTAAACCCGACCGTGCGGTTGCGACGCCAATGAGTTCTTGGGAGGCACGTACGTCACAATTTTGCCTTGCGCGTTAATCACATAGGCGCTCCCGCGGCTCATTGGAAGATATAGGAATCCGTTGTATGAGAGCGCTGACGTGATATATTGTTCGAGCTCTACATGCCACTTCCGAGCGCCGAACCCGCGAACGAAACTCTCAGGTCCATCACGGAGCCAAGTTGGAACTGCCCAAACGCCATCCCCCATGTTGTAGATGCCGCCGAGCGCGCTCACAAAAACCTGAGTACGTGCCACAACGCCTGTAGCGCTCAAAACGACCAAGTAATCGAGCTCTTTGCCGTTCTTTGCGTGCTCCACGTTTAAGCCCGCAAAGCTGTCCATGCGCTTTTCGCGATCAAAGACAGGAACAAAGATATGCTGATAAACCCCTCGCCCGAGGCGCATCAATTCGCGGGTTTCACTATCGGAAACCGCTAAAATTACATCGTTGACACGCGCAATTGTAACCCACTTGTTCTCACCATTTAGAACTGAAATCTGCTCCATTTTTACCTCCAACGCTACAGACTAACCGAAAAACCGCTGTACGGATGATAGTTCACAGTCCGTACGACGCGCAACTTACCATCGATCGACACCACCGCCTCTAGATTTTCGCGCAGCAGCGCAACGTACTCTGGAAAGCTAAGGCTGCGCGTCTGAATGCCACGCCAGTTTTCTCCATTGATTTTGTAGGCGTGGAAATAGTACTCGTTCCCCGTGCTCTCAACAGAGAACAAATACTGCACATCACTTGACGCAGTTGCGCCAAGCCACGCCCGGTCAGGTTCGCCGTCTTTCTTGATCAAGCGATCGAGGATCGGACGTGCGCTTTCCGATATCTCGCCCGTAGCACGATCCCAAATGCATTCGATTTCCATATTTCCTCCTCTGCTTTCTATTTCCATTTTACAGCATCTGCCACGCCTTGTCAAGTGACGTAGCGTGGCAGTTGGATTTCACGGGATAAACGCCTCTGCCATTTGTGGCGTGATCGCCATGTGCTCGACCGCTTGTGGTTTACGGTCGGCATAGCGGCTGCGTTCGGCTTTCAGCACGAGTGCCGTCTCGCCGCCCCTCAAATCGCCCAATGTACCTGGAGCGACAAAAAAGGACTCAGAGCCACACTCGATGAAACCGAAATCCCCAGTGGGACGCTCCACCAACTTAAAACGCCCGTAGCTCACCGCACCGAAGATACGCGCAAGTTCTGCATTGACGTTCTTGCAAGATTTGCGCGTCACAACAGGCGCTTTTAGCCATGGAGTCTGAGGCATATCGACTGCGGCGACTGCGTTTTTCTGGCTAACCGGTGACACTTCCTCCACCTCCGGCGGTACAGAGGTTTGAGGATAAGTCCGGTCAGTAACCCAAACAGTTTTCCCTTCTTCATGCTTCAACACAAAGAAGAAAAACTGCTCGCCAGGGCAAACGCCAATCCGAAATTGCAATGAAGCATTGATGAATCGATTGCCCCAAATGCCGATTTTGTCAGTATTTGCTGCTGAAACGTACGCAAGCACATAGCGCTTGCTTTCATTTTCAAGCGTTACGCTTTTAGTGTAGGCAAGCACGTAGCCCGCTTTCCGCAAACGTTCGTGCAGCAGCGCTGCTGAAACGTGATCACCGCTAGTCAGATAATCGCGAAGATTGTCAGTTGGCTCCCCGATCGGAGGCAATGCAATCGGCTGCGCTTTCTTAACCTCAATCAACTCATCGCCGCGCACTACAACAGTCGTAGGCGTATATGGTTGATTATAGTTTTCGAAAGCAGCGGCAATGATTGCCCGCTGGGATGCTGACAGATTGGGACGAGTGATGTACGTGCGCCCATTCTCGCTACACACCATGTCCCAGCGATGGGGCAGTGCCGCGAAAAGCGAGATTGAGACTGCGTAAATAACGTCTCCGGTCATCTTTGGCGCCGTTATATCACTGGCGGTTGGCTGGAACGCTGATGCGAAGTCGCCATAAAATACCGTATCTGTCCGCCCATGCGCCTCTGATCCTAAAATGCGCAAGCGCGGTGTCACTTCACGGCTTTCGCGCGCTTTTGCTTCTTCGAGAATCGCATTGCGGCGCGTTGTTTCTTCCTCTACTGCTTGGATGGTTACTTCCTTCAGCGAACCATCCTGCTGTATGGCATAGTAGGAAGTCCAACGGCGCTTGTATCCCGAAACTTTAACAACAGCGCCGGGGCGCAAAGCGTAGACCCCGCCTTTTGTATGGCTCTGCAAGTCATACACTTTGACTTGCTCATCATCAAAGAGCGGGACAGCAGGGCTAAAGCCGCCATCATAGCACTCTTTCCCAAAGTACCCGACCCATGTTTCTGCGTTAGGATCGGGGGTGACAATGAACAAATCAAACGAGCCAGACTTTTTCATTCTCAACGTGCCCTTCACAGGGAATTGTGCTCCCTCTGGGCAGTCAATTAAGAATCCAAAACGTCCATTCGTGGACAGAATTTCTATCTTAGGTTTCACGGCTTCCTCTCCATTGCGTACTTTATTGAACTAGCCCAGTACTCGACTGCATACCAGTTTTGCGTTTCGAGCGCTTTCACCAGTTTGCGCAAAGCAAATAGGGTCGGCGCGTATTCCCAGCTGCTTTGTGCGTCGGAGTACACTTCTTTGACGAACGCGCCCCAGTCTATCTCATTCCTTTCCACCCATTGCCAAAAGGCAAGGTGGTTATTGCGCAGCCAGTCCATTTTCTCGAGCAGCATGGTTGCTGCGAACCACAGCTCGAGCTCCCAGCTTTTCATATAGTATCCTCGCTCTTTGAAGTCGACGCTCTGGGTCGTTGTTGATATCGTCAACTTCAACGATCAAACCTTTCGATAAATGGCTACGACCGTCGTAGAAATCGTAGACAGGTCGATCGCCAAAAACAAACGCTGCCGCTCCGAAAGTTGCGATGTACACTAGTTCGTTGTACGTTGTAGGCGCGTACATCGCGTTCACTGTGAAGTCGCGGCGCTGCGCATCCTCACGGATTATGCAAATCGGGTGTATTGTTTCATCGATAAAAGAAACAATTGACCCTTTCACCTCTCGACGCGGTGTTGCGAAATCAAACCCTACACCATGAACCACCACGCTCGCCGTTCCCGTGGCGAAATGCAGTTTAGCTGCAACGCCAAAATGAGCAGCAAATCGTTGTGCCGTGGCGAGTGTTTGTCTTTTTCCGCCGAGGATTACCACGTCAAAATCTCTCGGTCGGATACCCATCAAGGCGTCACGCACTGTGCCGCCCACGAAAAATGTGTTCATAAGTGTTTCTCCTGAAAAGTGGAGGCGCCGGGAGTTGCACCCGGTTCCGCCGCCTTCCTCATTTCTCGTTTATGCTCATAGTCGGTTTTTATTTCGGATACTGACGATGACCGACAACGTTTGCCAGTACCCTAGCGCCTACATCGACAGCAGTTTGCGCGAGGCTGCTGCCCAGCAGAGTTTTGTCTCGCCCGTTCCAGACCCTCTCTGCTAGGTTCTGGACGGACGCCCCTAAAATAAGGGAGAACGCTTAGATGGCGTTTGTGTTTTTGGCGTTTTAACAAGGGCGCACCCCCTCGGAGCAAAGAAAAACAAATCAAGCGACGTCGAGACCTCGTCGCCCCCGTACCCTCAACGGGTCGATATGTGTTACAAATTAAAGATACCCTCAACGGGCAAAAATGTGTGTGTTGATTGCAAGCCGCACCGCCCGTGGCGGCGGGCGGGCGGCTGCTATGCGCCAGTGCGTTCACTATAAGTCGTGTAACGCAGTTTTAGCGCTGGTGCTCCTTTAACCAAAAGATGTCCGTCGAATCGGACCAGGCGGGCATAGTAGTCGTAGAGGACCCCATCCCGCTCCTGCAAGACAATTGAATCTGAGTCTTCATTGAAGAGTACGATGTAGCGTTGCCCGTCTACAGCTTCAGCTTCGTAAACAGCTTCAGCAGCACGGGTTTGACCTAGGAACTTTGCGTCGATGCTGTAAATCATGGCATCGTTCGTTCCTAAAACTACTAAGTAGTCGAAGCATCTCACTAAGACCATGCTCTCTCCTTTTATCGATGCGTTGCAATTTGGAGTTTGATATACGGGCAGTGCTTATACTCTAGGTAGTCACCGACCTTTTGGAGATGCACTTCCCGCGCGTCGACAGAATTCCATGGCGAGACGCGAATGACTGTTGATGTCCCGTATGGGAAATAAAGGACGATATACTCGTCCCCCTCAATGTCTCGCGCGCCCAGAATGTCAAATGCGGCGCCATCAAATTCAGCGATAAATTGACCTTCAAGGTCGTAAATCGCCACTGTCTGATTCCAGACAATCATCCAATTCAAACACCGAACCAACTTCATAATTTTGCTCCTTGCTGTTTGGTTTGCTTTATCGGCGCATTTGGCTGCGCCGGAGAGTAAGTTAATGAACCTTACCCCGCTTCCCGCCCTTGCCCAAGAGGCGGTATTTTTCATTTCCTGTTTGCATTTTACTGCAAACAGGGCGGGTTGTCAACCCCGCTATTTCATTGAGTGCTAGATTGGTTACTAGCACCCAACGCACCCGGTCATGCCCTTGCCGGGTGGACTTCTTTACGCGCTTAATTTTTTCTCGCCGCTACGACTGTCGTACGTAGCGACGCCGGCAGCCGCGCAACTGCCGGAAGGGACGGGCTGGCTTTACCGTCCCCATTTTATTTTGTTCCTCGCATAAAGCATGGGCTACTTTATACAAGGTGAGCTGACGCTCTCGGTGAAGGTAATCCAATCCTTTTTCCCAAATATACTTTTAGGATTAGATTACCCCCACCGAGAACGCCAGCGCTCTCAGTGTGTTGATTGGAAGACAGCACTACCCACCACTTTGAGGTGGCGGGTAGTTACCGTCAGACTTGGCACCAGAGCTATCCGCTCCCGTGCCTGAAATGGCAGCGTTGTCAGCGCTGCCCAAACGAGGTCGCCTAGCCTCGTTGATAATTACAACAGCCGTACTTGATCAAAGCACGCACTGCCGCCTGGTGGAGTTACCAGTTTCACTACGCCCGCTGCACACGAGCGTAGCCACGCCGCCCTATCACTGCCCTACCCGTGCAAGGCACAACAGTGAAGAGCGGCGCGCTCCGTTGAGCTGACCCTCCGATTTCGGGTCGGTTTTCTGGCGGAGGAGCTCATCCCTCCGTCACGCCACCTCACCCTTTCGGGTGCGTGGATTTTGGAATAGCGCCGGGTGCGCACGGTTTACGCACCCCGGGGACTCGCCCCTTCAGGCTATAGGGATTTCAACCTATAGCCCTTACGCCGCCCGTGACTCTTTGACGCGAGTCACGTCTGTGCGCGCCGGCTTGCGCGGGACTAACTTGTACGTGCTTTCGTACGCGCTAGTCCTATTTCAGTACCCTCAATGGGTCGTAGGTGTGTTGGTTGCGAACTGCACCGCCCGTGGCGGCGGGCGGAGCGCGGGCTATTTGCGAAGTTTCGCGATAACTTTCTGCAAACTCGCTACTTGGATCGTTAATTTGTACAACTTTTCTGCCACCTGTCGGGCAAATCGGGGAAAGAAAAGACGAATGATGTACGGAAAATCGCGAGACATCTCGTTCTGGATTTCGTCTGTATCGCTTTGATCACTCTCATCAAGCGTGGGGTCGAAGTGATCCCAAAGCACGCACGGGTGGTTTAGACCAAAGTTAATAGCGACTACTCGCACGTTACGCCCTTTGAGGGGACCAATGCCAAAGGGCTCGCCCCGAAGCTCGACGACATCGTGTAGCCACTCAGGAACTTCCCACGCCTGGGGCAAAGTGTTCGCGTCATTTTGGTCCAGTTCAACGATGTAGTAGAGGATAAAGTTACCCTCAGACGTCCGGTATCCGAACCGCTGCATTGTTTGCTCCTTGTTTGATTTGAACTTTAGCGTATGAAGCACGATTGTTAGGCGCTCCGCCCGTGGCGGCGGGCGGCAAACGCTTACGAACTATTCCTCTGCCTCTTTCCAGCAGAGGAGATAATGCTTAACGATGGCGTACTCGGCAGTACCACTGTCGTCAGTGACGTAGAGCACGTTATCCCGGCAACGCCCCTTCCCCTCGCGAACGGGGCGAAGGAAGTTTGCGCCCTTGAGGTGGGGGTCGACGATGACACACTTGCCGTACGTCAGTTTGGCGATATAGTTTTTCTCGCCGTCTGTAACTTCAAGCAAATGGTCCTCATAGGGGAAAATGGTGGCGACACTGCCGTCGGGATAGAGCAGGGCGACATCGCCCCGATAATCGACTTGGACGAAAATCAGCCCGCACAAGGCGCCACAACGCAGCCGAGTGCGGGTCAGCTTGACCACTTCGTTTTTCGACATGACTTTTCCTCCGGCAATTTATCTGAGCCTGAGTGAGCGTAGGTATGCCCAAAGATGAGCGGCGCGCTGTTCAGCGTCTGCAGCGCGCTGTTCAGCGTCTGCAGCGCGCTGTTCAGCGTCTGCAACGCGCCGCTCTAATTGCTCGTTGTCGTGAATGAGTTGAAGAATGTCTTCGACTGCTTGTTGGGCAAAACGCGGGAACAGCAGCCTGACCAGGAATGGGAACGCTGCCATGAGCGCCCGTCTGTCTAGGTGCATAACCTTCCCCTCCGATATGTGTTGGCAAGTGTAGTTTGCCGCCCTCCTCACGCCTACATGGAGGAGGCGGCTCTGTCGGGCGGATTGCTAGGATTGGCGTAAGCCGCCCTCCAGAGCCCCGCACACAGCTACGACTGTTGTAACTGTGTGTGAGACTCTGGACGGCGGCTTTGTAGCCGCCAGAGTACTCAATTCCGGACGCGCAGCTCCCGCCATAGCCGCGCGTCCGTGCAGGCATAATTTTACGAGCCTCTCTGCATGGCTCGGCTGTAACGGATTGCGCTTGCGCGCTACCGTCTGGCGCGGGAGCTGCAGCGAGCCACACTCCACGCGCCCCGTCCCAGCGAGACGGGTTCTGAGTCAGAATTTATTACCCGCCCTGACTCAGGCGGGGGCATTGGCGACCTCGGGGACGCTTGCCAGGCGTCCCCTCAGCCGCCCTCCAAAGCCCAATACAACTGTTGTAGCTGTATTGGGCTTTGGACGACGACTGTGTCGCCCAAAAGAAAAGCGCCGATGATAACCCGCATCGGCACTCGGGTGGGCAGCACTCAGTTACGAGTGCCACCCATAGCAAACCAATCCGCGTCGTTAGTGGCGGCAGCGTCGTCGTCATGCATGATGGAGTCGTCGTACTCCCGAAGCGCTTCCTTCGCCGTGTCGATCATGTCGTACAACTCAGCGATTGAGAAAAGCTCCCACAGGTGAGGCGTCGGACGCTCCCCGAGCGACTTGAACAATTCAGTTAGTTTTGCGATGAGCTGCGGCTTCGTCATGTTACGCCTCCGCGCCAAAGAGGGCACGCAGCGTGCGGACGGCTTCTGCACCGTCGATGCGCGTCACCTTAACCCACGTGCCATTCGTGTCGCGGACAAACTGACCGCCAGAGCGCATCTGCGGTGGCAGTTCTGCAACCGGAACGACTAGTTGGTACCGCTGCTCATCGACAGTATAGGAAACAGTAGCCAGCACTCCGCTCTTGTGAAGCGCAACGGCAATCTTGCGAACTTCGGAACCCATTTTTACCTCCAGGAGGGTATAGTTCAGGACTTCTCACAGACTAGAGCGTTCTCACCTCAATCTCCCGCCTCAGTGCTCCCTATGGTTTTGGCGGTGGTATAATTGGGGCGCGAGGAATAGAGAAAGGAGTGGTTTAGGATGGCTGAGGAGCGCGTGGTACGGGTGGGCGACCCGTTGTATCCGATTTTGTATCAGCGGTGGGTGGAGAACGACCGTCCTGAGCGGGTATTTTGGGGCGGCGATGCGTACATTGCGGTGATTGATAACGAAGAGGTGCGGTTTGCGCTGGAAGGCGGGGAGTTGAAATTTGCGAGCAGCGTCTCAATCAAGAAGTCGTGACGTGACGGCGGCGGATTTGGAGATTATTCGCGCCGCCGAGAAGGATGTGAACATCTTCGCCGACTATTTCCTGCGCAGTCCGAGAAGCGGGACGCGCTACAGCCGCGTGCTACGACGGTCGGAGTGGGAAGTTTTGATGCGGCTGTGGGTAGAGCGCGACCGTCCGATGGACGCTTTTGAGTACGATGGCGTCCCGCTCGAGGTCAGTTTGGACGAAGAAGGGTATCCTGTGTTTTTCCACAGGCACGGGTGGCTCTTTCAGGAGTGGCAGAAAGAGGCGTTTCACTGTCCGCAGCCTGAAGTGACGATCATCGGCGGATTCGGGTCGGGCAAAACCGCTTGGATGGCGGCGACGCACGTGGTTCTTGCGCTCACTACGCCGAATTATCGCGGGTTCTGCATCGCGCCGCAGATGATGCAGGTCATGGAAGCCTACAACTACATGCTGACCGAGTTCGGCGAGACGCCCGCTTTCAAGCGGTGGTGCAAGCAGATCACCAAAAAGCCCGCCACAATCGTTTTCGAGAACAGCTATATCGGCACTAGCCGCATCGAGTTCTTCAGCATCGAGCGCGATCCCGAGAAAGTGCGCACGCTCGAAGGCGACGTTATCACGCTGGATCAGGCGGAGAAGATACAAGAGCTCGACGATGTCATCCGCGACTTGGGTTCGCGCTTACGCGGTCAGACGAACGGTAGACCGAAGCTCGGCAAGCTCATTCTGGTGGCGAACGCGGCGGACAATCCGCAGCTTTGGCAGCGGTTCGATATGGCGGAGTTCGAGCCGCACATTTACGCCAGCTTCAACCCTGGTTCGTGGGATAACCGCTACTTGAGCGAGCGCGACTTGGAGAACCTGCAGCGCCGCGTGTCAGGCACAAGTCTCGGCGTCAACAAAGACCAAGTGGCGCAGTGGCTGGGCGGTCAACGTCCGCTCGGCTCGGGTAGACACTTCTCGGCGACGGTCGTCAAAGCCTGTCACGACCCTGCGCTGGATAACTTGATGGACGCCCACCTGAATGCGACGGGTGAAGAGGGTACGACGGTCGTAGAGAGCGGATGGCGCAGGAAAGAAGCGCCGCGCGTCGGCGTGTACCTGTGGGAAGCGCCGCCAGATCATAAAGGCGGGCGTGTGTACATGGTCGGCGGCGACCCCGGGCAAAGTAACCCGCCTGACCGAAACAGTCCGCCGATCATGGTCTGGGATATCACGAACTTCCCCAAAGAGCCCGCCACGCTGCGCGCTTTCCATTGGGTGTTCGCAGGCGGGAGCTACTGGACGTTCCTGTCGGAGTTTGAGCGGTACGTCAAAACTTACCGCGCCTACGGGCGCTGTACCTTCGATAGCACGGGCATCCAGAAAGGCTTCGACGAACTCGCCTTTGCCCTGATGGGACTGCAAGCCGAAGGCGCGAACATGAACATGGGCAACAAACTGCTCGCCATAAACACGCTCAAACTGTTCCTCGAAAACCGCCTGATGCGCTACCCGTACATCAGCCACCTGCAAAACCAGCTCGTCTCCTACGAGCTGCCCGACAACAAAATCCGCCAAGACCTGGTCATGTGCATGGCGATCTGCGCCCTCTGGATACGACGGTTGTACTACGCCGAAGCCCCTGAGCTCGAACCAACTGACCCACTCATCACGCTGCGCGAAAAAGGCATCTCACCCTTCTATCAATACGACCGTTACGCAACTAGCGGCGGGGACAGATACGAAAGGTGATTTTTAATAGCAGGAAAGGGGTACACGCCGGGCGTAGCCCGTCCGCATCCTCAGGAGGGGGTGAGCGGGGGAGCGCTCTCCCCTGCTGAGAGCGAAGCGAAAGGAGATTCTGGACCCAAGGGTTATATACACCAGGGATATATATATCCAGGTATATATACCAGGTATTTTATATATCTCTGGTCCCTGGGTGAGAGAAAGGGGTATATTCTTTCTCGAAGAGAGGGGTGTATTTTTCTTTTTGATGCACCTTTTTCTTTTTAGGGGAGAGAGCGCTCTTTCTTAAGGGGGAAGAGAGCGGGTGGGCGACCGCCGGCGGCAGCTTACGACCGTCGTATCACCTGCCCAGACCAACCTGCCTTTCAAAAATCGGTCAAAAAGGCGGTCGAATTTTGGGTATGGTATCAATTCATTGTGGTGTATAATTTGGGCGGCTCAGAGTTCGATTTTTGAGGCAAAGCGTGCATTTTTGCACTTGACTTGTGAGGGGTGGAAATGCGGGGTTGGGTGGCGAAGGTTTTGACGCGGGTGGCGTTTTGGCTTATGCTGGAGCATAAGGTGGCGCGGCTGCTGCTTTGGCTGGCGAACAAGCTGGACGCGCGAGCGCCGCGCACGCCCGACGTTGAAGTGTACGACCGTTACGAGAGGTGACGGACATGCCGATATCGCTAACTGGACTTGAGCAGCGCAGGGCGGGGGTCTTGGCGGGCTTATCCGCTGCCACGCTGCAGGACAAACTCCCCGCCACGTTCCCGCACAACGTCTGGACTGCCCAACAAGCGCGCTATGACCGGTACTGGCGGCTCTATACGGGCGAAGTTTGGAACGAGGTTGACCCCAACAAGGTGGATAAGAACGGCAATCCTCTGCTGCGCTTTCCGCTTCAGATTAACTACGCGAGAACAATCTGCCTACTTCACGCTTCCGCTTTGTGGGGGCAAGTGCGCGACAGTTCGAGCCTGCTCGCTCCTTACAGAGTTTTGCCGCGCCGTCAACCGGGCAAAGAGAACGTCAGTCCTGCGGCGCGTCGGAGAGCGGACGAGCTGCAGGTGTTTCTGAACAACGTCTGGGAAGAGAACGACGCGCGGAGCATTTTGCAAGAAGGCGGGCTGATCCAGCAGTTTTTGGGCGGGATCGTTTACCGCGTGAGCTGGACGCCCGACGACCCGATGCTGCGCAATCAAATTCGCATCGAGATGGTCATCCCTGACTTCTTCCTGCCCATCTGGAACACCGCGCGCCCGAGCGAGCTGCTCGAATGTTTCGTGATTTACCGCCTGCCAATACGCGAGGCGCAAATACGCTACGGCTACGCAGGCAAGGGGACAGCGCCGCTGTACGTCGAGCATTGGACGCGAGAGAGCGTTAGCATCACACTCGACGGGACGCCAGTCAAAATGGAGGTAGACGGCGAGACGATCACCTATCAGGATGTCCCCAATCCGTTCGGCGTCGTGCCGTTCGTATACATCCCGCGCGAGCGGGCGGGCGATTACTACGGCGTTTCGCTCGTCGCAGACCTCGAGGGTATCATGCGCGAACTGAACGCGCGCATGGCGAACATCGGCGACATGCTGCTCGATTACGCTACGCGCGAAGTGTTCATCCGCAACGTCAGCAACGTGCCGCGCACCCAACAAATCGGGCTGCCTCGCCCTGCCATCAATCTCGGGCTCACCCCGCCGGGCTCTAACCACGCGCCCGAAGTCATCCCGCTCGATCCGCCCGCCCCGCCGCCCGGCGTGTTCGATTTTCCGAAGGAGTTAATGAAGCAATTACTACGTGACGCCAGTGTTCCGGCGGTCGCCTTCGGCGAGGACGAAGGTAGCCAGCGTTCTGCTTTGACGTTGTCGTATCGCATGTTCCCGCTTTTGAACTGCATCAGGGCGGTCCGCCGGTATTGGACGGTAGGATTTAGGCAAATAGCGTGGATCATCCTCAGGATAGCGATAACGAAAGGGTTAGGCGGGCTGACCGATAAGCACTGGGAACAGTGCGAGGTGGACACCGAGTGGTCGCCCATTGAAGTCAGGGACGACGAGGGTATGCTGCAAACAGCTATCGCGGGCGTCCAGAACTGGTTTATGTCGCCCAAGCGCGCGATGCAGTATCTATCCTTGACAGAGGATGTTGAACAGGAGTACTATGACATTCTAGAGCATCAGCGTCTTGTGAGCGAGTTACGAAACAAACTAGAGATGCAAGACGAAGAGAGCTTGAACTCCGAAGGAGCGCAAAATGAGCGAGAGTACGACAGTCGAACCGACGCAGATGGGCAGCGTCGCCTCGACTGACTGGGAACGCAAATTCAAAGGTCAAACCAGAAAGGTCGCCAGATTGACAGAAGAGCTGAAGCAGCGCGATGAGGAGCTGAACGCGCTACGCAAAACTCTGGACGAGCTCCGCAAAGCGCAAGAAGAGGCGCAGGCGAAGCTGAGCGAGACGGTTCGGCGCTTCGAGAGCCAGATCAAAGAGCTCACGGAACGCGCCGCCGAGCAAGAGCGCGCCGCGCAAAAAGCGAAGCAAATGCTGGAGATCGGCAACCTGATCGACCAGAAATTCCCGCACCTCAAACCGGCGTTCACCAACGGCGACTTGAAGGACAGGGATCAGTTCGCGAGCGACGAGGACTACACTGCTTATCTGGAGCGGATGGCTGGATTGGTGCAAGCGCCTAAGCCAGCCGAGCAGCCGCCTGCCCAGCAAACACCGCAGCAGTCTAAGGCAGGCTATGTACCGTCCGCTTCTCCCACGTCTCGCCCCGCCGGTGTTTTGTACACACGGGATTCGCTGATGGAGGAGCTGGATAAGCTGGATAGCCGCGTCCCCGAACAAGCAGCGCGCATTCGGGAAATCTACTCGCTGCTCGATCAACTTCAAGGAGGTAGCTAATGTTCCAGTCCCCTTATCAGCAAAACCTGCCCACGCAGTTCGACGTAGCATACCCGTCCCATCCTTGGGCGGGTATCTCGACCAATCAACGCACATACCTCGACCCTGTCCTGCGCGACTTCTGGCGTCAGCGCACGATTTTTGGCGACTTTGTGACGTACGCGCAGAACTTGGGCGACGTAAACGCTCGTCAGATGGTCATCACTACGCTCTTTGACGTGCACCCGAACTTCAACCCTATCGGTCTACGTGATATGTGGATGCCGGCGGCGCACGTTGACACGCAATCGCAGACCATCACCTTCGTCCGCTACGGTGGTAAAGTCGCTTACGACGCCTACACGCCCATCATCACCTATTGGAAGCGCAACCCACAGTCCCTGAACGTTATCGCCTCAATCGTTCAGGACAAGTTGGGGCAGCACATGGTGGACGTGATGGACATGCTGGCGCGCAACGCCATGCTGCAGACCAACTTTAAGTATTATCCTAACGGCAAGAGCAACTTCGGTCAGCTAAACTCGGCGGACACTGTCACAACGCAGATGCTGAACGATATCCATCTCGGCATGAAGTATCGCGGCGTGCCCTATGCCGACACTGGCAACGGCTCGGTCGGCAACATCGTGTGCATCACGTCGCCCGGCGTCTTGTACGATCTGCAACAACAAACCGATCCCAAGGATTGGCTGTATCCGATGGCGTACGCTAGACCGGGGACGCTGCTCAACTACGAAGTCGGCACGTACCGCAACATCCGCTTTGTCGAGACGCCGAAATGCGTTCTGTACAACTGCGGTTCTATCATCACCCAAGCGGAGGTCACCGTGCCCATTCAGGCGGGCGATGGCGCGCCGGGCGACAGCGCGCTGGTGGACGGCACGTACAACGTTGGTCAGCCGGGCGCGACAAACCACATCCAACTCGCCGCCTCGACGAACATGAGCAATTTCCAAGCAGGAGATATTGTGACCATCCATCGCCAGCGCACAAACGCTTTCGGCGTGACCAACGGCGTGGACTTCCGCGATGGTACGGTGCACAACCGGCGCATTGTGACTGTGGACGCGACGAATCGCCGCCTGACTTTCGATCAGCCGATCATGCTGGAGTTCACCACCAATCTCGGCGGCGGCGTCTATGCTTATGTGACCAAAGGCGTGCATGTCAACGCCATGATCTTTATCGGTGGTCCGAACGGCGTGATTGCCGGCATCGGGCGTCCGCCCCGCCTGCACACACCGCCGCCCGTGGACGACTTCGATATGATCTATCGCTTCTCGTGGGACGCTTACATGGGGTACAACCAGTTCGACCCGCGCGTTATCGAGGTCGCCTTTGTGAACGCCAGCTTCCGTTACGCAGGTCCGGTCCAGATTCAGGGCTAACATGACCGCGTGGGGCGAGCTGAAGCAGCAAATCCTGTTTGGTTTGTTGCGCGACGAACAAGGCGAGCGTTACACGGATGAACAGATGCGGACGTATGCGCGCTGGGCGCTCGCCGAGCTCTCAGCGCATACGGCTGCGTCCGACAGTCGTATCTACGAACTGGACGGAAGGCAAGTGCCGCTGCCGACTGACTTGGTCGAGCCGATTGAAAAATCGGGCTTGGTAATCTACCGGCATCGGCAGACGGATCGTTATCTGGTCGCTCATCGCCGGATGCCCGGTGTGGTGGTAGGGAAGACGCACGAGCAGGTCTACTTTGAGTTCCCGGCTGGGGTGCTGACGCTCGGTTTTGAACCCGCCCCAGCGTCCCAGCTGATCCTTCACTACTTCCGCATCTGGCGCACTCCGCTTTCCGACGACGACCGGATGGAAATCCCGCAGTTCTTAGAGCTGCCTTTCGCTTACTTCGTAGCGGCTTTCGCGCTAGAACCCGTCGGTACGCAAGCTGCGAACGTCCGCCAATGGAACAGACGACAGGATAGCGGCACGCCTGAAGACAATCCGGCGCTGCAGCAGGTGCGTCACTTCATCTCGCAAGCCTATCGCGTGTTAGGGCGCTATGCGCCGCAAGACCGCGAGACGTTCTATCGCATGACCCCTGAAGGAGCGGGCTGGGAATGAGAGTATCCGTTTTGAACCAAATCATGGACGCCGTGCGAGACGCGCTCTGGCGGGAGCTCGCTGAAGAGACGAGCGACAACGATCCCACCAAAGCGCGCCTCGTGCGCGCCGGTTTACTACAGGACGACCCGACACGCTACAAGGTGTCCATTCTCGTCCTCCCGAACGATCAGGATGGAGACATCCTGTGGCGACACGAACTCGCGCCGAAAGAAGTTGCGCCCCCGTACGAAATTGGCGGGAGCGAGATGTGGCTTCGGCGCTTTACGCTTATCTTGAATATGTTCTGGAGCGCGCGAACAACGCGAGAGCAAGCGATGCTCAACGCCAACATCCTGCTCAGTAAAGCGGAAGACGCGCTGACGCGCCTATCGGTGCTCTCGACCCGCCCCGACGATTTCGGCGAGTACGCGCTCGACCTGCGCGTCAAGTCGTCTCATCTCGCTCCGGGCGGTGGCGAAGGGCAATTCATAAACTATGGTAAAATATGGTTCGAGGTACTGACCGGTAAAGACCGCGTGGCGCAGTAGCCCAGCGCGTTGCGCGCCCTGCCCGGATATCACAATACGGGAGATGAGGGACGATGACTATCACTGCACAATTCGGCGAGTTGGCTATCGCCTTGCAATACGCCCGCTATGAAGAGGGGCGTCCGAAGAACATCAAAGCGCGCGGTTACATCACTTTCACCGCTCAGCCCGCTAACGAGCAGACCGTCGTTTTGAACGGTCAAACCTATACTTTCACGAATACCGCGCCGACCGCCAACCAAGTCCGCATCGGCACGACGCTGCGCGAGACGTTGGAGGCTTTGGCTGACGCTGTGAATGGCATCAACAACCCGCTCGTCGGCGCCGGTACGCAGGCGTCCACTGTCGCGTGGGCTTCTGCGGGCGAAAGCCGCATCTACTTCACGGCGTTCAATCCGATTAAAACCGTCGGCAACGCGCTCACGCTGACCACGACCGTGACCGGCGCCACAGTGACCGCTTTCGGCGGCGGCGTGACGGGCGGCGAGCCGCAGCGCGCTTACGGACGTTTGGCGTTCACGGCGCAGCCGGCGGCGACCAACAACGCAGTTGTCGGCACAATTACCTACGAGTTCGTGACCGGCGCGCCGGCGGCGTTCGCTTCGAACACCTGCCAAGTGCGCGTTGGCGCGACGCTCAAGCAAACTGTCGAGCGTCTGGCGCGCGCTATCAACAACACTGGCATCCCGGGCGCGGATTACTCGGCGAACACGCCCGCCAACACAAATGCCTACTCTGACGTGGACATCAAGGATACAGTCGTCACGATCTACGCTAAGAACCCCGGCGCGGCGGGCAACGCGATTGTCTTCACCCGCAGCGGCACGTACGCGGCGATCAGCGGCACGGGCACGCTCGTCGGTGGCACTGACGCCTCGGCGTACAACACCTCGAACATTGTCTGGCATCGGATGCGCTCTACCGACATTAGCTACGGCGAAATGCAGATGCAAGACGTACTGCCGATGGAGGTGGGTGGCACAATGACGCCGACTGGCGCTTACAAGCAAGGCATCGCAGTCGGCGGTAGCGCGACGTTCATGCCGCGCATAGAGCGCAGCATCGGCGTTTTGTTGCTTGCTATGTTGGGCGACGCGCAGACGACGGTGAACAACGGCGTCGCGACGCACGTTTTCCGCTTCGGCAACAACGAGATGGAAATCCCGTGGATTGCCGTGCGTCGCATGATCCCCGGGCGCGGCGAGACCTTTGGTCACGGCTTGATTGGCATGGACAATAAGGTGGTCTCGGTGCGCACCATCATCGAGGCGACCGCCCCGATCCGCATGGAGACGCAGCTGCTTGGTCGCTTCCCCATCCTCGACCCGCACCCTGAAGTGTGGAGCGGCAACGCCTTCGAGGACTTCGCCAGCATCCCGCTTGCTTGCAAGGGTCACTTCAAATTGCCCACCATCCCGGGTATCGAAGGGCGCAATCACGCCGTGACTTCGGCGCTTGTCGAGCTGCAGAATGCTACGACCGGTCCGCGTGAAGAGATGATCGTCGGCAGCTACTATCTGGACGACATCGTGCCGCGTATGCGCATGATGACCGTCACGGTCGCTTACAAGTGGCGCGATCCGAAGCTGTACAACCTGATCCTCTCCGGCAAGGCGGACGGCAAGCTGTGGGACCCGAAGCCATTCGTGACGCGCACTGACGCCTCTGCGGGCGAGTACGCCTTCGAGCTTCTGTCGGAAGCGCCGTACAACATCCCCGGCACTTCGACGCCGTTCAGCTTGCTGGTGCGCGCCAACCACGTCGTCTGGCAAATCCCGCAGCCGCCGATGTTGCGTCCAGGCGAGGTGGTGATGCTGCAACTGGTCGGCACGGTGCTGTACGACGCGGGCGGCTATGCCGAGTTCGTCTTGACTAACGGACACACTGCGGGGTATACTGTACCTAGCGAGCCGTAATCTCCTAGCACAACACAACAAGCAGGGCAGCGCTCGCAAGGGCGCTGTCTTGCTTACGGAGTAAAATATGCCAGCACAATTGCGTAAAGCTACAGTCACTCGTGTTCCGCTATCGCTACCTACCGACATTGATCCCGAACAGGATACGTACGCTGAAATTCGCCAAGCGCGGATTGGTGAGAACGCGCGGCGCGCAGAGATGACCAAGAGCGTCGAGCGCACTTTTGACCCAAACAGCTCGTTGATTTCCATCAAGACATCGTGGAATTATGAAGATCAGCGGGCGATGGAAGTGTATCTCACGCTGGCGGGCACAAACCTGCTCGACGAGAATGGCGAACCGTACTTCGCGTTTCGGCGCGACCGTCAAACGGGCGAAATGCATTTCGACGGGACATTCGAAGACTTCCGCCGGCGCTGGGATGCGCTGCCCCTCTTTATCGCGGACGCATTCGTGCAAGCGGTGTACGAAGTCAACCCCGAGTGGGACCCAAACCGGAAGTAAAAGCGGAGCTTGAAGCCTACTACAGTCGTATCGAAAACGACGTAATCGCATACCTCGACTACTACACCTCAAAAGAGACGGGCGACGAGCGCACACGAGCGCTTCTCGAAATAGAAGCGGTCGAGCCGCCCGAAGAATACCTCTACTACCTCGAAGTGCGCGAAATTATGGGCGACGAGCTCCGCGTTTCCGCAGGTGGTTACTACGACCAGCCGTTCCATTTGACCGAAGTGTTGCGGAGATGTAAGCGTGGCGAAACGCGATTTAAGACCCGAAGAGCGCAACAGAATACTTCTGCAGCACGGTCTGACCGAAGCTGACCTAGAGCTGCTTGAGCGTCAGTTCCCGCACGCCGATCTGCGGACGCTGATGTACGATCGGTCATTCGTGGATGCTGTGCGCAAACTGTCCGCCAAGAACCTGCTCGCGTTTGCGCGGGAGACGCAGAAGCGCATATCGTCGCGCATTCGCCACTTCAGTAAAGTCGCGCAGATGATGGCTGAGTTCAACAAGTTTCGCCAAGATGCGCAGACGGCTTCGTCGGCTTCGGGCGCGCCCACGCCCGCACTTCAAGCGCTTGAAAATCTGGAAAAGGCGCAACAAAGTCTTCTATCCTCAGGTTATCAGCTACTGGGCGTTCAGCCGCCCGCGCAGCCCGACTACGGACTGGCGGTTGCCGCGATGAGCGCGCTCGAGGCGAGCAAGGATAGCGTGCGGAGCGCGTTTTACCAGCGCCGGCGCGCGGAATACGAAGAGGGCTTAAAGCACATTGACGAAGTCCGCCAAGAGCTGATCGCGATGGGTGTCGCTAAAGGCAAGGCGGATGATGTTGGAGGATGGGGCACTTTCCAGATCACGCCCGATCTCCAACTGCGTTTGCAGCAAACCGGCTTTGCCGATTACAAAGGCGCGCGGGCGCTTAAAATTACGCCGCATCTCTATCGGAGGCGGGGCAAAACTGACGAGTACGACCCAGTTGATCCGAACTCTCAAGGCGCGTTGCCCTCTGTGTTCTTACAAGCCCGCAAGATCGGTGAGGGGCATTTGCTCACTCTAGACTCTTCGCCGACGACACCCGCGATTACAGTTAACAGGCAGAAGGGCAGCTATCATATCGGCTACGACACCGGTTTGTGGCAGGTTGTCCGTGAGCAGGTCGGCGGACGAGAGATTAATGCTTACATTCCTTATCGGTTTGTAGAAGCTAAAGAGGAAGCACGTCAGCCCTTCTCGGTTGCTTGGAATGCCGCCGGCTTCGCCAATATCGCGCTGTCGCTCGCGCAGAAAATCGTGACGGGGAAGACACCCGTCACGGAGGCGGTTCGGCAGGCGGTGACCGTCCAAGACCCTGAGGCGATCCGTAAGATGTTCGGACCGGATGAGTCGATCCCGGTCTTTTCAACGTTCGAGCCGAACAACATCTACGCAGCGACGGCGCGAGCGATTATATCGCGTGAGTACGCAGCCATTGAGGTGGTCGACGCTATCACGGGCGCTTCTCAGCGGAGACCAAATCCGTTTTATATCACACCGCCCAAACTGGCTATCAGCCAGAGCTCCAGAGAGAAGCGAATTTACTTCCCCGCCTTGGTCGCTGCTGGGGCACGTACGAGGGATGTCAGTTCTGGCGTTGTCCGTCTTGGTTTGGTCTATCCGGGCGCTACAGACGAAAAAGGCACGCCGGGCAAGCAGAAAGGCTTTCAGATCGAAGGGCGCGAAAAACACTTTCTCGTCCGTCAGAGAGCGCCGTTAACGCCTAAAGGCGCGGTGAGGGCGAAAGCGTTGACGCTCGGCGAGCGCCTGTATCTGCAGCGCCAGAAGCAAAGCGGGCAGACGCCGACGCTGAGCAAGACCCTCCCTATTTACGAAGGCGCTGCATTTACGTACGGCAGCAACGCAGTGCCTCAAACCGGTCACCTGCTCATGTCGCAAATGATCTTGACGGGTGGCGTAGAGGCAGGTGACGGCGGCGCAATTATCACGAGCGGCTTGGGCGTGATGCGTCGGCGCAGTTATTCAATGGCTGTGCCAGAGTCGCTAATCCCTGCTATGCGCGCTCAAGTGGGCAAGCCGGTGAGCCAGTTTATAGCTGCGTCGGGCGTGGAGGTGGATTTCAACTCCCCCGGTGGGCGCGTCATTGACATAAGCGTCGCAGAGACTGGTTTGGGCGAGAAGGGGAAGCTGGCGCGGCTGACTGTAGATGTAGAAGCGCCCGCCACTGCATTCGCAATCGACTCTGCAGGCATTAAAGGCTTTCCGTCGGTCAGCGCAGACCGTGCGTTGTATGACGATTTGACCGCGTTCAAGCCTAACATGCCTCTGGCGTTCGTGGCGTCGGCGCTGGGCGGGCTTAGCGTTCATCGACCCGATTTGCTCCAATCGCTCGTCAATGTCTACGCACCAGACTTAGCACAAAAAGATGATTTACTGAGCTCGATGAACGAGCGTCGCGCGCGTTTTGAGGAGGGCTATCGTAAGGCGTACCGTAAAAAAGGGTTGACGCCCGTACCGTTCCAAGACTATCTCAAAGAGTTGGAACGACAATTTAAGCCCGACGAACAAACGGGCGAGAGCGCCAAGTTGGAAGGGATGCGGACTGCGCTTCGCAGCGAGGCATGGCGCACGGCGTATTCTGAGCTGATGCAAGGGAAGCCCGTCCGTCTGACCGACGAAATATTCCCGATTTTTGAAGCGATGGCAGCCGATTTGTTGGCTGCTTCCCAGTATCGCCGCACAGTCACTCAAGATTTAGCTCCTGATATCGCTGCGCTTTTCATTGCTCCTGAAGCAATGTTCCAAGCGCTGGGCGGACGCTTGCCCGAACGCCCAGCGGCGGCGGGTGCGGGGCAGGCTCAGGTAGCGCCGATGCCAACTCCCGCTCGCAATGTGTACGCGATGTCGTACTATAGCTCCGCAGACAATAAATCCACGCTCCTGATGGACGAATTCGTGAGACAGCTCACCGCTAAGGGAGCGGCGTATTTCGTGGACGTGCGGAGCAGAACGGATTCCGGCGCCTACTCGGGCAAAAAGCTACAAGCAGCGCTCAAGAAAGCCGGGATTGAGTACGTTGCGCTGCCCGAGCTCGGTGGTATTGGCGAGGGCGCTAAAGATAAGCCAAGCCCTCTGCGGGGTGATCCGACGCGGCTAGTTTATTTTGACAAGCGAGGTAGACCGCTTCTCTCTTCCGGCGGGCGTCCTGTCGTAAACGAGAGAGGGCAGACGATTATAGACTACAACCTCTACGCTGAACTCAAGCCCGACGAAGTGGGTGGCGCTCTGAGACGTATCGCAGAGCTGCAGCAG
>Ga0308417_1000883_pt1 | contig 20988 bp, 20 predicted proteins | sample HotsprSampleOS65_FD_203528 | JGI IMG/M metagenome (GOLD analysis project Ga0308417, IMG submission 203528) | Hot spring phototrophic mat microbial communities from Octopus Spring, Yellowstone National Park, Wyoming, United States - 20090730_OS65 ... | reverse complement strand
CAGATCAGTCTCCAGAGTTGGAATTCGTATCGCCGTCATTGCAGGAAGGCAGCATGAGTGGCACGATGAGCGCGCAACTGGTCAACTGGAAACGGCACTAGTGTTCCAACGGGACGGGGGTTTCAAGCCCTCCTTCGCCAGCGTTTCCTTGAGAGTCGTCAGTGTGGCCGGGCCCAGTTGTGCAAGCACCAATTCCGCAAGTCGCAGCGGCTCGACGTTCTTGAGGAACTCCAGCGAACCGGTCTGGCCCAGCGCCTGTAGCAGTGGCTCCTCCCGATTCCCAACGGCTCTGAGCAAGCGTTCGCCGAGTGTCACGCCGGCTTTGACGTTGGCGCGCAGTTCGTCAACCTTCGCGTCGCCGAGGATGCGCCAAGCCTCGTTGGCATCATATTGAAGCCACCCTGCTGCCTCGAGTTCGGGGAGAAGATGCTGCAGCCTTTCGGCTCGCGACAGCAACGCGAGCTGCCCTGTGTCAATAAGCAGCGTGTCTTCCCACATGAGGCAAGGCACGGGACTGGAATCTTCTGCCACCAATAACCGCAAGCCCGCTATCGGTCGGCAACGGGCGGTGTCTCGAACCTCGGGCCGGACGACATCGGTGAGCTCCGGTAGGGTTGCCAAGAGCAGTCCCGCAGGGCCTGTCGCTTCTGTCCATTGCGGTTTCATCAGTTCCGCAAGATCGCGCGCACCATTCGCACGCCACAGATTGAGTGCATCCGCGCCGAGAGTGACCACGACGTGGCCTTGTTTCCGCGCACGCCGGGCGAGGTCCGCTGACCCCGTCACGAACACCTGCGCCAAAGGCACGTCGCCTCCTGCCGTGGGAAGCGACTTCGGAACAATCCCATCTCGTGCCGCCCCTGACCACAGTTCCCTCAGCGAGTCGTCCTTCAGCGCGTCTGGCGTCGCGAGTGTCTTGATGAGCGCCTGCCATAAGGCGCAAATCTGATCTGGCGAAGCCGTGACTTGCGGAATCTGCCCCTTCAACCTTTCGAGCGATGGTCGCACCGTCTGCCACTCAGGCAGCTTAGCCATCGCTGGTTCGTTGAGGCGGGCGACGATGACCGCAAGACCAGTGGCTTGGTCGCCAATCGCTACTGAGCCGAGCCTGAGTAGTAGCCATGACAACGGATGGGGAATATCGATGGAATCGTGGGTTCTTCGTGTTTCATAGCCGAATCTCACGATTGAGGGGAACTCACCTTTGTCGAGCGCAGCCAAAAACCGGCCGGTGAGTCTGGTATTCGGAATGCCGGTTAGACGCGACAGGAACTGCCAGCCTTTGGGCAAGCACACACCTGACGGACTAGCTCTCCTCCAGTATCGTTCTCGTTGATCATCTCTGCGGAGGTAGTACGTCCGCCAGTAGGTCAGCCACTCGTCGAGTTGGCTGAGATCGCTGACATCGACCTGACCCGTCGGGACATCGCAAACACCCAGCTTCTTCAACAGTTCCGTGTCCTGGCTGTGAACCGCTGCGTCAACCAGCACATTCCGATTCGCCGAGGTGTCTTCGGCGTCCACCAAGGTGCCGGGGAACAGAACCTCATCAGCCAACACCCACTTGCCGTCGCGTCGGCGGACACGGAGATGATAAGCGTCTTGTGAGGCGAACTGCTCACGCACTCTCTCGGGCGCGGAACGCAGAAGCTTCCAGAAAAGCACGCCAGCGCTCATCGGAAGGGGACTCCCAGACCGCGTGCTGCGGCATTGCGCCACGCAGCACATCAAGCCAAACGCTGTCATCCAGCGGCTTGACCTTTAGTACCTCCGTGAGAATGCGCTTCGCCTCGGCATTGTCGCACAGCCACTTTGCGACCGGATGGCGGCCGTCTGGAACGTGCGTGCCCTCGGGCGCAAAGATGGTCTGATTCGCGGTCACCAGTCTGCCGTCGTCAGTTGGGATGATGGCGAGATCCGATCGAATCGCCTCCCACTCATCCGGCTTACAGTCCTTCTGGTACGCCTCGGCGAGCTTGAGGACCATTACAGCCTGTCCCTGGTTCGTCGATGCGACGCCGTCGAACCATTCCGTGGCGCTACGCTGGCGCAAGGCTGGATCCGATGGGACCGTTGAGCCGGTTCTCGCAAGTCGCTCCGCCAGCGCCTTCAGACGGCTGCCGCGCTGCTTTGCCAGGCAACTTGGGTGAACCACCTGGGCCCGTTGCTCTTGGCTCGCAATATCCTGCCACTGCCGGGCGAGGTCGGCATTGTCCCTCGGATGCCTCCAGAGCTCGCGGGCAGGACGAAGGTTGCCCGTGGCATCCGGGGTCACCGGATCGACCTCAAGGCGGGCCCACAGGGCCTCAACCAATGCCGCTGCATTGTCGTCTCTACGCTCCATCTGCCGCGGGAAGGCATCGAGCACGCTACCGGGGTCGCTGCTCAAAGCCAGTGTCGGGAGCGTCTCGGCAACGAGCCGGGCTGCTTCCCTCATCAGGGCCTCGTTCCATTCGCCCGAGATGATGGCGTTGCGGTCGCTGTTCAGTTTCCACGGCGCGTTGAGGATGCCGGGCAAGTAGGTCGGCGTACGTGTCGGGAAGAAGGCCCAGAACCGCCCCGCCTCTTCTCGTTTGCCGTCGATGGGCATCGCCCAAGCCAACGGCACCGCATCGCGGGCGTGGACATGGGTAGCGTCGTCCTTCGCGCGCCGGTCCGTGATCGAAACCAGCTTCTCCATGACACGCCAGCGAGACCTCTCGTCTCCTTCGCAAAGAATCATGTCCTGCCCCTGGCGCTCGCAACGCAGTTCGCGCTTGCCCTCGTTGCCGCGATCGAGTGTGAGCGTGACGCCAACCGGCAAGAACAACAGAAACTCCGCGGGGAACCCTTCGATCTCGGCTCGCAGGTGGTCGAGGAAACTGTCGGCGGTGACTTCTGCGCGGACCACCGTTGTTGCCCACGGGAAGCGACGGCGCAGCGAGTCCGCCTGGATCTCATCCAACGGCCATGCGAGCCGCAGCCCCGGTGCATCCTTCACGTTGAATTGGTTCCTCAGTTCTGCTCGACATCTTTCCGGGTCCAGGCCAAAGTCTGCCTGTCCGCTGGTGATGTCAATCTTCCCTCCGAGTCGGAGCAACGATTTGAATCCAAGCCCGAATCGCCCAATCTGGTTGCCGCGCTTGGGCGACGAGTGGGAACGCAGCAGCGCATCGATGCCTTCCTCGCTGAACGGTGCGCCGGTATTTGCGACATAAAGGCACGAACCATCGAGCATAACTTCAACGCGAGGCGGATGGCCTTGATCGGTGCCAGCCTCGTGCGCCTCAAGGATGGCGTCGGCCCCGTTCTGAACAAGCTCCAGAACCTGCCGGTAGCCGTACCCACCTGCAAGGACGACCTGCTCAATGCCGAAGTGTTCCCGAATATCTCCCAGAGATGCCGCATAGGCCTGGAGTCTGCTCGCTCGCAGCCGATCGATGAACTCTTTCATGCCGACGGACCCGTCATTCGTAGTTGTGTGTGACAATCATTGGCACATACCAACCCGATCACAATCAATGAGATCCTTCGAGTCAAGGGGCAGTGTGCCTGACCTATCCCCACTTTCAGCTCCATAGCATGAGCCGAGCCCATGTTCGCGGACCCGGGTAGGCCCACCCAGGCATAATCAAAAGGAGTTGATCATGCATCGCACGGCCGCGATGGCGTGGGTGGTCTGTGTCTGCGCATCCTGCCTGCGGCTGTCACAGGCCAAAACCCTGGCCGCACTGGTCGGCGGCATGCTCCATGTCCAGCGGGTGTCGCTGGCCAATCTCGGCCGGGCCATGCTCGGCACCGCCAAACATCAAATCAAGCAGGCGTACCGCTTCTGCGCCAACGACGGCATCAAGCCGATCGACGCCATGCGCGGAGTGGTCAACAAGCTGGTCCGGAAACGGAAGAAGAAGCCGCTGATCAGCTTCGACCGGACCGACATCCGCGGCCTGCAGATGCTCATGGCCGCCGCCGTGATCAAGGGCCGGGCCGTTCCCATCTACTGGGCCAGTTGTGAGGGCCACACCTACTCGGGGCATCCCACACGTAATCGTCCGCGACTATCCAGGCCCACATCGCATGCGGATCGCACACCGATTGCACGGGCATGGCGCAAGATGGAGAGCCCAACCTGCCAAGAGTGCCCGATGGAAACCGCCGTCTCCATCTGTGAGCAGCAGTGCAAGCAGCATCCGGACCAGTTCTTCGCCCAGTGGCCCAACGAGATTCTGCAGGAGAAGGCCAACACGGTGCTGCGGATGCTGCGCGCAAGCCCCAAGCCACTGGCGGGCAAGACCGAGGGGTGCGCGGCGGGAATCATCTATTTCACCGCCACGGAAGGCCGCATCCCTTGCGGCGTGCCGGGGGTGTCCAACGCGGAATTCGCCCAGGCCCTGGGCGTGCCGGGGACGGTCGCCGCCAAGCCGTTCGTGCTGGGCGCCACGGCCATCGACACCACGGTGAACCAGACCCTCAAGGTCACCGCCCAGTGGTCGGTGGCCAACGCCGGCAACATCGCCCGGCTGGATGTGCTGGATGTGCAACTGGTGAGCAAGTCGTAATGGCGGACCTTCTCGAACAAGCCTCGGCCTGGCTGGAGGACCAGCGCACGCGACACCTGACCCGGACGGTCACGTATCGCCGGGGCGCATCTTCCAGCCTGGTCGCGGCCACGGTCGGGAAGACCGTCTTCGACCTGGACGATGGCGGCGGGGCGGTCCTGCGCGTGGAGTCGCGGGATTACCTGATCCTCGCGGCGGACCTGAGCCAGGGTACTCCCCAGGCCGGAGACCGGATCGTGGATCAGGGCGTGGTGTACGAGGTGGCCAGCTTCGGCTCGGAGCCGGCGTGGCGCTACAGCGATCCCTACCGGCGGACGCTGCGGATTCACACCAAGCAGGTGGACCTGGAGGCTTCGCCTTGACGCGTGGAGGCAACGCCATGACCGACGGCAACACCCCAAAGCGAATCGAATGGGCCGGCTGGGCCGGCGTGCTGCTGACGGCGCTGTCGGCACTGCTGGCGATCACCGTCCAATGGGGCGTGGTCAACACCAAGCTCGACAACGTGGAGAAGCGGCTGGACGAGATGATCTTCGAGGCCCGCGCCCTGCGCAGCGAGTACCAGTCGCGCTTCGTCGCTTCGTCGCTCCGTCGCTCTCCTCCTCCGTGCCTCCGTGCCTTCGTGCCTCCGTCGCTGCGTCGCTCTCCTGTCAATCCCCGATCCCGCGGCGGATTTCACGGATGGCCGCGGCGCGGTCGGGTGCGTCGAAGATGGCGCTGGCGACGACGAACCAGTCCACGCCCGCGTCGCGCGCCTCGCGGACGTTGCCGGGCTTGATGCCGCCGTCGATCTGGATGCGCTGGCGGGGCGAAAGGCGCTTGCGCAGGGCCCGCACCTTCTCCAGCACCTCGGGCATGAACTTCTGCCCCGAAAACCCCGGAACCACGCTCATCACCAGCACCATATCCACCTCGTCCAGCGCCGGATACAGCGCCTCGACAGGCGTGGCCGGGTTCAGCGTGATCCCCACGTGGCAGCCGAGCTTGCGGATTTTCCTGGCGGCCGCGGCGGGGTCCTGGACCGTCTCCACGTGGAAGGTGACCAGTTGCGCGCCGGCCGCCACCATGGTTGGGGCGTAACGCAGGGGTTCGCTGATCATGAGGTGGGCGTCGAAGTAGGCGGTGGTGAGCGGGCGGATCGAGCGGATGATCGGGGGTCCGAAGGAGATGTTGGGGACAAAGTGCCCATCCATCACGTCCAGATGGAGGAAATCGGCGCCGCCGCTCAGGACCTGCCTGATCTCCTCGCCGAGGCGGGCGAAGTCGGCCGACAGGATGGACGCGGCGATCAGAGGGGCACGGGTCTCAAAGGGACTGGCGTTCGGCGGGGGCGAGGATGACATCAAGAGCCGAAGGTGGGATTCGAACCCACAACCCCCGCTTTACGAAAGCGGTGCTCTACCGTTGAGCTACTCCGGCTGCCGCCCGCCGATCTTCATCGGCAGGGCCATGGCGAAAGATAACATCGCGGGCGGTATCATTGCAAGCCCTATGTTGATCCGACCCGCCAAGCCTGACGACGTGCCGGCGGTGCTGCCGATGGTCCAGCGCATCTGCGCCTGGCACGAGTCGATGGACCCGGCGCGCTATGCGTTTGTCCCGTCGCCCGCGCAACATTACGAGAACTGGCTGCGCCGCCGCGCTGCCGACCCGCACAGCGTCTTCCTGGTGGCCGAGCGGGTAGCCGCCGCCGAGCCTTCGCGGCTGACGGGGTTTCTCGTCGGCACCGTCGACGATGAGATCGGCATCTACCGCATCCGGCAATACGGCTTCATTCACGACGTCTGGGTGGAGCCGGAGTACCGCCACGAGGGCACCGGCCGGCGGATGGTCATGGCCGCCCTGGAGCGTTTCTCGCAGATCGGCGTGTGTCAGGTGCGGTTGGACACGCTGGTGGGCAACGAGCCGGCCCAGCGCCTCTTCCGGAGCTGCGGCTTTCGGGCGGCCACCGTCCAGATGCTCATCGAACTGGGCTCCGTGCCCTCCGCCGATGAGGTCGGCCGATGATCCTGTGTCTGGGCACAACTCCTACGGTGCAGCGCTCGATGGTGTTCGAGCGGGTGACCAGCAACGCGGTCAATCGGGCGGTGGAGGTGCTGGAGGGCGCTTCGGGCAAGTCGGTCAACGTCGCGCGCGTGCTGTGCACGCTGGGGCGCGCTGCGCTGGCCACAGGCTTTGTCGGCGGCGACCGCGGGCGGTTCCTGCTGCGGGAACTGGATCGCGCCGGCATTCCTCACGACTTCGTCGAAGTGCCGACTCCCACTCGCCTGTGCATCACCGTCATGGACCGCGCCAGCGGCTGCCACACCGAGCTGGTCGAGGAGGCCGCAGCGGTCGATCCGCCGCACTGGGACGAGCTGCGTGCGAGAGTCCAGCGGCTGCTGGGGAAGGCACGCATGCTGGTCATGTCCGGCTCGCTGCCGCGCAACGGCCCGGTCGACTTCTACCTCCAGTGTTGCCGGCTGGCGGCCGCCGCGTCGGTGCCGGTGATCCTGGACGCGGCTGGGCCGCCATTGAAGGCGGCGTTGGCCGCCGGGCCGCTGGTGGTCAAGCCGAATCGAGCCGAGCTGGCGCTGACACTGGGCAGGAGCATCGACTCGCGGGAGGCGCTGCTGGATGCCATCAGGCAACTGGTCCAGCAGGGCCCCAGGTGGGCGGTGGTGACGATGGGGGCCGAGGGCGCCGTGGCCGGCGACGGGCGCGAGGCCTGGTACGTTGCGGCGCCGAAGGTGAAGGCGGTGAACCCGATCGGTTCGGGCGATGCCTTCACCGCCGCCCTGGCCGCCGCCCTGGACGATGGTCAGAGCATGCCTGAGGCGCTGTTGCTGGCCGGCGCCTGCGGAGCGGCCAACGCGCTGACGCCGATGTCGGGCGTGGTCCACCGCGAGGATGTGCAGCGCCTGCTGGGCGAGGTGCGCGTGCAGCGGATGTAGTGGAGCCGCTACAACGTCCAGCCCTTGCGGTATTCGCGGTGGTAGTACTTCTGGGCCTCGGGGGTTTTGATGGTGCGGTTCTCCGGGTCGCATTCGATCTTGAAGCCGACCTCGCCAATGCGCACGGCGATGGCGCCCAGGTGCATCACCTCGGTGATCGGCGCGGCGTAGTGGGTGAAGTTGGATCCGGCCGAGTCGTAGGGGCGCTCTGCCTTGCAGGCGCGCACCCACTCCTGCATATGGCCGATGGAGCGGGCCAACAGGCGCGGTGGGCGGCCGACTTGCTGATGGAACGATTCCGGAATGAGGCGAGGACTGTCGCCGTAGTCGCCCTGAACATAGAGCTTGCCCTTGGTGCCGATGAACAACGAGCCGCTGGCGGAGAGTTGGCGCGGGTCGCGCTGCTGGCCGCCGCCGCGGCGTGCACCCTGGCGCTCGGCGGGCTGTGTGGTCGGGGGAGGAGGCTGTCGCGTTGGATCGTTCATGATCTCCTCGGGCACCGGGGGCTTGAGCCCGCCGGAATACCAGTAGGCCTCGAAGCCGGGGCGCACGGCGCCGTCGTGCCGGCCGCTGCGCTTCGGCGGGAAGGTCCACTTGATGATGCTCTGACGCGGGAAGGTCTCCTCGCAGCGATCGACGATGCGGACCAGTTCGACTGACGAGGGATAGTCCGGCTCCATGGCCCAGAAGACGCAGTCCCAGGTGTGGCAGCCCATGTCGCCGACGTCGCCACAGCCGAAGTCGAACCAGCCGCGCCAGTCGAACGAGTGCAGTCCGTCGTGATACTCGCGGTACGGTGCCGGGCCGATCCAGCAGTCCCAGTCGAGATTGGGCGGCACCGGCTTGGCGGGGGGACGGCGGGCGATGCTCTGGGGCCAGACCGGGCGGTTGGTCCAGGTGTGGATTTCCGTGATGTCGCCCAGCACGCCGCTGCGGATGTACTCGACGACGATGCGGTTGCCTTCGTTGGCGTGTCCGCCGTTGCCCATCTGCGTGGCCACGCGATACTTCTGGGCGGCCTCAGCCATGACGCGGGCCTCGTGAATTGACCACGTGAGGGGTTTTTCGCAGTAGACGTGCTTGCCCATCTTCATGGCCATCATGGAAGCGGCGGCGTGCGAATGGTCGGGAATGGCGACAACGACGGCGTCGATCTCCTTCTCGTGCTTCTCCAGCATCTGGCGGAAATCAGTGTAGCTTGGTGCGTTGGGCGCCAGAGTCGATATCCTTGCTCGAGCTCTGGGACCGGTGTCGACGTCGCAGTAGGCCGTACAGACGCCCCCCAATGGGTGCTCAGCATCGGCCAGATACAGATGCGAGTTGCCCTGTCCGCCGGTGCCGATGAACGCGAAGCGCAGCTTTTCACGGTTGAGGTTCTGGGCGCGGACAATATACGGACCGGCCAGGACGGCGCCCGTGGCAAGGGCAACGCTCTGGAGAAAACCACGACGGCTGGGGCGATGGATCATCTTCAACTCCGAAAACAATCAGGAAAGGGATCGCTTTACGATAGCTTCGTATTCTTACCCGGCCGCCACAAGTGCGTTGAAAGCCCGGCGGCGCTGCGCCGGCCGTCGCCCGCGGAGCCAACGCAGCTCATTCCAGAACGCGGCCGATCTCCCGCTTCATGTCAAGCACGGCGGCCTCGACGCACCTGAGCCAGTCGCCGCCGAACTGCTCTGCGTACCTGGGCACCCGATGCGCGTAGAGGATGCTGCGGCTGGCCGAGACGATGGCGCCGCGTCCGTTGACGAAGGCGGCGCGGGTCATCTCGGCGGTGGCGCCCTGGGCGCCGTACCCCGGCAGCAGGAAGATGGAGCGCGGCAGGCGCCTGCGCAGGTCCTGCATCACCTGAGGCTGGGTGGCCCCCACCACCGCGCCAATGGCGCTGAACCCGCTGGCGCCAACCAGCCCCGGCCCGTCGGCCAGCACCGCCAGCCGGTCGGCCAACATCTGTGACCAGGTGCGGCCATCCTTCAGCCTGACATCCTGAAGCTCGGCCGAGCCGGGATTGCTCGTGCGCACCAGCACAAACAGGCCCTTGCCGAAGGTGCGGGCGACCTTGACGAATGGCTCCAGCGTATCCAGCCCCAGCATGGGGTTGACGGTGATCGCATCGGGCACGACCACTTCGTCCCATTCCTCAAAGGGCGGATCGGCCAGGTGCCCCGCGGCGTAGGCGGCGGCCGTGCTGTCGATGTCGCCGCGCTTGACGTCGCCGATCACAAGCAGCCCCAGGTCGGCCGCTTCCTGGATCAGGCTGTAGTAGGCCTCGACTCCCTCCCAGAGGTATTTTTCGAAGAAGGCGGATTGAAACTTGACGCAGGGCACGTGCGGCGCGACCACTTTGAGCAGCGCCGTGGTGAACTCGAAGATGGCGTCGATGCACGCCTCGGCGTCATTGGCGTTGCGGGCGGCCGCTTCCCCGGCGACGGCGTCGGGCAGCATCTCGTAGACGGGATCGATCCCCACGCATATGGGGGCCTGCTTTCTGCGGATTTGCTCCAGCAGCCGGTCGGCGAACAGCTCGCTCATGGGCGTGCTCCTTGAGGCGACGCGCGAATCATAGTGGCGGCTCTGCGTTCCACAAGCACCCGGCGCGGGTGTCGGCGCTGATGGCAGAGTCGAGAGGCACCACCGTGGTTCAGGTTCGGCGTTGCGTTGTCTGGCCCTGTCGGTAGCCGGCGCCTCGACACCCGCGCCGCGGTCACGCCGCATTTCAATCCTGTCAACCCTGTCAACATGTTGACGCCCCGGCGCCGTCCGCTATCATGTGAGCGGCTGCCGGGGCCATGGTCTAACGGGATGACGGCTGAATCGCATTCAGCAAATCGGGGTTCGATTCCCCGTGGCTCCACTGCTCATCAAGCCCACCTCCACCGGGAGGTGGGCTTGTGTTGTGTCCGGCGGGCGCCGGCCCCTACAATTATCCGCGATGCTCATCAAGCTCCTGAAGTGTAAAATCCACCGCGCCACTGTCACCTTCACCGACGTCGACTACCACGGCAGCATCACCATCGACAGGGACCTGATGCGGGCGGCCGGACTGCTGGTCAATGAGGCCGTCCTCGTGGCCGACTGCGACAACGGCAACCGCTTTGAGACCTACGTCATCCCCGGCGAGGCCGGCAGCGGCATCGTAGGCATCAACGGAGCGGCCGCCCGGCTGACTCAGCGGGGGCACAAAGTGATTGTGCTGAGTTTCGCGCTGCTCACGGGCGAGGAGGCGCAGCGCCACATGGCCCGCATTGTCATCGCCGATGAGCACAACCGCGCCGCCCGGACCATCGAACAACCCAGTGCGCCCTGAACAGACATGTGGCCGCAGATCCTTAGAATCCCCCTGCCTCTGCACCTGCCGATCATCGGCGACCAGATCGTCATCTATTCCTACGGTCTGATGCTGGTCATCGGCTTCCTGGCGGCGACGCAACTGGCGCGGTTCCTGGCCCGGCGCAGCGGTCTGGACGGCGAAGTCTTCATCAACGCAGCGCTGTGGGCGCTGATCAGCGGCATCGTGGGGGCGCGCCTGTCCCACATCCTGGAAAACCTGAGCCAGTTCACCCGCGCCGACCGCTCGCTGGCGGCCAACATCGCCGAGATGTTCAACCTGCAAAGCGGCGGGCTGACCTACTACGGCGGATTTCTGCTGGCGTTCCCGACGCTGTTGTGGTACGCGCGCAGAAAAAAGGTTCCCATTCGGCTGGGCATGGACATCGTGGCGCCGTGCCTGATGATCGGGCTGGGATTCGGACGCATCGGCTGCTTCCTCAACGGCTGCTGCTATGGGGCCGAGGCACAGGTGGCCTGTAGCGTGTGCTTCCCCTATCACAGCAACGCCTACGTCGACCAGTACTACCGTGGCCGCCTGGCCAAGCCTCCACCGGCGGAACTGCTCACGCTGGACCGCAACGGGAAGCCGCGGCTGCGGACGCCCGATGAGATCGCCTCCGATCCGGCGCTGGCCGCCCTGGCGGCCAACCAGCACTCCAACCCGCTGCACCCGGCGCAGTTGTACAGCGCGGTGACGGCATTTCTGCTGGCGGCGCTGCTGCTGGCGCATTTCACGGTGCGGACGAACGCCGGGCAGGTCTTCGCCCTGATGATGATGCTGGAGGGGCTGGCGCGGTTCCTCCTGGAGATGTTGCGTGCCGAGCCGGCCGTGCTGGGTGGCGTGTTCAGCCTGAGCATGTTGCTGTCGGCCGCGCTGGCGGCAACGGGGGCGGTGCTGTGGCGATGGTTCGCCCGGACCCCGGCCCCGGTGACCGCCGCGGCGGGCGCATCGCCTCCGGCACATCGCAAGGGCGGCTGAGCGCGCGGTAGCACGGACGGGGACAAGATGCGCGCCGCTCGCTCCCTGTTGCCATCAACCCCCCTTGCGCGTTACGGTCTCCCTCGTCAACGCCCCGCTTCCCACAAGGAGACAGGCCATGCGCAAGCTGCCCATCTGTTCGGCCGATTCGGCACCGCCGGCGTTCCTGATTGTCTGTGCCGTGCTCGCCACCGCCATCGGATGCTCGCGGACCACCACCGCCACCGAGCCCGCGCCGCCCACCTCAACGGCCTCAACGGCCGCCGCGCCAAACGACCTTATGGACCGGGAGCTGCAAAGCCTCCGCGTCCGCCGACAGGCGGCCGAATACGCCTTCGCCCAGTCCCTCCAGACCGCCGGCGCCGCGGCGGCTCGCGGTGATTTCCCCGCCGCGCGGGCGGCGCTGCTCTCGGCTGAGATCGCCATCGCCGACGCCGGCCTCTTCAGTCCCCAGCGTCTGGCCGAGCTTCAACTGCAGCTTGTGCAGGCACGGCTCGATGTGGAGCTCGCCGCGCGCACCGCCGATGAGCATCAGCGCGACACCGAGCGCCGTCGCGCCGCCGAACACGCCCGGCTGCGAGCCGAGGCCGATGCCGAACAGCAGCGCCGCACCGTCCAGCAGCTCACGCGCACCGCCAACGACCTGATCTATCAGGGCCAGTACGCACACGCTCTGGGCGTCCTGGATCAGGTGCTCAGCATCGATCCGGCCAACTCCTATGCGCGGGGCGCCGGCCCGCTCGTGCGCGATGCGGCCACGCTGCGCACGCAGCGCGACCTGCGCGAACGCCGCGACCGCGAGTTCGAAAAGCAGCTCAACGCGGCCGCTGAAAAGCAGATTCCCTACGATGGCGTGGTGAACTATCCGGCCAACTGGCCGGAAATCTCCTACCGCCGCGACGGCCGCCAGGGTCCCTGACAGGGCGGCGGAAAAGAGCGCGGGGGCGGCCGATGGAGTGCCTGAGTATCATGCCCGTATTCGATTCCCACGCCCACGCTTTTCCCGATCATCTGGCCGGCCCCGCCCTCAAGAAGCTCGTGGCCGAGGCCCTGTGGATGCCCGTCCGGACGTACCACGACGGCACCGTCGCCGGGCTCCTGGCCGGCATGGACCGCGCCGGCATCGACCGCGTGATCCTCTGCTCTATCGCCACCCGCCCCCAGCAGGTGCGCAAGATCACCGACTGGTCGGCCACGATCGCCTCGCCCCGCGTGGTGCCTTTCGCGTCGATCCATCCCGATTTCGACGCCCCCGAGGCCGAGGCGCAGCGCATCGCCGACCTGGGCATCCGCGGTCTGAAGTTCCATTCCCATTACATGGGCTGCGCCGTCGACGATCCCCGCGCCCTGCGCATCGCCCGTGCCGCGGCCGCCGCCGGCCTGGTGATGGAGTTTCACGCCGGCTACGATCTGGCCTTCCCGAAGGACCAGCTCGCCAGCCCGCGTCAGTTCCGCCGTTTGCACGAGGCCGTGCCTGAGCTGACCTTCGTCGCCTGCCACATGGGCGGCTGGCAGCGCTGGGACGAAGTGCTCGAGCACACCGCCGGCCTGCCGATCTACATCGAGACCAGCTTCTCGCTGGGCCAGTGTCCGCAGGAGAAGCTGCTGAAGATCATCGAACGCCACCCGCCCCAGTATCTGCTGTTCGGCACCGATGCCCCCTGGGCCGACCAGGCCGCAGAGCTGGCCGCCTTCCGCGCCCTTCCCATCAGCGACGCCCTCAAGCGCCTCGCCTTGTGGGACAATGCGTTGCGTTTCATTGGCGAGAGCTGAGTGACCCGCACAGTGTGCCCGGCGGCCGCCCCGGCGCGCTGCCGTGCCGATACCAGGCTGGAATAACCCGCGGTGCCAACAGACCTTCACCCGCGCGATTGCGTCGCGACCGTCTGGGCGGGGGCAGGCGAAGTCGGGGCGGGCTCCTCGGGTTTGTAGATCAGCACCAGCGCTGCGCCCCCTGCGGCCAGCAGCATGCCCACGAAAAACAGCGGACTGGGCGGCTTATGCGGCGGGTTCCAGATCAGCGCAATCACACAGTTGACGATTGGCGCGAAGGCGAACACCAGCGGTGCCACGTAAATGGCCGCGTGCGGACTGATGGCGCGGGCCTTGCCGACGGCGAAGACGATGCACAGTGCCCCGGCCGCGCCGAGGATTCCGGCGACGGTCGAGAGGGCCGCGCCCTTGAAGTTGAACCCGGGATCGCGCGCGGGATCGAGCCTGTTGAAATAGAGAAACAACCCCGGCACAACCACCGCCATCACGAAATACGCCAGGCCGATGAACAGAAACGCGCGCATGGCCGCGGTCGGGCCGGGCACGCCCGCGGCCAGTTCCTTGCGTCCGTGGTCGATGGTGACGACATAGGCGCCCCAGGTGAGCACGGCCCCTGCGACGTAGAACAGCCATGTGTGTTTCATTGTTAGCGACACCCTTGGCATCAACCGGCGCTGATGCGTGCGGCCCGCACGGGCTCGCCTTTGTGCATTTGATATCGCATCAGAATAGGCCTACTGTAGTTCCCGTACGGGCGGCAGGCAAGTTACCACCCCGACCGAAACCCGCGCCCGGTACGGCGCCGCATGCCATGACCACGGCCACATGCCATATTCCAGAGGAGCAGACGCTCGATCCGCCGGAACTTGTTCGGCTCCAGCGGCGGAAGCTGGCCGCCATGTTGCAGCGCGTCATGGCGAGCAACCGGTTCTATCGCCGCAAGCTCTCCGGCATCCGCTTCGATCCGCTCCAAGATGCCATGGAGCTGCTTCCCTTCACCACGCGCCGCGAGCTGGAACAGGATCAGGCCGATCATCCGCCTTATGGCACCAACCTGACCGAACCGATCGAGAACTACTGCCGATACCACCAGACCTCCGGCTCCATGGGCCGGCCCATGCGCTGGCTCGACACGGCCGAGAACTGGGCGTGGTTCAGGCGGTGCTGGGAAACGATCTTCAGCGCCGCCCGTATCGGACCCCCTGACCGCGTGGCGTTTACCTTCTCCTTCGGGCCGTTCATCGGATTCTGGGCCGCCTTCGAAAGCGCCGCCGCCATGGGCATGCTGGCCATTGCGACGGGCGGCTTGAGCACGCCGGCGCGGCTGAAGCTCATCTGCGAGAATCGGGTCGACGCCATCTGCTGCACCCCCACTTACGCGCTTCGCATGGCCGAGGTGGCCGAACAGGAGGGCATCGATATAGCTTCCTCGTCGGTGCGGGCGCTGATCGTGGCCGGCGAGCCGGGGGGACACATCCCGGCCACGCGAGAGCGGATCGAGTCGGCGTGGAATGCGCGTGTGTACGACCACACGGGCATGACGGAGATCGGCTCGCTGGGATTCGAGTGCCACGAATACCCCGACGGCGTACACCTGAACGAGGCCGAGTGCATCGCTGAGGTCATCGACCCGGTGTCGCTGCGGCCAGTCAAGGAGGGTGAGATGGGCGAGCTGGTCATCACCAACCTCGGCCGGGTGGGCAGCCCGGTAATTCGCTATCGCACCGGCGATCGGGTGCGGCTCACGCGGGGCCGCTGCGCCTGCGGGCGGCATTTTGCCCGCATGGAGGGCGGAATCCTCGGCCGCAGCGACGACATGTTCATCGTGCGGGGAAACAACGTGTTTCCGTCGGCGATGGAATCTGTGATCCGATCTTTCAACGAAGTCGCCGAGTTCCGAGTTAGAGTCTATGATGATTCCGCATTGGTTCAGGTCGGAATCGATGTGGAACCGCTGCCCCAGGCCGCCAACGACGGCGACCTGGCCCAACGCGTGGCCACCGCCATCCAGGGCGCCTTCTCCTTCCGCGCCCGGGTGCAACTGGTGCCGCCGGGGACGTTACCGCGGTTCGAAATGAAGGCCCGACGTTTCATCAGAGAGAGCAAGCAATGATCGTCAGAACGAAAGCTGGTCCGGGAGCATTGGCCGTGGCATTGATCGCCGTGTGCGGGCTGTGGCCGGCCGCGGCCATGGCGCGCGACTGGCCCCAGTGGCGCGGTCCTGAGCAAACCGGCGTCTCCCGCGAAAGGAATTTGCCCGAGCAGTGGTCGCTGGACGGCCAGAACCTGCTGTGGAAGAACAAGGTGGGCGGTATGTCCAGCCCCATCGTCATGAACGGACGCGTCTACACCATGACGCGCATCGGCGATGTGGCGGCCGAGGGCACCGTCATCCCCGGCCTGGCAACCCAGGAAGCGGTGGCGTGCATCGACGCCCAGACGGGCCAGGTGATCTGGCAATATCACGAGAACCTGACGCAGACGGAGGTACCGTTCCATCGCATCGCCTGGTCCAACGTTGTCGGCGATCCGCAGACCGGGCGCATCTACGCCCTGATGGTTCACTGCTCGCTGGTGTGCCTCGACGCCCAGAGCGGCAAGCTCATCTGGAAGCGCCAGTTGACCGAGGAGTTCGGGATGATCTCCACCTTCGGCGGGCGCACGCCGTCCCCCGCTCTGGATGAGGACCAGGTCTTCGTCTGCGGTGTGGCCTTCGGCTGGGGCGATCATGCCCGCAGCATGGCCCGAATCTTCGCCTTCAACAAACACACCGGCGAGCTGAACTGGACCAACGGCGGCGGCGGCATTCCCGTCGACTCGCCCTACAACACTCCCGTCATCAGCGTCATCGACGGTCAGAGGCTTGTCATCTTCGGCGGTGGCGACGGCGGCGTGCATGCGTTCAAGGCGCGCACCGGCGAGAAGGTCTGGTCCTTTCAGGCCAGCAAACGAGGGCTGAACGCCTCCGTCGTTGTGGATGGCAACCGCGTCTTCGTGGCGCATTCGGAGGAGAACCTGGACACCGCCGTGATGGGCCGCATCGTATGTCTCGACGCCACCGGCGGTCAGGTGAAGGAACTGTGGCGCATCGACGGCCTGGAGGTGGGTTTCAGCACGCCAACGATCTTCGGCGGGCGCCTCTATGCCATGGACAACGGCGGCACCGTCTACGCCCTGGACGCCACCACCGGCAAGGAATACTGGCGGCGGCGCGTCGGCACCATCGGCAAAGCTTCGCTTGTCTACGGCGACGGCAAACTCTATGTGGGCGAGGCCAACGGCCGTTTCGTCATCCTCCGCGCCGGCGAAACGCGCAGCGAGATCATCTCCCGCGAGGAGTTCACCGAAAAACCCGGCCGGGAGTACGTCATCTTCGGTTCACCGGCCATCGCCAACGGGAGGATCTATCTGCAGACGGCCGACGGCATGTACTGCATCGGCCCTGCCCAGCCGACGGTTGTGGACGACCCGATCCCACCGCAGCCGACCGAGGAGGCCATCGATCCGGCCAATCCCCCGGCGCCGGCGTGGATTCAGGTGCGCCCGGCCGACCTGGTCCTTGAGGCTGGCCAAAGCGCGGCGTTCACGGCGTGGGCTTTTGACGCGAAGGGCCGATCGCTGGGACGTATCAGGCCCCAGAGCTGGTCGATCGGGCCGGTGATGATCCCGCCGCCGCCTTCGGCTCCGCCGGGCACAGCGCCCAGGGCGGTGGGCAATCTCAAGGGCCAAATCGACGGCGATGGGAACTTCACTTCGGCGGACGCCGGCCATCAGGGCGGCGCGATTATCGCCACGGCGGGGGGGTTGACGGGTCTGGCTCGCGTGCGCGTGTTGCCGCCTCTGCCCTGGCGATTTGACTTCCAGCAGGCAGCAGTGGGCAGTCCGCCCCTGACCTGGATCGGCGCCGGCGGGAAGTTCGCCGTCGCCGATCAGGATGGCAATCGCGTGCTGGTCAAGACGCTGGACCTGGATCTGTACTACCGCGCCCGCACCAACTTCGGTCTGGTGAACATGCGCAACTACACGGTTCAGGCCGACGTGAAGGTCGGCTTCAAGGAATTCGGCGGAGAGCGGCACATGCCCGATCCGGGCATCCTCAACAGCCGCTATGTGCTCACGCTGCTGGGCAATCACCAGCGGGTGCAGATTCACGTCTGGCCGTCCGCCCTGCCCTATTCCCTGAACCGGACGCTGCCGTTCTCCTGGGAGCCCGACCGGTGGTACACGATGAAGCTGCGAGTTGATCAGCGGGCGGACAGCGCCCTTGTGAGAGGCAAGGTCTGGCCGGCGGGGCAGCCGGAGCCGGCCGAATGGACGATTGAGCTGGAGGATGCGCAGCCCAACCGCGAGGGCAACCCGGGGCTCTTCGGGCACTCGCTGGTCACGCCGTACAAGAGCGAAATCTACTACGACAACATCACGGTTGAACAGAACAAGTGAGGTCCAGGCAATGAGACTTGCAACCTGCAGCTTGCGACTTGCGATGGTGGGGATCGGCATGTGGGCCGTCGCGGCCCAGGGCGCGGACTGGCCCATGTGGGGCCGCACGCCGCTGCGCAACATGGTTTCGCCCGAAAAGAATCCACCGACGCAATGGAACGTTGATGACGGCACCAATATCCTCTGGCAGGCGCAGCTCGGCTCGCAGAGCTACGGCAATCCCGTTGTGGCCGGCGGGCTGGTTTTTGTGGGCACCAACAACGAGGCGAAGCGCGACCCGCGCCACACCGCCGACGGCGGCGTGCTGAAGATCTTCCGCGAGAGCGACGGCACGTTCCTCTGGCAGCGCTACAGCGCCAAGCTCACCAGCGGTCGCGTCAACGACTGGCCCTACCAGGGCATCTGTTCAACCGTCTTCGCCGAGGGAGACTACATCTGGTACTGCACCAACCGCTGCGAAGTCGTGTGCCTGGACGTCAGCCCGCTGCGTAATGGAACCGGCGAGCCGCGCGAAGTGTGGGTGGTCGACATGATGGCCGAACTGGGCGTCTTCCCCCACAACATGACCAGCGCTTCGATCGCCGCCTACGGAGACCTGATCTACGTGATCACCGGCAACGGCGTCGACGACACGCACAAGAACATCCCCGCGCCCCGCGCCCCCTCGGTGGTCTGCTTCAACAAAATGACCGGCAAGGTCATCTGGACCGACAACTCCCCTGGCGAGAACATCCTCCACGGCCAGTGGTCCAGCCCCGCAATCGCCGAGGTCAACGGCCGCGGTCTGGTCATCTGTCCCCTGGGCGATGGCTGGATTTACGCCTATGACGCCATGACCGGCGAGAAGATCTGGTGGTTCGACTCCAACCTCAAGAACACCATCTATCCGACGACCCGCAACGAGCTGATCGCCACTCCCGTCATCGTCGGCAACCGCATGTACATCGCCAACGGCCAGGACCCCGAGCATGGCGAGGGGCCGGGACACCTCTGGTGTGTGGACATCACCAAACGAGGCGATGTCAGCCTGGAGCTGCCCGCCGACGATTCGCCCAGGCCACGCCCCGGCGACGAGCTGCTGATGCCCGCCGACGCCATACCGCGCAAGGGCAAACCCAATCCCAACTCGGCCGTCATCTGGCACTTCCAGGCGGAGGACAAGGACGGCAACGGGCGCATCGTCGCCCGCGAGCGCATGAACCGGACCATCTCCACGGTGACGGTGGCCGACGGGCTGGTACTGGCCCCCGATTTCTCGGGCTACCTGCATGTGCTTGATGCCGACACCGGCAAACACCTGTGGGTCTACGACATGGAGGCGGCGATGTGGGGCTCGCCGCTGGTGGCCGACGGCAAGATCTATCTGTGCGATGAAGAGGGCGATGTGGCCATCTTCGAGCTGGCCCGCGAGCCCAGGGTCATCGCCACCCATAATCTGGGCAGCGCTTCGTACTGCTCGCCCGTGCTGGCCAACGGCACCCTGTACTTGATGAACCGGGAGCGGCTGTTCGCAGTCCGGGAGAAGTAGGGCGCTGTGGCGGCGCGATGCCCGCGTGCGTCGCGGAGCGACTCGGTATATAATCTCCGTGATGACTGTCCTACGAGCCCATTTTGACGGCAAGGTGTTGATTCCGATTGACCCGGTCGACCTGCCCGTGGGCCGGGAATTGGTGGTGAGGGTCGACAGCGGCGATGGGGCCGCGGCCACGACGTTCCTGCGGAGGCTCGCCGAGTTGGCAGAGTCGGCCCCCGATAACCCCGCGGCGGCCCCCGACCGCGCGGCGCAGCACGACCACTATCTGTACGGCGCACCGAAACGGCCATGATCCTGATCGACACGGGTATCTGATCGCCATGTTCCGCCCCCGGGACTCACTGCACATGCGCGCCATGGCATGGTCCCGCGTTGTTCACGAGCCGCTCCTGGTCACTGAGTACGTGCTCTTTGAAACAATGAACGATCTGTCAGCTCCGATAGAGCGCCCGATTGCGCACCAGATGCTCTCGCTCATGACATCTGGCGACGGATGTGAAGTGGTATGGGCATCGCCGACGGTTTTCAACGGTGCCGTGCAACTCCATCGCCAGCGTGCTGACAGGGAGTGGTCCTTGACCGACTGTGCCTCGTTCCAGCTCATGTACGAGCGCGGCATCACGCGCGCCCTCGCGTTTGACCATCACTTTGAACAGGCCGGCTTTGAGGCCCTGCTGCGACGCGATCCCCCATAGGTTCTCCAACCGCGGTGGCTAAGCGCCACTGAGCCGTTCATATGACGACCTCCGCAATTCTTGAGTCTCGCGTCCACCAGGCCGCCGTGGCGCTCGACGCCCACGTCGAACAGATCATCCGATGGCACTTCTCGCCCGAGACCGGCTGTCCCTTCTGGCTGGAGTTCGCCGCCAAACGCAAGTGGGACCCGCGCAAGACCGTGCGCCGATTCGCCGATCTGGTCCAGTTCGGCCACTTCCAGGATGACTGGCTCCGCGGCGGGCCGGTGCGGCGTTGGCTGCCCAGGGGTCTGGAAGGCCGGCCCCTGTACGTCTTCGAGACGGGGGGCTCCACGGGCGTGCCCAAGTCGCGCCTCCAGATCGAGGACTTCCGCATCGACTACGAGCAGTTCTCTGACACGCTCAGCGACCAGACCTTCCCCAGGGGCAGCGACTGGCTGATGCTCGGACCGTCCGGCCCGCGCCGGCTGCGGCTGGCCATCGAACACCTGGCGCAACACCGCGGCGGCATCGCCTTCTGCATCGACCTGGACCCGCGATGGGTCATCAAGCTGCTGAAGCGCGGCGAGTTCGAGGAGGCCAATCTCTACAAGCAACACTGCATCGATCAGGCACTGACCATCCTCCGCAGCCATACCAACATCAAGTGCATGTTCACCACGCCCAAGCTTCTGGAGGCGTTGTGTGAGAAGATCGACCTGGTGCGTTACGGCATCACCGGCATCTTCTGCGGCGGCACCGAGATGACGCCGCAGTTTCACCG
>Ga0308417_1000882_pt1 | contig 20988 bp, 19 predicted proteins | sample HotsprSampleOS65_FD_203528 | JGI IMG/M metagenome (GOLD analysis project Ga0308417, IMG submission 203528) | Hot spring phototrophic mat microbial communities from Octopus Spring, Yellowstone National Park, Wyoming, United States - 20090730_OS65 ... | reverse complement strand
GGGGGAGGGAATACATATCTGCACAACCTCAACGCCCGGCTCTCCCGAAAGCCTGGACACACTCCCAATCGGAGCGGAAGTGGAAAAATCCGCAGGGGATTGTGACCCAGCCGGTATATCGGCCTAGTATGCTATGCAATCCGGCCGCCCACCTCGCCCGCTGGTGGTGCGGTTCGTAATATGGGCGTCTGGCCCGTGTCTTTGCCCACCCCGGCTGCGGGGAGGTGCCAGCGGAGCCGTCCCCAACTGTAAATCGCTGTAGCAGAAACAGTTATGTTGCTTGACACGATCAAAGAAGCATCCCCTGGGCCGCAAAAAACCGAGGTAGGCAGCTACTTCGTGGCCAACTACCCGCCGTTCTCGGCGTGGCTGCCGCAGCACGTTCCGGCCGCACTTGAGGCATTGGACAGACCGCCCGCCTCCGACACCCCCCTGGGTCTTTACCTGCACATCCCGTTCTGCCGCAAGCGGTGTCGGTTCTGTTACTTTCGCGTGTACACCGACAAGAACGCCGACGAGGTGGAAACCTATCTCAAAGCGCTTGCCCGCGAGATCGCCCTCTACGCCCGTCGCCCCGGCATCGGCGGCCGGCAGTTCAAGTTCGTCTACTTCGGCGGCGGCACGCCGTCGTTTCTAAGCAACCAGCAGCTCCAACGCCTCATCGCACGCATCCAGGAGCACTGGACGTGGGAGGCGGCCGAGGAGGTTACCTTCGAGTGCGAACCCGGCACGCTCAAGCAGTCGAAGCTTCAGACCATCAGGGACATCGGCGTCACGCGCCTGAGCCTGGGAGTCGAGCACTTTGACGATGAAATCCTCACGCTCAACGGGCGGGCACATAAGTCGCCGGAAATCTTCCGCTCGTACGAGTGGGCGCGCGAGGTCGGCTTCAGGCAGATCAACATCGACCTGATCGCCGGCATGCTCGGCGAAACCGAGGACAAGTGGAAACTGGCCGTGGAGAAGGCGCTGAAGCTGGCGCCCGATTCCCTGACCATCTATCAGCTCGAGCTGCCGCACAACACGGTCATCTCGCGCGAGGCCAAGGTCAGCGGACAGGTGCCCGAGATCTGGGACTGGGCCACGAAGCGCAGGTGGGTGGACTGGGCGTTCCAGCAGTTTGAGGCCGAGGGCTACAGGGTCTCCAGTGCGTACACGCTGATGAAGCCTTCGGAGAACGCCAGGTTCGTGTATCGGGATTCCGTCTGGCGCGGCGCCGATATGGTCGGGACCGGCGTCGCGTCTTTTTCGCATTTTGGGGGCGTCCACTACCAGAACGTGGACACCTGGGAACAGTACGTGCAGCGCATCGAAGCCGGCGAGCTGCCAATCCATCGTGCCCTGCCCACTACGCCCCGCCAGCGGCTCATCCGCGAGATGATCCTGCAACTGAAGCTGGGGCGGATCGACGCCGGCTACTTCCGCGGCAAGTTCGGCCGGGAGATCACCGCCGACTTCGCCGACATCTGGCGCGGCCTGATCGACGAGGGCTTCGCCAGCATCGACGGAGACGATGTGCGTCTGACGCGGGAGGGGTTGCTGCGCGTCGATTCGCTCCTGAGCCGCTTCTTCGAGGAGCAGTATCAGAAGGTGCGCTACACATGAGCCTGGTCAGGACCAAGCCGCTGGAGCGGTGCGCTTCGCCGCTGGAGGCCCTCTCGGAGCTGTGCGCCGGCTTCGTCGGCGCCGATGCGCTGAGCTTCGACTGTGAGGAAGTCTCGGCCGAGGATCTTCCGTACCCGTTTGGTCGCCTGCTGGCTCACCAGCAGCACATGACGCGGGTGCTGGTGGCGCACTATCACTCGCCGCTGGACCTGCGCGTCCACGAGCAGCACCAGGTGGGCAACCTGTACAGCCGGAAGATCACACTCGCTCTGGCGCAGACCGGTGCAACGGTGGAATACGGGCTGGTGCGGCTTGATCTTTCGTACATGCCACCGCCGGTGCGACGCGCCATCCTTCAGGAGCGCGCCCCGCTGGGCGCGATCATGATCGGTCATAACATCATGCGGCATATCCGGCCGCGGTGGTACCTGCGGTTTCCGGCCGGTACGCAGATGCTCGAATGGTTCGAGGCCGACTGCTCCAGAGCGCTCTATGGGCGGCTGGGGACCATTTTCTGCGACAACGAGCCGGCCGTGGAAGTGCTGGAGATCGTCACTGGGATTGACAAGGAGAAGCAATGAATCTGTCGTATGACTGCATCGTCATCGGCGGCGGACCGGCCGGATCCACCGCCGCCACGCTGCTGGCCGACGCCGGGCGCAAGACGCTGGTGGTCGAGCGCACGCGCTTTCCCCGCTTCCACATCGGCGAGTCGCTGATGCCCGAGACCTACTGGGTCTTCAAGCGGCTGGGGATGCTCGAGAAGCTCAAGGCCAGCAACTTCGTCCGCAAGCACTCGGTGCAGTTCGTCACCGCCAGCGGCAAAGAGTCGCAGCCTTTCTACTTTGAGGACATGAACCCGCACGAGTGCTCGGTGACCTGGCAGGTGCTCCGCAGCGAGTTTGACCGGATGATGCTTGACAACGCCGCCGAGCACGGCGCCGAGGTCTGGCAGGACTCGAACGTCAGCGACGTGATCCTCGAGGCGCCGCATGAAGATGTGTACCCGCGCGCGACGGGGGTGGTGGTCAGCCGCGAGGGCGGGCCGCCGCAGCGCCTCAGCGCCCGCGTGGTGATCGATGCCACCGGCACCAACGCAATGCTCTCGCGGCGGCTGGGCATCCGCAGACCCGACCCCAAGCTCCGCAAGGCCGCGTACTTCGCCCATTATAAAGGGTGTCGGCGCGACAGCGGCCGCGACGAAGGCGCCACGCTGGTTCTGAGCACAAAGGACCAGGACGGCTGGTTCTGGTACATCCCCCTGCCCGACGACATCGTGAGCATCGGCGTCGTCGGCGATCTGGACCGGCTGATTACCGCCAACCGCCAGACCCCGGAGAAGACCCTGGAGAGCGAGATCGCCAACTGCATCGCTCTGGGGCCGCGCATGGAGAAGGCCACGCGGGTCTCGCCGGTCCATGTGCTCTGCGACTTCTCCTACCGCGCATCGCGTTGTGCCGGCGAAGGCTGGGTGCTGATCGGCGATGCTTTCGGCTTCCTGGATCCGATGTACTCCTCGGGCGTTTACTTCGCGCTGAAATCCGGCGAGATGGCCGCCGACTGCATCAAGGAGGCATTTGCCGCAAACGACTTCTCCGCCGGCCGGCTCAGTCGGTGGGGGGCGGAGTTCTCCGAGGGCATGCAGGCCATCCGCAAGCTGGTCTACGCCTTCTACACGCGGGAGTTTTCCTTCGGCAGCTTCATCCGTCAGTATCCCGACATGAAGAAGAACATTGTCGATCTGCTGATCGGCAACGTCTGGCGACCGGGCATCAACGACGTGTTCGAGCCCATGAGCCTGAGCGTCGCTCTGCCCCAGAGCATCCCCCTGGATCCGCCTGCGGCGCCACGGCGCGAGCCGGCGGCGGCCGCCGCATCCCGTTGAGGATTCGTTTGAGCAGCCAGCATCATTCCGTTGCCGAGTTTCGCCTGAGACGGCGCGTCCAGTTCGCCGAGACGGACATGGCCGGCGTCGTCCATTTCTCGGTCTTCTATCGCATGATGGAGGAGGTGGAGCACGCCTTTTTCCGTTCCCGCGGGCTGAGCGTGAGCATGCGCCTGGACGGGATGGAGATCGGCTGGCCGCGGGTGTCCGCTTCATGTGAGTTCCGCGCTCCCCTGCGCTTCGAGGACGAGGTGGAACTGGTCTTTCGCATCGTGCGGCTGGGGCGCAAGTCGCTCAGCTACGAGGTGGACTTTCTCTGCCGGGGGCAGTGCGTCGCCCACGGCAAGGTTACAATCGCCTGCTGTCAGATCACCGCCGACGGCATGGCCGCAATAGCCATACCCCCCTCCATCCGCCAGCGTCTGGAGGCGGAGGCGGCGTTGGAGCGGTGATGGACCGCGTGACAACAGCGCCCGTCCAGAGCACAATTGGACTGGTTCGTGCTGATACTTCTCAACCAGCCATGCCAGACGGCACTGTGCAATCCTCCCGCCGCATGCGTCGGCTCGACGCCACGCTCGTGCCGGCGCTGGCCCTGTCGCTGCTGGTTCACGTGGGTCTGGCGGCCGTGCTGACAACCGGCTGGTATCAGAGCGCGCGGCTGGTGATCAACGGCGGCGGTTCCCCCGTCGCCGGCGGCGCCTTCGCTGTAGAGCAGTACGGCACGGCTCTCGACGTGGGGGCCTCGCAATCGCCCGCCACTCCCCAATTCCAGTTCAGCGTGCCACATGCGGTTCTCGCCGTGGATCCGGCGGAACCATTCCCTCCTGAGTCGGCCCTCGAGCGAGCCACAACCGTGCGGCCTCTGCCAGTCGCCCCGGCCGACTCGCTGGTCGGCCGAGCCGATCCGGGCATGTGGGTGACCGGTGTTTCCGCGGCCGCTCGTGAACAACTGGCGGCGCGGCTGGCGGCCATGGCGGCTTCCGAAGATGCTCGGGCCTCCGCGCCGTCGAGCGTTGGGGTGGCCGCAGGCAGTGAAGCCGCCGCCCGCGGTGTGGCGACGGAAGAGTCGATCGGTGTGGCGGCCGGCGGCGCATGGGCGGGCGCCGGGGATAGGGGATCGGGCGGTGAAGGCGACGGGGCATCCAGACCCCGTGCCGCGGCAACAGGCAACCGTCCGCCGGTGTATCCTGCCATAGCCCGACAGCGCGGCTGGGAGGGAAGCGTTGTCGTTCGGGCAAAGGTTCGAGCAGACGGTTCGGTGGCCGATGTCAGCATCGCCGAGAGCTCCGGACGGGCGGTGCTGGATGAGGCGGCCCTGAGCGCGGTGCGACAGTGGCGCTTCGTGCCCGCCAGTAAAGACGGTCGGGCCGTCGAATCGGTTGTGGACGTGCCCATCACGTTCCAGTTGCGATAGCCGGGAAGGACGGATACATGAAACTGTTGCCCTCTTCGGGGATCCTCTTTGTGTCGCTTTTGTTCTGTGCGTTGGTTCCATCACCGGCCGCCGAGGGGCCGGCCACGCAGCCTTCAGCCGCCGATTCCGCGCCGGTCCGGCTGGATCCCATTTTCGTCACCGCCAACAAGCGCGATGAGCTGCTCCAGGAGGTGCCCCAGAGCGCCACCGTCGTCACCGGCCAGACCATCCAGGAAGCCGGCATCACCAGCGTCAAGGAGGCCTCCTATCTGGCACCCAACGTTCTGCTTCAGGAGTTCAGTGCCCGGCGGCTGAGTTTCCCGTTCATCCGCGGCATCGGCTCGGGGCGCAACAGCCCGGCCGTCACCACCTACATCGACGGCGTGCCGCAGCTTTCCTTTGCCACCTCCAACCAGGAACTGCTGGACGTCGAGCGCATCGAGTTTCTGCGCGGACCCCAGGGCACGCTCTACGGCCGCAACACGCTGGGCGGCGTGATCAACATCCTCACGCGCAAGCCGACCAATGACTTTTACCTGTGGGGCGGGGCCACCTTCGGCAACTATGATCTTCAAGACTACCGCCTGTCGTTCATGGGCCCCATCAAGGGGGACGAGCTGTACATCGGCCTGGCCGGCGGATACTCCACGCGCGACGGATATACCATTAACGACCTGACGGGCAACGACCTGGACAGCCGCGAGGCCGTCTTCGGGCGGGCCCAACTCCTGTGGACGCCGGCCGATCGGCTCGAGGTGCGCCTGATCCTCTCGGGCGAGCGGGCCCGCGACGGCGACTACGCCCTGGGCGACCTGGCGCAGATTCGCCATCGCCCGCATCACGTCTCCCATGACTTTGAAGGCAGCACCCGCCGCGACATCGTCCAGCCGGCCCTGATCGTCACCTACACAGGCTACGCGGCCCAGTTCACGTCCGTCTCGTCGTTCCAGTACTGGGAGTCGAAGGACATCACCGACCTGGACGCCGGGCCGTTGGACATCCTCCGCCGCCAGAACGCCGAGAACCAGCGCATCTTCACGCAGGAGGTGCGCGTCGCATCGCTGGCCGACGAGCCGGCGCGCCTGGGCGACGATGCGAAGCTCAGTTGGCTCCTGGGCGCATTCTTCTTCACCTCCCGCTACGAGCAGGATGCGTTCAATGAGTTTCGTCCCGGCGCCGCGGCCGTGGGCATACCCTTCGCCTTTACGCAGTTTGAGGACTCGCAGCTCGACGACTACGGCATTGCTGTCTTCGGGCAGACGACGCTGACTCTCTGGGACAAGCTCGACCTGACGGTCGGGCTTCGCGTCGACCACGAACACAAGGAGGCCGACGTGGGCAGCTCGGCCTCGATCCCGTTCATCCCGTCGGCATCGGCCAGCGACAGCGACGATTTCACGCGGCTGGTGCCGCGGGCGGCGATCGCCTACCGCTGGCGGGAGGATCTGATGACCTACGCCAGTGTGGCCCACGGCTTCAAGGCCGGCGGCTTCAACACCGCCAGCGCTCCGCCGGGCCGCCTGGGCTTCGACCAGGAGACGAGCTGGACGTACGAGGTCGGGGTGAAGAAGTCGTGGCTGCAGGAGCGGCTGATCACCAACCTGGCCCTGTTCCACATCGACTGGAAGGACATGCAGCTCGACGTGCCGTCGGGCTCGCCCGGGATCGCCTTCGTCGACAACGCCGGCGACGCCACCAGTCAGGGCATCGAGCTGGAGGTGCTGGCGCGCCCCGTCCGCGGGCTGGACCTGTTCGGGAGCTTCGGCTACGTGGACGCCGAGTTCGACAACTACGTCCAGCCCAACGGCCGCAGCGCCGCCGGCAACGACCTGCCCTTCGCGCCCCGCACCATGTGGAACCTCGGCGCCCACTATTCGCTTCGGCTCTTTGACGAGGTTCGTGCGTTCGCGCGGGCCGAGGCCACCGGCATCGGGCAGTACTTCTACGATGCCTCCAATGCCGCCGGCGAGCGCTACACCATCGCCGACTTCCGCCTCGGCGTCGGCCAGCGCAGCCGGACGGTGAGTTGGCGCGTTGAGGGATGTGTGCGCAACGCCTTTGATGAGGAGTATGTGCCGCTGGCGTTCCCGTTCCCGTTCGCGCCGTCGGGTTACGTGGGCGAGAGCGGCGCCCCGCGGACGTATGGGGTTTCACTCAGCATGGAGTTTTGAACGCGCCTGCACGGTGGTGCCAAGGGTGCCCCGGCCGGCGGGTCTGGAAGCGGGCATGCCGCGCGGGTAGCATCCCGCTGTTGCATCGGCGCGATCGTGGCCGGCGCTGACGCGCCGCCCCGGCCGCCACACGTCGGGAAGGAGCGCCTGTGAAACACATCGGTCCCTTCGTCGCCGAACTCATCGGCACCTTCACGCTCGTCTTCGTCGGCATCGGCGTCATCTTCCATCACTCCAGCGAGCCCCTGACGGTCGCGCTGGCGCATGGCCTGGCCATCGCCGTGATGGTGTCGGCCACCATGCACATCTCCGGCGGCATGCTCAACCCCGCCGTGACTCTGGGCGTTCTGGTGGCGCGCCGCATCGACATCGTTCAGGCCGCCGTCGCCTGGGCGGCGCAGCTCCTGGGCGCGATCGTGGCTGCGTTCATCTGTCTGCGCATGTGGAGCCAGCCGGCGGTCATCGGGGGGACCCCCGCACTGCGGATCGACCTGATCAGCCCGTTCTGGGCCATCGTCGTCGAGGGCATCCTGACTTTTTTCCTGGTGTTCGTGGTGTTTGGCACCGGCGTCGACGAGCGCGGCCGCAAGATCGGCGGCCTGGCGATCGGCCTGACCATCGTGATGGGCATTCTGGTGGCAGGGCGGTCTACCGGCGGGGCGCTGAATCCCGCCCGCGCCTTCGGGCCGGCCCTGGTTTCCTCGTATTGGACCTACCACTATGTCTACTGGCTGGGGCCGATGATTGGCGGCGCGCTGGCAGGGTTGATCTATTCGGCGCTGTATCTGCGCCCCGGCTCCAGGCCCGCATGACCGCCCCGGCCCAGACGAGACAGTCGCCGTGCGCCGGAGGCGCCGCCGCTCCGTTCGTGCTCAGCGTAGCATGACCGGCCAGGCCTTGGGGTGCAGGTGCAGGTAATGGCGTCCGCCGCAGCGGCGGACTCTCACCGGACAGCCGTAGACCCTGGACAGCAGCGGCGGCCGCAGCACGCGGTGGGGCGGGCCGGCCGCGGCGCAGCGCCCCTCGTGCAACAGCAGCACGCTGCTGGTGGCCGGCGGCAGTTCCTCGACGTGATGGGTGATGATCACCGTTGTGGGCGCCGGCCGGCCGTTTTCGAACATTGCCTGGATCGTCGCCAGCACCTGTTCGCGGGCGAGCAGGTCGAGCCCGGCCGTGGGCTCATCCAGCAGAAGCATTCGCGGTCGGCCCACCAGAGCGCGGGCGATCAGACTGCGCACGCGCTCGCCGCTGGAGAGCGTGGCATAGGGATGATCTGCCACCGCCGAAAGCCCCACCAGGTTGATGGCCCTGCCGGCCTGCATGCGCATGCTGCGTGTCGGCTGGTCGTAGAGTGCCAGCGTGCCGAAGAACCCGCTGAGCACGACCTGACGCGTGGTGAGGTCGGCACCGACGTCGCAGGGTCCGGCCGGCTGGAGCAGGCGGATGGTCTGTCGCAGTGTTGGCAGGTCGCTCTCGCCGAGGCGCGACCCGAGCACGCTGCAGCGGCCCTCGGTGGGCCAAAGATGGGCGGCGATCATGCGCGCCAGGGTGCTCTTGCCGCTTCCGTTGGGGCCAAGAATGGCGGCGCAGGCGCCGCGAGGCACGCGCCAGTCGATGTGCCGCAGGATCCAGCGGTGCCCGCGCTGCAAGCCGACGCCGCTCAATTCAATGTCGAAAACCGGGCGTTCCATGGGAGCGGGGCAGGATAAGGCAACACGTCGATGAAGCCAACAGGCGAATGCCTGGCTCGCAGACTACTCTCGTCCGCGGCGGCGCGCGGTTATAATCAAATTCATGGCTCCACCTTTCGTACGTCCACACATCCGCGCCATGGCCGGCTATTCGCCCGGCGAGCAGCCCGCCATGGGCGAGCGCGTCATCAAGCTCAACACCAACGAGAATCCGTTCCCGCCCAGTCCCAGGGTGGCCCAGGCGCTGGCTCAGATCGAGATGGAACTGCTGCGGCGATATCCCAATCCCACGGCCGATGTCTTCCGTGCTGCCGCGTCGAAGGTGCTGGGCATCCCGCTGAACATGATCATGGCCGGCAACGGCAGCGACGACATTCTCTCGATTGCCACGCGCACCTTCCTCTCGCCAGGGGCCACGCTGGCGTTTCCCGATCCCACCTACTCGCTGTATCCGGTGCTGGCCGAGCTTCAGGAGGTGCACTGGCTGGCCGTGCCCTGGGAGAAGGACTGGGACCTGCCCGTCGATGCCCTTGCCTCCAGCGGGGCGGCCGCCATCTACGTCGCCAACCCCAACGCGCCGACGGGTACGTTCGTGCGACCCGAGCGCATCGCCGAGCTGCTTTCTCGCTTCAAGGGGCTTGTGCTGGTGGATGAGGCCTACGTCGATTTTGCCGGCGAGGACTGCCTCTCGCTCGTGCACAACCATGAGAACCTGGTCATCTCGCGCTCGCTGAGCAAGGCCTATTCACTGGCCGGGTTGCGCTTCGGCTACGCCGTGGCCCAGCCGCAGGTCATCGGCGAAATGGTGAAGGTGAAAGACAGCTACAACTGCGACGCCATCTCCATGATCCTGGCGGCGGCGGCCATTTCCGATCAGGAGTACGCGCGCAAGACCTGGGAACACGTGCGGAGCGAGCGCGAGCGGCTGACCGATGAGCTGACCGCGATGGGTTGGCGCATCCTTCCCAGCCGGGCCAATTTCATCCTCGCCACTGCCCCTGACGGCGATGGCCGCCGCGTGTATCTGGGGCTCAAGGCCCAGGGTATTCTGGTTCGATACTTCGATCAGCCGGGGCTGAGAGACAAGGTCCGCATCACCGTGGGCACCAGCCAGGAGAACAATGCGCTTCTGGGCGGCATCAAAGCACTCATGGCGGCCGAACGAGCAGCGTGATCTGTGCCTTCGTGCCTCCGTGCCTTCGTGCCTGGTTAAAGAACCCCATGTCAACCCCAACTCCCCAACGCCTCGCCGAAGTCTCCCGTCAGACACGCGAGACCCGCATCCAGCTCTCGATCAACCTCGACGGCGCCGGCCGGTGTACCGTCGAGACGGGCGTCGGATTCTTCGATCACATGCTCGACCTGCTGGCGCGGCACAGCCTTATCGACCTGAGCGTACAGGCCGAAGGCGACCTGGACGTCGACGCCCATCACACCGTTGAAGACGTCGGCATCGTGCTCGGACAGGCGGTGGACAAAGCCCTGGGCGACAAGAAGGGCATCTTCCGTTACGGCTGGGCCATCGTGCCCATGGACGAGGCGCTGGCGCAGGTGGCCATCGACCTCTCCGGGCGGCCCGCATTCGTCTACAACGTGCCGCTGGCGGGTAAGATCGGAACCTTCGACAGCGAACTGGTGGCCGAGTTCCTCAAGGCCCTCTCCACCAGTGCCCGGATGAACCTGCATGTGAGCGTGCCCTACGGCCAGAACAGCCACCACATCGCCGAGGCGATCTTCAAGGCGACGGCCAAGGCACTGCGACAGGCGGTTGGCATCGATCCCCGCAACAGCGATGTGCCCAGCACCAAGGGGAGCCTGTAGGTTAAGCGACCTTGATCCGGATGGAGCCGGAGAAGTCGATGCTCGCGGGAACCTCGTCGGGATAATCGTCCCGAGGCGCGCTGCCATTGGGGTCGTGGTCGATGTCCGGCCCGAGCCAGACCTACCGCCCCTCGATGATCCGCAAGGCCAGGTCGCGTGCGGCAAGCAGGTTGGCGGCCGCTTCGCCGTAATCCACATCCATGGGCCGAACCTCTCGGGGCAGCTCGGCAAACACGGAATAGCGCGCGAACTTCGCATCGATCATCCGCTGTTCGACCTGACGCGAGAGCAGGTAATCGATCAGCCGCCGGCCGTTGTCGGGGCGCGGGCCGCCGGCCACCAGACCGACAGTGCAGGGGATAAGCAGGGTGCCGATGCCGTCGGGATCCTGGTCGGGCAGGACCATCTCCAGCCGGCCTCCCTCGCGGAGGCTGGCATCGACATCGTCGTTGTCGGTGAGCCCCACCCACATGACGCCCTTGCCCACTTCGTCGGTGACAACCGAATTGCCCCCAACCAGGCGCACGTCGTTGGCCTTGAGCGCCTGGAAGAAGCGCTCGAAGCGCTCGCGGCCCCAGAGTGTGTACATGGCGGCCACGTGGCCGCCAGTTGTGCCGGCGGCGGGAGTGGCCATGCAGATACGACCTTTGAGCTCAGACCGGGTCAGGTCCGCAAGGGACCGCACAGTCGAGGCGGCTGACTTTCCGGGGTCGGCGGTGGTGCGCGCAATCACCCGTACCCGCAAAGCCGTGCCCGCCCAGCGGCCGCGGGGATCCTTATATCGGTCGGGAATGTCCAGAGCAGCCGGGGAACGATACTCGGCCAGCACACCCTCGCCGGTCAGGCGGATGGTATAGAACACCTCGTTGCCCCAGTAGACATCGGCCCGCGGGTTGGCCTTCTCGGCGATGAGCCGCTCGGCCAGCCCCGCCGTCTTGGTCACCTCCCTATCGGTCTGCACGCGCACGCGCAAGCCGGTCTGGCGCTCAAACTCCTGGAGGATCTGCCGTGCCACAGGTTCATCGACACTGGTGTAGACGACCACTTCATCGGCGGCCGGCCCGCCGCAGCCGGCGACAAGCGTCAGAAAGAGCGCCGCCATCAATGCCATACAGGAGATACGCACACTGCCTCCTTTGGAACCCGAACTTCTTGCGGCCGTCTGCACGACGGAATGACGAGAGCCGCGCGGCAGTCTTCAGCCGCCGGCCTTGATGATCTCATCCGTCACAGTGCGAAAGTAATTGCGTTGGACGGCCTGGCGGCGCGGGTCGGGGCGGGAATCATCCACGTCCTCGCCGGCCGCCGCTTCGGTGGCTGTGAGCACCTCTTTGAGGCGAATAGTCGACTCGCCCCTGATCCCGCCATCCTTGACAAATGTGCTCGCCAGGAACTTGCCGTCCTCACGGAGATTGCTGCGCGAAAGTTCGCTGCGGGACTGGTAGGGAGCGACCGACTTGCCCGTATTGCCGCCGGCGCCGATGCCGGGGCCGCCCTGGCCCGCGCCCCGCCGACCCTCCGGGTCGCCGGCCGCCCAACGACCCTGGCCCGCGCCCTGTTGCTCGCCCTGACCATCGCCTTCACAGAGTCCCTGGCAGGCGCCGGCCAGGGCCTCGTCCAGTGCCTGCTGCGCCTCGCGGAGGGCCTGCGCATTGCGGGCATCGTCCGCCAGAGCACGCATCTGATCGAGCATGTTCTGCATGGCCTGCGGGTCCATGCCCTGTCCCTGGCCGCTGTTGCCGCCGGGCTGCTGGCCTTGGGCCGCCTGCGCCATCGCCTGGGCCATCTGCTGGGCGGCCTGGGCCATCTGGGCGGCCGCCTGCTGTGCCCCGGCCGCCTGCTGCGCCGCCTGCATGGCCTGCTGCATCGCCTGAATCTGCTGCTGACCCATGCCCGCCTGCTGCATCTGCTGGGCGAGCTGGTTGGCCATCTGCTGAAGCTGCTGCTGCGCCTGCTGGTTGCCGGCCGCCGCCTGTTGCATCAACCGCTGAATCTGCTGGGTCTGTTGCTGGTCGGCGCCGGCCTGCTTGAGCTGTTCCTGGAGCTTCTCCATCGCCCGCGGATCCTGGGCCATCCGCTGAAGCGCATTGGCCAGATCCTTCATCTGTTCGGCGGCCTTTTCCTGGTCCTTGCGGGCCATCTTGTCCCATTCCCTGGCCAGCTTATCCAGTTCCTCCATGGCCTTGTCGAACTCGCCCTGGACGATCTTGCGATGGGCGTCGGCGACGGGGCCCATGCCTTCCCCGGGGGGCTGGCCGGAGCCCATTTGACGCTGGTTCTGCTGGGCGCTGTTGAACGCCGCGGTGTTCTCCGCGTGCTTGCGCAGGCCCTCCTTAGCCAGGGCCATGGCCTCGGCGACGCGGCGGGCGGCGCGCTCGCGGTCGGTGTTGGGCTGGCGCAGCTCGTTTTCGAGCATGTTGCGGGCCAGCTTGATCTCGGGCAGGTCGTGCAGGGTCGCCGGCACACGCGTTTCCAGCGTCAGCTTGGCCTCGCGCACAATGCGCTGGGCCTCCTCGGCCGACTTAAGCTGCTCGATACGGCGCGCCTCGACGGCCGGATCCTCGCGAAACAACTCGAATCGCGGAAGCATGAGCGCAAGTCCCGCGATGACGGCCACGCCGATGGTCCAGTATCCCGAGCGCGGCATCTCCAGCGGGAAATGGCCGGCCAGACGCACGCGCTGGGCGGTGTCCTCGGCGTCGCGCACGACGGCCTGGGCAAAGGGGTCATCCAGGCGGCGACGCACCTCCAGGGCGCTGCTGAACTTCTCCTTGAGCTGGAGCTTCTCGTCGATGGCCACGGCCGCCAGGGCAGGGCTGGGACGGTTGAGAATGGTCATCAGCAGCGCGACGCCGAGAATGGCCCCCAGCCCGACCCACAGCAGCGTCAGGGGAACGGTGATGGGCAGCAGCTTGTAGGAGATGATCGTCAATAAGGCCAACACCGCCCCCACGAGGGCGCTCATGCAGAGCCAGTCAACGAAAATCCGCGCTGCCAGTTTCCGCTGAACGGCGGCCACGTGATGGTCAAGACGGCTCATGGCACCTCCCGCATCAAAGGCCAATGCTACGCTGCATTATACGCTGCCAACCGGCCAACGCCACAGGCGTAGATTGCGTAGATTGAGTACAAACCGGCCACCGGCTGCGCTCTTGGACGCGGAAGGAACAGAAAAGTTCCCGGCGACGGGTCGGCACAGAGCCTGGCACGCAAGCAACAGTGGGACAGAGGTCCGCACGAACCACGAGCTTCACGATCCCGGATCCGGGCAGTGTGCGGCCGGCGACGGGAACGGTCGAGGCATGGGACGGCCGGCGCGGCCGCGACGGGCGCGGGGGCGCCACATTGCCACCACCATGGCCACAGCGCCGACCGCAGGGATGGCGATAGGGCGACTGACGCGCACGGCGCACAGGACGGGCACCAGCACCATGGTGTAGTTCTGGCCGTAGACCTGGGCCCAGATGCCCGCCCCGAAGTCGGCCACCTGCTTGGCCCGCCACAATTCCCAGGCTGTCAGCCGCAGGTGCTCATCAAGCTGGGCCAGGACGGCCGCCTGCTGCTGAGGCGTCATCTGGCGCGGATCCGAGGGAACGCCCAGGCGGTCGGCCAGGGCGGCGATGGCTGGCCCGATCAGCGACTGAGGCTCGCGGCGCACTTTCAGGGGCTGCTCCGGGCGGATGTCGGCCAGGAGTCGGCGCACTGACGCCACAGCACCCTCGTCGCGCACGACCGGCGGCTCAACGGCGAACGCCCCCAGAAACGTGCGGATGTCCTCGTCACTCAGCACGGGGACGGCGGCCATGCCCTCCATCGACTCGACCACCCATTCGATGTGCTGCTCGCCCATCAGATGCAGGTAGGCCGACAGAGGCCCGCCTGAAAAATTGTCGTAGTGCTTGCGCGAAGTGGGGGCGGCGGCGTACCGCTCGGGCAGTCCGGGTATGGAGCGCACGGCCATCATCAGATCGGCGGCGGCGATGCCGGCCACGCGCGTGCGCATCGCCTCGTAGCCCAGGGATGCGTATTGAGTGGCGATGGGACGGAAGTCGGGGTTGACCTGCCAGCGCCGCACGGACTGGACGAACCGGCGCATGGCGACGACATGCTCGTCGGCCACGCCCAGACCGGCCGCCAGCACCAGGGCGAGCAGGCTCAGCAGCAGCGCTGTCGCAAAGAACCTCATGACCCGAAACAGGCTCACCATCAGGATCGCTCCCGCCGAGGCATTGTCGCCGAGCCAGCCCTAATGTGCCAGTGGGCGTGCCTGAGAAGCAGGGGCAGGCCTTCGCCCGCGACGGGTGTCGGGCCTGCGACACCGACCGAACGGCGCGGGCTGTCCCGCCGCAGGACCGTGGATCGAGGGCTGAGGCGCACGTAGAGGCGGCCAGCCGATGCGTCAACACTTCGAGCAATCGCCTGCACAGCGGCTGGTTACGCTCGGCAATAACCTGGTACTTGCTGCGTTGATAATTTGTGGCCGGCCGACCGCTTGTAGCCGCGCCCGATCGGGACGCTGCCGCAAGAGTCTCTGCGCCTTTGCGCATCTCCAGATGAAAGGAGCGAGCAAAGTAACCAGGCGGGAGTTCCTGGCGGCCGCCGGTGCGGGAGCCGTGGGCATAACTGTGCTCGGCAGGCTCGCATCGGGGCAGGTTGTGGCGTCGGCTTCCGCGACTGGGAAAAGGCCGCCGAACATCGTGGTGATCCTGGCCGACGACCTGGGCTACGCCGAGCTGGGCTGTCAGGGCTGCAAGGATATCGCTACTCCGCACATCGACTCCATTGCGCGCGCTGGTGTCCGCTTCACCCAAGGCTACGTGACGTGCCCCATCTGCGCGCCGACGCGGGCGGCGCTGCTGACCGGCCGCTACCAGCAGCGGTTTGGCTTCGAGACCAACCCCGGCCCGGAAGCATACGCCGACAAGAACTTCGGCCTGCCGCTCGATCAGCCCACGCTTGCCGAGCGACTGAAGCCGCTGGGCTATGCTACCGGCATGGTCGGCAAGTGGCATGTGGGCTACAAGCCGGAGTTCACACCGCCAAACCGCGGATTCGACGAGTTCTTCGGGTTCCTGAGCGGGGCGCACAACTACCTGCCATCTGCCCGGCGTAGCGACCGGCGCCGCGGCATGGAGACCGTGGCGGGTGAGAGGGAATACCTCACGGACGCCTTCGGCCGCGAGGCCGTGGCGTTTATCCAGAAGAACAAGGCCAAGCCGTTCTTCCTCTATCTACCGTTCAATGCTGTGCACTCTCCCCTGGAGGCGGCCGAGAAGCACCTGAAACGCGTAGATGGGATCGTGGATGCAAAGCGACGCACCTACGCCGCGATGACCGTTGCCATGGACGACGCCGTGGGGCGCGTGCTGGAGACGCTGCGGAAGGAAGGACTGGAGGAGAACACGCTGATATTCTTCCTCAGCGACAACGGCGGACCGACCCCCCAGACCACCTCCAGCAACGCACCTCTACGAGGCTACAAGGCTCAGGTCTGGGAAGGCGGCATCCGTGTGCCGTTCCTAGTCCAGTGGAAGGGCCGTCTACCGGCCGGGAAAGTGTTCGCCGAGCCGGTTGTGTGCCTCGATATCGTGCCGACCGTCCTGGCAGCCGTGGGCAAGCCCGCCAGGGCCGATGACAGGCTCGACGGCGTTGACCTTCTGCCGTACCTGACCACCGAGAAGGCAGGCCGCCCGCACGATGTCCTTTACTGGCGGTTCCACGCCAAGCAGGCTATCCGCGCGGGCGACTGGAAACTGGTCAAAGAGCGCGGGCAGGCACGCTGGGAACTGTATAACCTGGCCGAGGACGTTGGCGAGTCAAATGACCTGGCCGAGAAGATGCCGCAGAAGGTCAGGGAACTGGAGAGGGCCTGGCAGGCCTGGAACGCCGAGCTTCAGGCCCCCAGGTGGATTCGGCGGGACGCCCCGACGGAAAGTCGCGGCGCGACGATTCAACCGGCCGGGACTGGCCGCGGTGGCGATGTGGAGCGGCGTTTCCGCCAGATGGATCGCAACGGCGACGGGAAACTCAGCCGCGATGAGGTCGGCCGGCCGGCTCTGTTCCGCCGGCTCGACCAGGACGGCGACGGCTTGGTGACGCTGGAAGAGGCCAGAAATGCGCTCGGCGCGACGAGCCGTCCGGCGGGCGGGGCCCGTAACTGAGGTGCAAGACAGGCGATGTATCGAGGCAGCGCGAAAACCATGAGACATTTGTCCATCATTGTTTTGATGGTCTTTGGCCCGCTTCTCGTGGGCAGCGAGACTCATGGGGCGGAGCCGGCCGAACTAAAGCGATTCACGCTCATGTGCGATGGTCGGGAACGAACGTATTTCGTGCATTATCCGGCCGGCAAGTTACCGGCGGAGCCGAAAGCCCTGGTGTTCGTTCTTCACGGCGGCGGGGGCGCCGATGCGCAGGAGCTGGCTCGTCGAACCGGCATGAACCACATCGCAGACCGCGAGGATTTCATGGTTGTGTATCCCAAGGGGATTGATGGCCAGTGGAACGACGGACGCGGGAAAACCTTCCGCCGCCCCACGGACAACCAGGATGTTGACGACGTCAAGTTCATCTCCGCTGTCATAGATGAATTGGTCGGCAAGAAGCTGGCCGACCCAAGCCGCGTGTATGTGATGGGCTTGTCCAATGGCGGCATGATGACCCATCGACTGGGCATCGAGCTGGGTCACCGGCTGGCGGCCATCGCTCCGGTGATCGCCAATCTGCCCGAGAACATCGCCACTCAAAAACCCACACGGCCATTGCCGGTGCTGATCATGAATGGCACCGACGATCCGATGATGCCGTGGAACGGCGGCGCGGTGCGTGTGCTCGGCAGAGAATATGGCACCGTGCTGTCCACAGACCGCACCGTTCGCTACTGGGTCGAGGCGGCTCAGCTCCCGCCCAACCCCAGGACTCGCGTCCTCGAGGACCGCTCCCCGGAAGACGGGTGTACCGTGGAGGTCGTCGAATACTCTGCTGCTGGCAATCCCGTAGAAGTCGTGCTCTACCGGATCCGCGGAGGGGGGCACAACCTTCCCGGCGGAAACACGCCGGATCGTCCTGTCCTGTTGGGCCGCAAGTGCATGGACATCGTCGGCGTAGAGGTGATCTGGTCGTTCTTCAAGAAACACGTGCTGCCGAAAAACGCGCCGACCCAGCCGGCTGCCGGCAGCAAACGGGCTGCTGCCGACTGGCGTCCGAAGGTCACGCAAGTTAACGATCCGCAGGCCAACAACTATAACGCGGAATTCACGGGTGATGGTTGCTGCATGCTCTGGATCGAAGGCGTGGGCAGTCTTTCAACGATTCTCGTCTGCCTGGCGGCCCCGGCGCGCACGCAACAACCCACCTCCCGCGGTGGACTCGCTGAGCGGTTCAAGCAGCTTGACCGCAACGGCGACGGCAACAAGCGCCTGCTTGTCGCCGAGCCGGACGGCAACCGTTTCAACATAGAGCAGGCCCCGGCGGCGGCGATCAGGGCCGCCGCGACACGCGCGGCTGCGACAGGCACGCCCAAGCCGCACAAGGAGGAAGTCGCCGAGCAGCGGCCCGGCGAGCCGCCGTTCGACATCTTCGTCCGCTGGAAGCCGCTGGTCAAGCAGCCTATCGGCTGGGAGCCGGACATCAACGACGGCGTGCGCATGAACATTCGCCCGTTCCTGGCGTCCGACCTGCCGCTCGGCGGCCGGACCGGCGCGGGCATCCTGCGCTGGCGGCCGAAGGTCAAGTGGGACAAGGACCGCGGCAAAGAGCCGGACCGCCCGAAGACCGAGTATCCGTGGTTCTGGGGCTGGGATGAGAGGACGTTGGACTTCATGGGCGGCAGCAAGTTCGACGGCAACCGTTGGAACGACTGCCAATACACGAACAAGACCAAGCAGGCCGCGCGGGACGCGGCCAAGAAGAAAGGAGCCTGAACCGTGAGCAGCATACACGCCAAGTATCACTACAGCATCACATGCCACACCGACGACAAGGCCGTGATGTATTGCCTGCGGTCGCTCACGCATTTCTCCGAGCACTCGTCGCAAAAAAACATCGGCTGGGGTGGGACGACAGACGATGCGTGGGAACATGCCGGTCACCAGATCACCTTGCGATTTACCAGCCCGATCTATCGCGACGTTTTTCGCAAGAAGGCCACTGAACTACTCGGCGGGCGATGGAAAGAGGTCCGCGCGAGCGACAATGACCCGGCGACGCCGAAGGAGCGGTGATTAATGTCCACTGCCGACACATTACAGGCCAAGACGCTCCTTGAGGCGGTGCGAGCGTCACTCGCGCACGCCGGCCGGTTCAACCCCGGCGACGTGGTAGCGCCCGCGGCGGTGCTGTGGACCGACGCCGATGGCCAGTGGCGGCCGGTGGTCGAGCAACTGCGGGGGCTGATGCCCGAGCCGCCCGCGCCGGACGCCGAAGCCCAAACCGCCGCCGAAGCCGTCGTCGCTCGGCTCGCGGAGATCGGCGCCGCTTCGCCATCTGCAAAGCCTGCGAACACGCGCGGGACGACGGCTTCGCCTGCGCCCTTCACACCGGCTGCTGCTTCGGCCGCTTCCGCTCCGACCTCGCCAACGCCTGCCCCGCCGGTCGGTGGTAGGGCAAGCCACTTCCCAGCGGCTCCGGTAAGCACCAAGCATGGAGCCGAGCGCTGCCGAGGTTGAATTTCACGCACCGGGGCCGAAATTGGCTTTCAACCCGGCCGATTCTGACGTAGAATGCTGTCAGACAAGGACTTATGGCGAGGGCGACATTGTCGGATTATGGGAATATTGCCATTGACTTATTGTGCCCCACTCGTATTATGGCATTATGGCACTTTTAGAAAGGGCAAGACCATGACCGACGGAAACGAAGCAAGGCTGGTGGAGTTACTGAAGCAGGCGCAGACGATGATGGTGGAGCTTTCGGGCCGAAGTGCTGGCGCGGAGCGTGACTGGGACAAGGCGAAGGCACTGCTCGACGGTGCCCGGCAGATCGAGGGAATCCTTGCGATCCTCGCGGGCCGTCAGGCTCCCGAGCCTTCGCGTGTGCGGCCCCCCGTCGATGACCGGCGAAAGCTGCCGTACTACTACGTCGAGCATGACAAGCTGGTGAAGGTTGGCCGTCGCCGCGAGGGAGGGACGTACGAGCATCGTGTGACCAGGGAGCACTACGACCTGATCGTCGGCAGGCTCGCGGAGATGGCGAAGCAAGGCCGGGCTTTTGAGACGCGAAGACTCGTGGAAAAGTGCGACGTGCCCGCCCACGAACCCCTGATCGTGGTGAACCTGCTTGGCGAGCAGGGATTGCTCGACTGCCTGCGACGCGGCCGCTGGGCGTTTCCCGACGCCGACGGCTTCGCGGTTGCGGTGCGTGGAGTCTGGGACAAGCTGCCGCGGCAGTAGCCCGCGGTACGCCGTGGCTTCGATGCGTCGCCGTCCCGGCCGGCCGGGGCGTGAAAATCAGCCGCGGCAGGCCCGCTCCTGCTTGACACGCTGGCCTGCGTGAGCGCAAGGTGAAAGCCGCAACCGACGCCATGACAAGAGGTTGCGGAAGGAGCAGTCGAGATGATCCAGTCAGCAGAAGCACGAGCGGAAGCGGCGGCAAGGCCGGCGGTGGCCTACCTTCGCCGGTCCACCGACAAGCAGGAGCAGAGCATCGCCGACCAGCGGGCTGAGATCGCCCGCTACGCCTGCGAGCACGGCTACCGCCTCGCCGGCGAGTACACCGACGACGCCATCAGCGGCACCTCGGCCGAGCAGCGGCCCGGCGGCGGGCTCGCTCGGACAGATCGCCCTCCGCCAGGGCCTGAATCCGCCAGGCGATCTTGCGGATCAGATACCGCCGGTGCCTGGTCCGCACGGGCTGCCCGTGGAGCTCCGCGTAGCGCTCACAGAGCGCCGTGGTGGTCCTGGTCTCTAGGGCGGCAAGGTCACGTTCGATGTTCTTTGCCATGTGCTGCCTTTCTCTGGTCTCGGCCCGCGTTAACCCGCGGAACCATCAGCCACATGAAGCCGACTCTCGCGCGACAGCTCAAGGCCATTTTCGGCTTGTGGACAAGATTCCTGCGGGGTCGCTGGCAGGCCAAGTTTGGCCATGCGGCGGAAGCGCATGATGCCCAGCGCCAGGATCGAGGCGACCTCGCGCCGGCGATCGTCTGGCGTCATCGAATCGGGTGCTTGGACTGACGGCATGATCGGTCTCCAAAGCGCCGAGATGCTTCACGGCGTCTGTGGTGACCTATGCCGCTCATGGAATGGATGCTCGGTGTTGCCACCGGGCCGTGCCCTAGTGCCGTTTCCAGTTCATGACTTTCGCGCTCCGGTCGGCGTCGATTAGCCCTTGGCGCCGCAGGCAATTACGGCGCAAATGACTCCACAACGGTCGGCCCAGGCGGCCGTTGACGTTGTGGAG
>Ga0308417_1000879_pt1 | contig 21056 bp, 17 predicted proteins | sample HotsprSampleOS65_FD_203528 | JGI IMG/M metagenome (GOLD analysis project Ga0308417, IMG submission 203528) | Hot spring phototrophic mat microbial communities from Octopus Spring, Yellowstone National Park, Wyoming, United States - 20090730_OS65 ... | reverse complement strand
GTTGAATTGCACGTTGGGATGGTCGGCCAGCAGCGACATCGGCACGGCAGCGTCGGGCAGCCGCTTGGCGATCATCAACGCGGTCAGGCGCTGGCCGAAGGGATTATCGTGGTTGCCTGCCTGCCAAATCGACACCTTTTCCGCCTTGAAGGTCTCGACCGGCCCGACCGTCGCGGCCCGCGTCGGCACCATCGCCACCTGACCGCCGCCGCTGGTGCGGGCATTCTGTATGATCGTCATCGGATGCAGATCGGTTACCCGGGTCGCCAATTTTCGATATTCTTCCGGCGGTGGCGGCTGGTCGATCCAGGGGGCTGCTCGCCGCGGCGGATCGTTGAACGCCCAATGCTTCACTTCGCCCTGGCCGCCCTGCATCACCACGCAGCGAATCTGGTCGTAGCTGCGGCTGTACGCCTGCAGATCGCCCGTAGGAAAATGCAAGTGATCGTCGGGCATGCGCAGCTCGGGGCGAATCCGATCGAAGCACAACTGGCGGTCGGCGCGGGCGAAACTCAACGGGTGGTCGAGCGGCACGGGCCGGCCGTCGTCGCCCACCCATTCGTCCATCCCCCAGAAATGCGCGCGGCGGACATCCAAATCGAGTTCGTTGACCAAGCGCGCCACCAGCGGCAACTGCTCCGTCGGACCGATCGGACCGCAAATGCCCGCCGGATTGTCGTCGGTCGATTGCCGCCAGGCGTTGATGTACTCGAGCGCCTCGGCCAGATAGAAATCCTCGAGCGTATCGTAAAAGACCACGCGGAAGCCGGGCCGCGACAGCCCGAGCAGATCGTCGGGCGTCAACCGCGCGGCATCGGCCAACAGCTCGGCGTCTAATGTGGTGTAATCCCACCAGTCAGGAGCCACTTTGCTCAAGGGACGAGTCATCAGCGGTTCTCTCCTTTCCATTGAAATAAAGACCGACGCCAATTCGATGCGGCTCGGCAGCCGACGCTGTGCGGCTAGGATCGCTCAACGGTTTCACGCATTCGAAAAAGCCGCTGCCGGCGCACCGCGGCGACCGATTGCGCGCTGCGACCGCTTCGATCGTTTCTTGTTCCTGCGATCTCTTCCGGCCGACCGCTTTCCCTTGCTGCGGTTGCCGGCCGCCACACCGCGTTCCGTTCGCCGCGGTTTTATTCAAGGGGCTCTAACAAAGCCCATTGGCTCTCAAGGCTCCGCGTGATGCCGTTCCCTCACGCGGAGTGTGGAAAGTGTGTATTGTTGGAGTTCCTAAACGACCATCGGTCGGGGGAACAACTCGGCCAGCAGGTCGCTTCGCGGATAGGCGTGGCCGCGGTGCTGCACGAAGGCCTCGGCCGCCCGCGTGCCGATCAGCCGCCCGCGTCCGGCCGACCAGCGGATCATCGTCTCGAGGTACTCGTCCGACCCATGATGCGCGCGGAGCCAATCGCGCTGGCTGGCATGGCAGGCGAGCATTTCCCTTTTCAGTTCAAGCTGCTCGCTGATGTCGATGACGGTCGTCGGTTCGACGGTGTTCCCGTAGGGGTCGAGGCTCTCGGCCGGATCGGCATAATAGAGCCAGGGAATCGTCGTGCCGGGCAACAAGGGAACGCCCGACGCATTGGGCGCCCCATGCAGGAACGAGGCCTGTCGGGCGAGCAGCGAGGTCATCTCGTGGTCGATCATGTAATCCTTGGCGGCATGGGTGAGCACCAGCGTAGGGGCCACGCGGCGGAAGAGATCGACGCATTTTTGCAGCGCGATCCGCTCGTAGGCGATGAACCCGTCGCGCTCGTCGAGGCAGTGATAGGCGGCCCCGATCAGGGCGGCCGCACGTCGGGCCTCTTGGGTGCGGATCGACGAGATATCCCACCGCGTTTCCGTCATGGTGCCGCAATCGCCCGGCGCCATCGAGGCGATATGCACTTCCCAGCCCGAACGCGCCAAGCGGATCAGCGTTCCGCCGCAGAGGAACTCGGCGTCGTCGGGATGAGCCATCAAACACAAGGCGACTTTGCGCTGCAATTCGGCCATGATTCAGCCCTCTTCAGGCACTTTTCGACCCACGGAGAAGATTCTCCTTCTCCTGTTCCATTCTCATTCGCGTTGATTGGCGTCATTCGCGGTTATCACGTTCTCGTCTATTCGCCTCATTCGCGTCCCTTCGCGGTTTTTTATTCGCGGGGATTGGGGTCGATTCGCGGCTCGCTTTCGTGCGGATTCGCGGCACCCCCGCTTGCTTCGTGGGGATCTTCGCCTTGCTGGCGGTTGCCGGCGGCTCGGGCGGCCGCATCTTCGATGCGCCGTTTGACCCAGCGCAGGGCGCGGCGCGCCCAAACGAATTCGATGGCCAAGATGGCCAGTCCCAGGGGGATGACGACGAAGGCAGGCCCGGGCGCAACGAGCATGATCGCGCCGAGGGCGAGCACGGTCAGCCCGACGACGAGCACCACTGCCCGGCGCACCGCGCGAACGGCGACTGCAACCGGGTGATCGGCCGGAGGCTTGGCGTCGGACATGGCGGATTACATTGCCGGCCGTTGCTTTCGCTTCAGCTCGTCGCCATGCTCGGCGGCGAATGCCCGGATTTGATCGGCGAAGTCGAGCAACCGTTCCCATTGCTCGGCGTAGAGCGTGACGGGCATCCGTTGCAGCCCGTACACGCTGATCGCGCCCTTGGGACTCACTTTGCAATACAGCGTACCCCGCGGCGGCTTATCAAGTTTGTCGAGCAGGGCCGAGGCTTCCTGCGGAGTGATTTTGCCGGCGGCCAAATCGGCGAGAATCTGATCGCGATCGCTCATGGGGAATCCTCCTACTGGTTTCGTTCCTTGGCGGGAACCCGTTTCCGGCGTTTGCCGCAATTCCGTAATCGTATCGCAATGTTCAGGCGACTGCTAATAGGGCCGGAACCTCGGAAGCCGAAAAACTGTTCCGCGATGAAACCGCGGAAAACAGGAATCGGCTCAAGCAGCGACAACGCGCAGTCTGCCGCTTCGCTTCGGCGGCGGACGCGATTGCGTTCGCGCAGACCGCTTTAGTAATCCAAGGTCAGAATCCGTCCGCGGGTGAAATTGAAGAACCGATCTTTCGCGGCCATTTCGACGCCTTCGGCCAAGTCGGCCTCGGTCTTTTTGGCGGCCTTCAAACAGCCGGGGCAGGCCAACAAAACGACCTTCTTTTCCCGAAGGGTTTTCAGTTGCGCTGCCAACGGCGGGAACGGCTCGAACGATACGTCTGCCGCGTCTTTCAGCACGGCATCGATCCCGCGAATGTCGAAATAGACCAGCACGTCGCGGTCGTCGGCCATGATCTCCGCCATTCGAAGGGCCATCAGCAGCCGGTGCGGTTCCTCGGGCCCATGGCTAACATGGATGAACACCCCGTCGCGGACCTTCTCGCCAGCGCCGGCCGGCGCCGTCTCGCGACTGCTGCTGGGGGCGACCGTCGCGTTGAAGCACCCGGTCAGGCCGACAACTGCCGGTACTAACAAACCGAAGAAAAGCCAGTGCAACTTCATCGTTCTCCCCTTTCGCATCGATCCGAGTCAATTGTCGCTCCAGCGCACGTCGCGGTCTGCAACCAGCGGCCAGCCAAGCTTTTTCCGGCAACGGCACGGCTGCGTGCGGCCGATTCGCCTATCCGACGATTTCGCTAACAGCATAGTCCTCGCCCGGGCCAATGTCTGCCCCCCGGGGCGACCAACGACGGCCATCAAGCATAGCAGCAGCAGCAGCAGCAGAGACCGGCAGCAACAAACGCGAACATCGCGGAACGCGGAATACAGCCGACTCGGAGCGGAACGCGGAAAGAGAAAAGCGGAGACCGGAGAGCAGTCAAGCGGCCGTTGGAGGAACGAAACGTCGCTCTTGCGTGCAGGCTCCTTTCGAACCGGCATCCGTGATTCGCGGCTCTCTAAAGATCAAACCACTTCCGCACCACGTGGCGAACGGCTGCGCGGTTGGCCCGGGCGATGGCGGTGGTCAACGGGATCCCCTTCGGGCAAACCTTCACGCAGTTCTGCGCCTTGCCGCAAATCTGCACGCCGCCCTCGCCGGTGAGCACGTCGAGTCGTTGGCGGGCGGTCATGCTGCCGATCGGGTTGAGGTTGAACAACTCGACCTGGGCAATCGCGTGAGCGCCGAGAAACGCCTGCCGATTCGCCTCGTCGAGCCGTTGGCGGAAGTGCGTTTCGCTCTCGCCCTTTTCGCGGACCAGCTCGATCTTGAGGAATTGCGGGCAGGCCTCGAGGCAACAGCCGCAGCTCATGCATTTGCTGTACTGATAGGCCAGCTCCTGATCCTCTTGCGACTGCCGCGGGCCGGAGCCCATATCGAGATAGCTATCGACCGGCACCCAGGCCTTCACCTTGCGCAAGGCCGCGAAAATCCGCGACCGATCGACCACCAAGTCTCGAATGACGGGGAACTTGGTCATGGGCCGCAATTCGATTTCGCCGGGACGATCGGCCAAAAGTTGATCGACCAGCGCCGTGCAGGCCTGCCGCACCCGCCCATTGATCAACATCGTGCACGCGCCGCAGACCTCCTCCAAGCAGTTGCATTCCCAGGCGACGGGGGCAACGCGTTTGCCTTCGACGGTTTCCGCTCGCTCGGCGATCTTCTGCAAGACGCTGATGCAGTTCATATCCGCCGCGCGTTCGACCCGATGCGTTTCCCAATAGGGCTTCAGGCCGGGCCCGTCTTGGCGAAGCACGCGGACGAGGAACGATTCCGCCGCCGGCGTTTGCGGCGAAGCCCCGGCCGGCCGAGGCGCGCTCGCATTGCCGACGCGGTCTGTTTCGAGACGATCAGAAGGACGATCCATAGCGTGAATCCTTGCCGGCCGACGTGCGCCGGCCCATCACGGTTCAACATGCACCAGGGGCTGCAATTCGCGCCGCGATTGCCGATTGCGCCACGCTTGTTCGATCACGTCCGCTCCGGCCAGCCCGTACAACCGCGGCCGCGGCGGAATCAATGATGTATCGACCGGCTCATAAGCGATCTCCGGCTGGCCGTCGGCCTTCCACGAGGCAACGGTCGATTTCAACCAGCGGCGGTTGTTCTCTTCGAAGACATCGCACCAGTGTTCGGCCTGACGCCGGCGCTCTTGCGGGTCGCTCGAATCGACGGCGGGCATTTCGAACTCGGGCTTGTAATGGGCGCCGCGGCATTCGTCGCGGAGCCGCGCCCCGCGCACAATCGTTTTCGCCAGCGGGAACATATCTTGCAACGCGCGCACGAACACCGCATTCTGGTTGGCCCAGCCGCTCCGATCGACCACAGCCGCCCGCCGCGCCTGCTCCTCTAATTCGCACACCTCTTGATAGGCGGCATCAAGTTCTGGGTTGCGGCGAATGACCGTGGCGGCGCGGGTCATCGTCGCCCCGAGTTGTTGATGAATCTGATAGGGGTTCGGGCCGCTGTCGCCGCGGGCGATGAGGCGGTCGTACTGCTCCCGGTGGGCGCGCTGCGCCTGCTCGAAGACGGAGGCCGGCGCCTCGGCCGGCCGGCGCTGCTGTGCGTCCACATAGGCGGCAATGCCCGGCGCAACGGTCAGGCCGCTGAAAATGCAGGCGATCAGCGAGTTGGCGCCGAGCCGATTCGCGCCGTGGTATTGATAATCGCATTCCCCGATGGCGTACAGGCCGGGAATGTTGGTTTGCTGGTTCCGCGGCGATCCGACGACCAATTCGCCGTCGTTGGTGCGCTCGTAGTCGCACCACAGTCCGCCCATCGTGTAGTGGACCGCCGGAAAGATTTTCATCGGTGCGGTCCGCGGATCGACGCCCTGGAACTTCTCGTAGATTTCGAGAATGCCGGCCAATTTGCGGTCGAGCAAATCGCGGGGCAGGTGCGTTACGTCGAGATAGACGCACATCCGATCGGCCTGCACGCTGAGCCGTTCTTCGATGCAGATTCGAAATATCTCGCGGGTGGCGATGTCGCGCGGCACCAAGTTGCCGTACTTCGGGTAGCGCTCTTCGAGGAAGTAGTATCGCTCGCTTTCCGGTATTTCTTGCGGGGGGCGCGGGTCTTGCGGGCGGCGCGGCACCCACACGCGCCCGCCTTCGCCGCGGGCGCTCTCGCTGATCAGGCGGAGTTTGTCGGCGCCGGGAATCGCCGTCGGGTGAACTTGGATGAATTCGCCGTTGGCATAGCGGGCGCCCTGTTGAAACACGCGACTGACGGCGCTGCCCAGGCAGGCCATCGAATTGGTCGATCGCCCGAACAACGCTCCGCAGCCGCCCGAGGCGATCACCACCGCATCGGCCGGCAGCACGAAGATCTCCATCGACTGAATGTCTTGCACCGCGCAGCCGCAGGCGCGGCCGTGCTCGTCGCGGATCACACCGAGAAAGTCGGCGGATTCGTACTTTTTCACCCGGCCGGCGCATTCCCAGCGGCGCACTTGCTCGTCGAGCGCGTAGAGCAACTGCTGGCCGGTCGTCGCCCCGGCAAATGCGGTCCGACGGTAAAGCGTGCCGCCGAAGCGCCGCTGGTCGCGGAACCCTTCCGGGGTGCGGTTGAAGGTAACGCCCAGCCGGTCCATCAGGTCGATGATCCGCGGGGCCCAATCGGCCATCGCCTTCACCGGCGGCTGATGTTGCAGGAAGTCGCCGCCGTAAACCGTGTCGTCGAAGTGCTTCCACTCGCTGTCGCCCAACTGGCGGGTCAAATCATTCACGCTGTTGATTCCGCCCTGGGCGCAGGCGCTGTGCGAACGCTTCAACGGCGTCAGACTGACGACCGACACGTCGAACTCCAACTCGGCCAACTTCATGGCGGCCGCCGAGCCGGCCAATCCGCCGCCGATGATCACCACTCGAGGGCTAGGCATAAGAGAACTCCTCAACGGCACGGGCATCGCCGCGATTGCCTTTGTCAGCGGCCCGACTCTCCCGCCACTCCGAGCACGCGCAGCGGCGTTTCCGCGGCGGCTTGCACGGGCGCGGCGCGTTTCAGCACGGCCGTGCCGGCAGGCTCGCGGCCGGCGGCGGGCGTTCGGCCCGCACGAACCATCGCCCCCAACGCGGCCAGGCCGATCGTCAGCAGCACGACGCCGACGACCGCGCAGGGCAGGTTCATTCGTCGCCGGGCCGCCTCGCTCGTCCAAATGCCCCACGACATGCCCATCGTCCACAGCCCGTTGGCCAAGTGATACACCGAGGCCGTTACCCCGACCGCATAGAAGGCGATCACCCACCAGGCCCGACCAATCGCCGCCGCGGCCGTGGCCGGCGCGTCTTCAGCCATGAACCGTGCTCCCCCCAAAGGCCGAGCGACATTCTCCACCCACCACGACCAGCGGAGCCACCCGTGCAGGTCGAACACGTGCCACAGGATGAAGGCGAACGCCAACACGCCACTGAGCCGTTGCAGCGTGTAGCGCCAGTTGTCGGCATACGGGTAGCTGAGCACATTGCGTTTGCCGCGCGAAACGATCATCAGCCCAACGATCCCGTGAAACAGGATCGGCAGAAAGATCAACGACCATTCGAGCACGATGATCGTCGTCGGCCCCAGCTTGTGCAACTGGTCGGCGCGGTGCTGGTAAGCCGCCGGACCGTCGATAATCGCCGCGTTGGTGGCCAAGTGAAACACCAAGTAGCCGCCGATGGGCATCAGCCCCAACAGCGAGTGCAGCCGCCGGATGGCGAAATCGTGCCGTCCGAACAGCGATGTCAAACGCGAGGCTTCCATAGTTCGGTTCAATCTGATAAGGGCGAAAAAAGATTCCTGCCAGCTCGTACCGCGATGTATTCGCCCTTCCGCCGCCGGAACGATCATCGCGGAATACACACAGGAACGGCAGCAACGGCCGTGCGGGCCGACATCGCCTGATGCCCCGCGGCGCACTCGACCACTATCCCCGACCATTACCCAAGCGCCGGCGAGCGGAACACCACTTGTTTCTTCACCTGCATCTCGTCAAACGTGTACGGGATGCCGCCAACGCCCAACCCAGCTTCGCGCAACCCGGCAAAGGGCATCCAATCGACGCGGAAGGCTGTGTGATCGTTGATCATCACCGTAGCGGCGTCGATGCGCCGCGCGACGCGCAATGCCGTGTCGATGTTGCGGCTGAAGACGGCCGCCTGGAACGGGCAATTCAGCCGATTGGCCGCCGCGATGGCCGCATCGACCGAATCGACCTCGGCCACACACACCACCGGGCCGAACACCTCGTGCGTCATCACCCGCGATTCCGCCGGAGGGTTGAACAGCACCGTCGGGGCATAGCAGGTGGCCGATAGCGGCCGCGCGCCGCAAAGGGCCTCGGCCCCGCCGCCGATCGCCTCGCGCACCCATTGATCGACCCGTTCGACCTCGCTGGGGCGGATCATCGGGCCCACCTCGGTTTCCGCCGATGTCGGATCGCCGACCCGAAGCTTCTCGGCGGCCGCGGCGATTCGCCGGGCCAACTCGCGCGCCACCGGCTTCTCGGCGAAGATGCGCTGCACCGACACGCACACCTGTCCCGCATGGTAGAACCCGCCTTTGGTCAACAGCGGAACAGCCAGGTTGAGGTCGGCGTCGGCGGCAACGACCACCGGCGCTACCCCGCCGTGCTCGAGCGAGCATCGCGCCCCCGGGGCTAGCTTGCTGCGAAGCATCCAACCCACCGGGCCGCTGCCGATAAACGACAAGAACCCCACCCGCCGATCCGCGGCCATCGCCACATTCCACTCGCGGCGATCGATGACCAACGCCTGGCACCACTCGGGCGGCAATCCCGCTTCGCGCAAAATGCTCACCAGACGATAGCAGCTCAAGGGAGTTGCCTGCGCCGGTTTGACGATCACCGGGCAGCCGGCCGCAATCGCCGGCCCGGCCTGATGAACGATCAGATTGAAGGGATGGTTGAACGCACTGTAGGCCAGAACCACTCCGATCGGCTCGTGCGTGGTGAACGCCCATCGCTGCGACGACGCCGCGTTAAGCCCCATCGGCACCTCGAAGCCATGTTGGGTGCGGATGCATTCGACGCACGATCGCAAACCATCGACTGCCCGCGCGATCTCCACGCGCGAATCGATCAACGGCTTGCCGCCTTCGCGGGCCGCCTCGAGGGCAAGCAGCTCCGCCCGCTGCTCGACCAACGAGGCCGCGCGGGCGAGAACCTCGATTCGCTTGGCCGCGGGCAACCATCGATCCCGATCGCGAAACAGCGCATAGGCCGTGGCCAACGCCGTTTCGATCACCGCTTCGGTCGCCGTGTCCACCGTAGCGATCACCGACCGATCGAACGGCGCATGCACGTTCAGCGGAGCCCCATGTTCGTTCGCCCCCGGAACCATCAAGGGATAATGCTCGGTCATGCCGGCCTCCGGTTCGTCAAGATCGCATCATCGAGATCACGTCATCACGATCGGATTGTCGCTCATTGAACGCCGCGGCCGATGCCGCGACGCGACCAGTTTTCGGGAACCGGTCATGGTCATCGTGTTCTTCTGATGATAGCGAAGCAGTCAATCACGCGGCAAGCAATGTTCGCAAGTTGAACCTGTATTTGGCCGATTCGCCGGGGACTGTTCGCACTGAATGACACAGTGAATCGTGCGAAAAACCAGCCTCTCCGAAGCGATTGCTCCAAAGCGATTGCGTTCGAAGATTCGCGGTCGTTCGCGTTGAATGCGGCCGGCGCGGTCGTCGCCTGCGCCCAACGGCTTCACGCGAAGGCGGAATAGAGATCGAGGTAACGGGCGACCATCGCTTCTTCGGAGAATTGCGACAGCGCCCGTTGCCGACCGGCCTGCCCGATGCGCTGCCGCGCCGCTTCGTCTTCAAAGAGTCGATGGGCATACCGCGCCAAGCCTGCACGGTCGCCTGCCGGCGCCAAGAAGCCCGATTCGCCATGCACAATCAACTCGCGCATTTGCGGCGCGTCGGCCGCGACAACCGGCACGCCCGCCGCCAGCGCTTCGAGGACGGCGCACGGATGCCCGCCTTCGCTGCCCGGTGCCCATAGAAGCTCGCAAAGCGGCAGCCAGCGCGGGGCGTCGGGCCGGCAGCCGAGGAAGTGAACGCGATGGGCCACGTTGGCCTGGGCGGCGAACGTACGCAGTCGTTCGTAATGCGGCCCCTCGCCGAAGAGCAAAAGATGTACGTCGTGCCCGGCCACTTGCAGCAAGTCGGTTGCCCAAATCGCGTCTTTCAGCCCCTTGGTTCTACGCAACGCTCCGAGGGCGACAATCAATCGCGCCGACGGCGGCACACCGAGCCGATCGCGAACCTGAGCCGGCGTCAGCGGAAGCGGCGCCGGGGCCGATACCCCGCCGGAGATCACCTCGACCATCGAGTCCGGCCACCCGTGCCGCCGCCAGTGATGGGCGTCGGCCTGGGCATTGACCGCCAGTTTCAACGGCAGCCCGGCCCGTGCCGCCGCCCAGCGCGCAAACGTCAGCCGCGAGTGGCCTTCCGGACGGTGTTGCGTCAGCACAACGCGCTGCACTCCGCACCACAACGCTGCCGCGCACGTCCAATCGTGTGCGGCAGCCCGCCAACTGTGCAGCACGTCGGGGCGAAAGCGGCGGACCAAACGCGTCAGCCGAGAGAAGGCGGGCACGTCGAACCGGCCGTAGCGGCCGATCAACTCCACCGCAACGCCCGCGCAGGCAAGTTCTCGTTCGAGAGCGCCAAGCCGGTCGAGCGCGGCAACGCATACCGTGCGGCCGGCGCGCGCGCCTCCCGCGGCGACGGCCACCAATTGCCGTTGCGCACCGGCAGGCTCTAGCGTGGGAACAAGATGCAGAATGCGATGCGTCACAGCAGCAGCGTCGGAAGCCGGTTCAAGGGTCACCGCGGCTCGGCGGAAATCAACGGCGAAAATCGAGAGACAATGAACCGCGCGGGCGGGCACCGCCTTGCAAGGCGCTCGGCCCGGCGGCCGCCAGCCAACGCCACGATCTTACACCGCCGGCGCCGCTTCCCGCAACTCCGACCGCAGCCGTTGAATCTCGCGCTGCAAGCCGATCCGCTCGGCCAGCCATCGCTGCGAGCGCTCGCGGAGTTCGGCCTCGCGCTCGAGAAGCTGCTGCTCGCGGGCGACGAGGTTCTCGGCCATGCGGTCGATTTCGGCCCGTTGCGACGCCGCTTGAGCCTCGGCGTCGAGCTTCTGCTGTTTGAGCCGCTGAAGCTGCTCGGCCAGTTGCCGACGGGCCTCTTCCAGTTGTTCCCGCTCGGCGTGCAGTTCGGCAGCCGCTTGACGATAGTGCTCGGCCAGTTGCGAACGGATGCGGCCGATGGTCCGGGTAACTGCCGCCGGCGGAACGGCGCCGGTCAATTGAACCCAAAGCTCTTCGCCCGCCAAACGAATCTCGAGCGTCTCGCGGTGCATCGCCTGCAATTCCTGCCGCAGTTGCTTCAGCGCCTTGCGCGATTGCTCCAAATGGGCTTCCCGATGCTCGAGCAAGCGACGTTTCCGCTCCAATTCCTCGGTTTGGCGCTGGAACTCGGATTGCAGCCTGCTGCGTTCCGCATCGAACTGCGCGCGCATCGTGCGCTGCTCCTCGATGGTCGCCTCGCGCAGCGTTTCGACCTCGGCCACAGCGACCGCCAGTCGCGACTCGGCCAAACCCAACGCCTGTTGCCTCGCATCGAGCGATTCGGCTCGGTCATCCAATTGACGCGACCGCTCTTCGATAGCCGGCAACAATGCGGCCTCTCGCGCCAAAAGCTCGTCCCAGCGACGCCGTAGTTCCGCTTCCTGTTGTTCCAGCTCGATTTTGTGAGCAGTCAACGCTTCTTCGCGCTTCGCCAAGGCCGCCTCGCGCCGGTCGCAACGCTCTTGCTGCTCGGCGAGCAACTCCTCGCGATCGGCGAGCCGCTGGGCCGCTTCGTCACTCTGCCGCGATCGAACATCGGCCTCTTCGGCAACCGATTGCTCGGCCTGCCTCAGCGCGGCCTCGGCGGCTTCCCGCTGTGCGCGTTCGGCGGCCGCCAAGCGATTCAACCGCGCTTGCATCTGGCCGTGCATCTGCTCGACTTCGGCACGGCGGGCTTCCAGCTCGGCCTCTTTCTCGGCGAGCCAGAGTCGGGCTAGGCGGGCGTCGCGCTCGAGCTGCGCCTGCGAGGCATTCAACACGCTCTCGCGATGATCCAACTCGGCCTGTCGCTCGTCGAGCAGCCGCGAAAGCTGCTCGGCCTGCTTCCGTAATCGTTCAACGATCAACAAGTCGGCTTCTCCGGCCGCTGCGACCAGCTCGGCCTCTCCCGCTGCAAAGGGAGCCGCCGACGGCTCCGCGACCGCCTCCGACGAACTCCGCTCGCGTGAATGCGGCTCGCTTGAGTTCCACTCGCTCGGAGAACGCGCCGAGTTCTCGGCCAAACCTCCGCTGCCCTCGGCGGCATCTCCCATGCTCAAACTGCGACCAGCGGCGGGCATCTCGCCCCCGGCCGGTGAAAAAACGCCTGTCTGGCTTCCCGAATCCCCTACACTACGCACATTGCCATCTGCTTGCGGTCCGCCGGCTTGGCCCGCCTGGAATTGGTCGATCGGGCACTCAGGCGGCATCTGAGCCAACGAATGAGGCGGATCGACCCGCATTTCGACCCCTTCGGGCGACGGGGGAATAACCGCTGCTTGTCTGCGAGATTTCTTCGTGGCCATGGCCCGACCTTCCCAACATGCTGCGTGATGCCGGGCGCAATAGTCCGCGCGACCGGCAAGGTTTAGCCAAACCACTTGATCGGCACAAGCCGCCCAGAACGTGAGCACGAAGCCGAATTTGCGACGAACTTGCCCGGCGACAATTAAGATGCACCAACTGGTAAAGATGGGGTGTTTCCGCTCTTGATCATCCATGCTCAAGTGGGTCAGGCAGTAACGCGCAAACGGTCAGGCGCAAATGGTCAACAAGCCGCGTTGACGCCGCAAGCCCTTTTCGGTACAAACCGCACGCTTATTTCCCGGCTTGGCTGACCGAAATGACGGAGCAGGCCGCCGATCCCTTGTTGCTCGGGTTGTTGCAACCATGTCGAAGGACAGCCACCAACCGCAGCCGGCCGAAAACGCCGCGACGCCGAACGGTTTGGCGGGCCGAATCGGCGCGCTGCTGCGCGGATGGCTTTCACACCCGTTGCAGCTCGTTACCGTTGCGGCCGGCCTGATTGCGGCGGGGGGCGGCGTTGCCGTCATCTGGCTGGTGGCACAGCCGAGGCCGGCGCCGCGAGAACTGTCGAAAATGGAGGCCGCGCTGCTGGCGCTCGACGCGCGCGATCTGGACACGGCAAAGGCGTGGGCCGAAGCGATGCTCAGCGAACCGAACTGCCCGCGAACGCAACAAGCCCAAGCGGCGTTCGTTCTCGGCGCGGCAGCCGTCTATGAAGCCGAGGCCGTATCTCCGCGCAAGCGGCGAGCGTTGTACTTGGCCGCGGCTCGGCATCTTGAAGACGCTCGCGCTATCGGCTTACCCGAAGGCCGCCAGGCCGAGGGGAATCTGTTGCTGGCTCAGGCGCTGGTGGGCACCGGGCAATGGGCGCAGGCGCGTCCCAGTTTGCTGAGCGCCTTGGAACTCAATCCCCAGCGAAAGGCCGAGTTGCATCGCTGGCTTTGCCAGTCGTACTTGAGCGATGCGACGCCCGACCTGATCGAAGCCCTGCGCCACAATCAGGCATGGCTCGCGGCTGGAACATTGACTGAAGAAGAGCAATTGGCCGCCCATTTGCAACAGGCCGAGATACTGTTGCGACAAGGCAAGCTCGACGAAAGCGAGGCCGTACTCCGCGGCATCGCCCCGCGCGAAATCGACGCGGCGGCCGTCCTCTTGCTTCAAGGCCGAGTGCTGATGGCCCGGGCGATGGAACACCGCGGCGAGGTCGGCGCAGAGCGGCCGGGCGGCGCTGCGCCGGGGCACGAGGGCGGCGGCCCGACCGCCTCGGTCGATGCGGCGAAACGGAAAACGTTGTTGCAGGAAGCGGCGAAAACGTTCCAAGCGGCAGCAGGCCGCGATCTGCTTTCGGGAGAAACCGCCGCGGCGGCGATGTACTTGACAGGCGAGTGCTTTCGGGCGTTGGGCGACGACCGGGCAGCGGCCGCACAATACGCACGGACATCGCGGCTGCATCCCGAAACCGAAGAGGCCTGGGCGGCCGACTTCCGCCGCATGCTCTTGCTTTGGCGCGAGAACAACGATTCGGAGGCGATGGCAATTTTGGATCGTTTGGGGAAAGCGGGCGCCGCCGAGGGATTCCGTAATCGATGGATCGCCCCGGCCGAAATCGCCGAGGCCCTGATCGCCCGCTTCGAGCGTTTTCTGGCATCGACCGATCAGGCGCAGGCCGTCGAGCTGGCGCGGCACGCGGCGCCGCTGTTGGGATCGGGCAAGGCCGGCCGCTTGGAAGCGGAAACGCTGGCCGCCTGGGGGCGACGGCTGGCCGCCGAGGCGGAAAATGAACGCCGCCCCGACGCCGCCGAACAGAAACGCATCGAGGCCCGCGAAAAACTGCGCGAAGCGGGCCGGGCTTACGAGCGCCTGGCCCAAGTCGAGATCATATCGCGGGAGTACACCGATTACCTTTTCGCCGCGACCGAGGCCTACTATTTGGGGCACGACTATTCCGGGGCCGTCCGCATGGCTCGGCTCTACCTCCGCAACGAGGTGCGGCGCCGGCATCCGCAAACCCTGGTAATGCTCGGCGACTCGCTGTTGGCGTTGGGCAAGGCCGAGGCGGCCGCCAAAGCGCTCGACGAGTGCATCGAGTTCTTTCCGCGAGATCCGGCGGTCCACCGTGCTCGGTTGTTGGCCGCGCGGGCGGGCGTGGAAAAGAACCGGCCGAAGCAAGCCGAGCAATATCTTTACGACAATCTGAGCAGCAAGGGGCTTACGCCCGAGAGCATCGAGTGGCGCGAGTCGCTTTTCGCCTTGGGGATGTTGGCGCACCAAACCGGCGACGGCGAACAGGCGATTGCCCGCTTGCAGGAAGCCCTGGCGCGCTATCCGAACGCCCCCGAGGCCGTGGCGGCGCGCTATGCCCTGGCCGACGTGCTTGCCCGCCGCGCCCGCGCCGCGCTGGCGGCCGCGGAGCAATCGGCGGATTCGGGCGCCCGGCTCGTTTTGCCCAAGGCGGTTCGCGACGATTTGCAGGCCGCCCTGGCCCTCTATCGCCGCGTGCAGAGCGATTTGCAGTCGCGGAACGAAATCGGGACGCTGACGCCCGCCGACCGCGCCATGCTCCGCAACGCGATTTTCGCCATCGGCGGCGCCCTGGCCGATTTGGGCGATTACGAAGCGGCGGCGCGCACTTTTGCCGGCGCCGGCATCCGTTATCAGCATCATCCGGTCGCTCTGAACGCTTATGTGCAATTGATTGCGCTTTACCGCCGGTTGGGGCGACCGCTCGACGCGAAGCAAGCCGTTGCCCAAGCAAGGCAAGTGCTGGAACGCATCAGCGGCGACGAAGGATTCGTCTCCGCGACGCCCTTTTCGCGAAGCCAATGGACCGAGGTTCTCGACGATCTCGAACGATTGTAGTTGTTCGGGCGACGGCGCGGCCGCCCCCATTTCGGGACCAGTCATGGACGACTTTCCCACCGATCGCTTGTACGACCTTTTGCGTGCGAAACGCAGTTGCCTGACGCAATTGCGCGATCTTTCGCATCGTCAGACGGAATTGATCGACAGCGGCGATATGACGCGGCTGCTCGACCTTCTGGTCGTCAAACAACGGATGATCGAACAGCTTCAGCGGATCGAGCGGGCGATCGACCCCTTCCGCGGCGAGCCGCCCGAGTCGCGCCGCTGGCGCAGCCCCGAAGTGAAGCAGCGCTGCGCCGACGAGGCGCAACAGTGCGAGCTGCTGTTGGCCGAGCTGATGACTCGGGAAAAGCAAGGCGAGGCCTTGCTGACGCGGCGCCGCGACGAGGTGGCGCACCGGCTGCAAGGCGTTCATCGCGCCGCGCAGGCGCGGCAATCGTACCTGGAGACCCCGGCGGACGGGGCGTGTGAATTGGATGTTCGCGCCGGATAGGAGTTTGCCCGCCACGCAAGCTTTCGAGCCGCCCGCGGCAAGCCCCGACCGTCGCCCTTTTTCGACGAAGCTGAGAGCGATGCCTTTTCGCTTTTGCGAGGTTCGCAACAATGACTCACACCGGTGACTCCCTGAAGAGCCGAACGGAGCAAGCTGCGGCCATTTCCGCCGACAGCAGCCCGGCCGCGTGGCCGCCGGGCGAGTTGCAGGCGGTGTTGGCCGCATGGAATGCCGCCACCGAGCGGCTTCAGCTCACGCACGAAGCGCTGCGCGCCGAGGTGCGCCGGTTGACCGATGAGCTTGAGATCAAGAACCGCGAGCTGGCGCGGAAGAACCGTCTTGCCGATCTCGGGCAGATGGCCGCGCATGTCGCCCACGAACTGCGCAACGGGCTGGTGCCTGTCAAGCTCTATCTCGATCTGCTGCAACGCAGGATCGCCGGCGATACGGGCAGCCTCGAAGTGCTCGACAAGGCGTTGGCGGGCTTGACGGCCGTGGACGGCACGGTGAACGATCTGCTCCAATTCGCTTCCGATCGTGCGGCGCAGTTGCGGTCGTTTCGGTTGGCGCCGCTGGTCGATCGCCTGCTGGAAACACTGGCGCCGACGCTTTCGGCCCAGTCGGTGGCGGCCGAGGTTCGCATTCCGGCCGACCTTCGGCTTACCGCCGACGAACACATGATCGAGCGGTGTTTGATGAACCTGGTGCTCAACGCCGTCGATGCCATGCCCGACGGGGGCCGAGTAACGATCGACGCTTGCCGCCGCGACAACGGCGTGGCGGTCGTCGTCAGCGATTCGGGGCCGGGATTGAACGACGACGCCCTGCGCCGCGCCTTCGAGCCGTTTTTCACCACCAAGCGCCAAGGGACGGGGCTGGGGTTGGCGATCGTCGCCCGCGCCGTCGAGGCCCACGGAGGCGAGGCGAGCATCGGCAATCGCCCCGAGGGCGGCGCGTCGGTGGAACTCTTCTTTCCGACACGGGTGCAGGAGGCGGCGGCATGAACGCATCTGGGCAATCACCGAAGACCCGAACCGACGGCCGAGTGTTGATCGTGGATGATCATCCCGAGGCCCGCGAATCGACGGCATTCGTCTTGCGCCAGGCCGGACACGCGGTCGAGTGCTGCTGCGGCGCCGCCGAGGCGTTGGCCCGCATCGCCGCCGAGAGCTTTGATGTCGTGGTCACCGACCTGAACATGCCCGGCATGGACGGATTGGAATTCATCAAGCACCTGCAAACGCGGCGATTTCCCGGTCAAGTGATCATGATGACCGCCTACGCCACCGTGGCCACGGCCGTCGAGGCGATGCGGCACGGCGCGTTCGATTATCTGGAAAAACCCTTTTCGGCCGATCGGATCGAGCAATTGGTCGCCCGCGCCCTGCAACACGGCCGCATGCTCCGTCAGGCCGAGGCCGCGCGGGCGGAAGAAATCGAGCCGGCGATGATCGGCAGTTCGCGGGCGATGCAGCAGTTGCGCCAGCGGATTCTGCAAATCGGGCCGACGCCGGTAACCGTGCTGATCATCGGGGAAAGCGGCACGGGCAAGGAACTGGTGGCTCGAGCGCTGCACGCCTCCAGTCCCCGCCGCGATAAGCCCATGGTCAGCCTGAATTGCCCCGCGCTTTCCGCCCAGTTGATGGAAAGCGAGTTGTTCGGGCACGAGAAGGGCGCGTTCACCGGGGCCGACAGCGCCCGCGTCGGGCGATTCGAGGCCGCCGACGGAGGAACGATCCTTCTGGATGAAGTGACGGAAATCGACTTGAACTTGCAGGCCAAGCTGCTGCGCGTGCTGCAAGAGAGGGCCTTCGAGCGCGTCGGGTCGAGCCGGACGCTGCGCGTCGATGTCCGCGTGCTGGCCACCACCAATCGCGATTTGCAGGCGGAGGTGGCCGCCGGTCGGTTCCGCGAAGACCTGTACTTCCGTCTCGCCGTGGTGCCCTTGGTGGTGCCGCCGCTGCGCGAACGTCGCGAAGACATCCCCGAGCTGGTTCAGTACTTCTTCGCACGTTGCGCCGAACGACTGAATCGCGAGCCTTGCGTTTTGGAGCCGTCGGCCACGGAATTGCTGATGGAATACCACTGGCCGGGCAACGTCCGCGAGTTGGAGAACTTGGTGACCCGCGCGGCGGTGCTGAACACCGGACAGCCCGTCGCCGCCGACGAACTGCAACGGTGGATCATGGCGCTGCCCGGCGACGTCGCTGCCCAAAACCGCCGCCCGCCGCCAGGGGCGCAACCTGCGTCAATCCCCGTCGAGAACGTCAGTTTGCAAGAAATGGAACGGCGATTGATCGAGGCCACGCTCGAACGGTTCGGCGGCCACCGGGCGAAGACCGCCCAGGCCCTGGGCATCGGCGTCCGAACGTTGACCGGCAAACTCCGCCAGTACGGATACGCCCCGCGGGAGAAATCGTTCGCACAGCGTTGACTTCGCGCGGCAGCGACTCGGCCGCAACCGAAGTGATCGAGGGTGTTGATACCGTGCACAGCGCGAGATGACTTCTTTCTCGCAGGAAAGAATTGTTCATTTCGGCACGCGAGCAGTGGAAACCGGAGCCGTGATCGGCGTTGCCGGCGGGCGCAATCGCCAACGGCGCGCCGCCGCGGCAGGAGCGAGTTCGATAACCAAAGATGAGAAGAAACCGGCGGCAGAGGCGAAGCGGCGCGGCAGTGCGTAACGGCCGCCAACGGCAGAATCTGCCGATCGGCCGAAGCGCAGTTTCTGCCGTTGAATCCGGCAAACGGATGGACTGATCGAGAACGGCCGAATTATCGGAAGCCGCGGCGACGGAACTTAAGCGAAATCAACGAATCGACAAACTGCGGCGCCGCCGCCCTCGGCAACGCAGGCCGCGGGAACGTCGGCACGCCGCTTGCATGAGCGATTGAGGGAAGAAGAAAGCAGACATGCCCTCGGGAGGCAATGGCCGTTGGGCCGGTGCCGTCGGCCGAAGGCGAAGAAGTTGACAACGGAGCGCGGTAGGAATCCAGACCATGACGGCCGGATTGTTTCAATCGACGACGATTCCCGTGTTGGAGCAAGTCGTTTGCTTCACGCAGGCGAGGCACAACGTTCTGGCGGGAAACATCGCCAATATCGACACGCCCGGCTACCAGGCCCGCGACTTGGCGGTGGCCGACTTCCAGAAACGGCTCCGCGGGGCGATCGAGGCGAAGCATCGGCCGGCGCCCGCCTCGCCGGGCGACCCGGGCGGCGCGGCGACCGAACCCTTGGACGTTACGGCACAGAACACCCCGACGGTCATGCTGCAAGACGAAAGCAAGGTGGGCATGGAATATCAGGTTTCGGAGATGGTCAAGAACCAGGTGCAGCACAATTTGGCGCTGCAAATCATGGTCCATCAGTTTCGGCAGTTGCAAACAGCGATCGCCGGCCGGCTCTAGGCGGCGTTGCCGCGGCGCAGCGGCACCGGGGGCGCGTTCAGCCGGCATTGATCTTCGGAAAAGGAGTGTTGCGTCATGTTTCCTTCGCTTGACATCAGCGCCAGCGGCTTGGCGGCCCAGCGCATGCGGATGAATGCGATTTCCAGCAACCTGGCCAATATTTCCACCACACATAACGAGAAAGGCGAGCCGGAACCGTACCAGCCCCGCTTCGTGATCTTCGAAACCGACGATTCGATCGGGGGCAACGGGGCGGCCGGGGTCCGCGTCGGCCGAGTCGAGATCGATCCGGTCGAGCCGCTGTGGAAATACGAACCGAATCATCCCGACGCCGTGAAGGAAGGCCCGAAAAAAGGCTACGTGGCCTACCCCAACGTGAACATGATGACGGAGTTTACCGACGCTCTGGAGGCGGCTCGAGCCTACGAGGCGAACCTGGGCGCGATGGACATCAGTAAAGACCTGCTCAACCAAACGCTGAAGATTCTGGCTTAACAACGGCGCGGCGGGCCGCGCAGCGGAGCGCCGCTCGCGTCATCAACGAGGTGAACCGCGATGAGTCCGATTCAAGGTCTTTCGTTGGCCGCGCCGCCGGGGGCAGTCGCCCCGGCCGGCGATGCGGCATTGTCGGGCGGCCCAACCTTTCGCGACTACCTGCTGCAATCGATCAATGAAGTCAACGCTATGCAAGCGGCGGCCGATCGAGCCGTCGAACAATTGGCCGTCGGCGGCGATGTCAATCCGGCCGAGGTGCTCACCGCGGTGCAAAAGGCCGACATCGCCTTCCGCATGATGCTGCAGGTGCGCAACAAATTGGTGCAAGCGTTCGAGGAAGTGCAAGCCATCCGGATTTGACGGCCCGCGCCGCTCGGAACGCCGCGGCCGCATGAGGCGGCCGCCGAAGTCCGTCGGACACGAAGGAATCGTAGAACGTGGACACGATCAACCGATTGCTCGAGCAACTGAACGATCTGTTCCGGTCGATGACCATCGGCGCGCGGGTGACCACGGCCCTGCTGCTGGTCGCCGTGGTGGTCGCCTCGGCTTATCTGTTCACCGGCCGAACGGCCGGACCGGAAGTGGATCTGCTGCACGGCATGCCCGTGCCGGCCTCGCACCTGCAAGCGATGACGGCGGCCTTCGGCAAGGCCAAACTCACCAATTTCGAGATTCGCGGCACGCAGGTGTTCGTGCCTCGCGGGCAAGAGGCGACGTACATGGCCGCCTTGGCCGCCGAGCGGGCACTGCCGCCCAACTTCGGCAGCGCGTTCAATCGGCTGTCGAACGAGAGCGGCAATCCGTTCGTCTCCAGCGAGGAACGCCGCGAACGCGCGAAGATCGCCCTGCAAGAGGAACTCGCCCTGATCATCGGACGCATGCCCGGCATCGAGTGCGCCTCGGTGATCTACGCCACGGAGACCAAGGGGGGCCTGAACCGCGAGAAGTACACCACGGCCTCGGTCAGCGTCAAACCGATCGGCGACACGCAACTCGACGACAACAAGGTGGCCTCGATCCGCCATCTGGTTGCCGGCGCGGTGCCGGGCCTGAAACCGGAGAATGTCACCATCGCCGATCTCAACGGGCGGGTCTATGTGGGCGATTCTCCCGACGGCGGCGCCGAGAACGGCCTGTACCTGACCCTCCAGGGTCTCCACGAAAAACGCCTGAAGGAAAAGATTCTCAGCGCGCTGAGCTACGTTCCCC
>Ga0308417_1000877_pt1 | contig 21062 bp, 19 predicted proteins | sample HotsprSampleOS65_FD_203528 | JGI IMG/M metagenome (GOLD analysis project Ga0308417, IMG submission 203528) | Hot spring phototrophic mat microbial communities from Octopus Spring, Yellowstone National Park, Wyoming, United States - 20090730_OS65 ... | reverse complement strand
GAAATGTCTTGCTTCACTCGGAATTGGAGAAACGGCCGCCGCGATGCCTTCTGTCTCCTCTCTGCGTCCCTGCGCCTCAGCGCGAGGCCAACGTGTTGCAGCAGGCTCGCGCAGAGACGCAGCCACCGCCACACCGTCGGCCTCGCCCGTCTGGCCCACTCCCAGCCACATTCACACAATCCCCTGATGGTAGCTCTGCAGCGACCGCACCGCCCCCCGCCCCTGCTTCATCGCCGCGATGCCTCTGGCCGCCGCCAGGGCGGCCGTCAGCGTCGTGATGTACGGTACCTTGTACCGCACGGCCAGCTTGCGGATGTAGGAGTCATCGCTCGTTCCCAGCTTCCCCGCCGGCGTATTGATCACGAGCTGGATCTCACGGTTCTTTATGGCGTCGGCGATATTGGGCCGGCCTTCGTTGAGTTTGTTGATCACTTCCGCGTCGATCCCCTCTTCGGCGAGAAACGCCTGCGTGCCACGCGTGGCCCTGATCTTGAATCCCAGATCGGCAAACTGCCGCGCCACCTCGCGCACGGCAGGTCGGTCCTTGGCTGAAACCGTGATCAGCACCGTGCCCTCCATAGGCAGCTTCTGCTGTGCTGCCTCCTGCGACTTGTAGAACGCCAGCCCGAACGAGTTGGCCAGCCCCAGCACCTCCCCCGTCGAGCGCATCTCCGGGCCCAGCACCGGATCGACCTCGGGAAACATGTTGAACGGGAAGACCGCCTCCTTCACGCCGAAATGCGGAATGGGACGGTGCTTGAGCTTCAGGTCGGCCAGTTTCGCTCCCAGCATGAGCTGCATGGCGATCCGCGCCATCTGGATGTTGCACACCTTCGACACCAGCGGCACCGTGCGCGACGCCCGCGGGTTGGCCTCCAGCACATACACCACATCCCCCGCGATGGCGTATTGAATGTTCATCAGCCCCACCACGCCGAGCTGAGTGGCGATGCGCGCGGTGTACTCGTTGATCGTCTCCAGGTGCTTGCGCGGAATGCTCAGCGGCGGGATCACGCAGGCCGAATCGCCCGAGTGAATCCCCGCCAGTTCGATGTGCTCCATGACCGCCGGCACGAAGCAGTCCTTCCCATCCGAGATCGCATCCGCCTCGCACTCCACCGCGTTGTCCAGGAACTTGTCGATGTACAGCGGACGATCCGGCGTCACGTTGGCGGCCGCCGCCACGTAGAACTTCAACGATGCCTCATCGTGAACGACTTCCATCCCGCGCCCGCCCAGCACGAAACTAGGCCGCACGATCAGTGGATAGCCGATGCGCTGCGCCACGGCCAGCGCCTCGTCCATGTTGGAGGCGGTGCCGGAGGCGGGCATGGGGATGCCCATTTCCTGCATCATGCGGCGGAACTGCTCGCGGTCCTCGGCGATGTCGATCGTGCGCGGCGAGGTGCCCAGAATCTTCACGCCCGCCGCGGCCAGGTCGTTGGCGATGTTCAGCGGCGTCTGGCCGCCGAACTGCACGATCACGCCCTCGGGCTTTTCCTTCTGGTAGATGCTGAGGACATCCTCGACCGTCAGTGGCTCGAAGTAGAGCTTGTCGGAGGTGTCGTAGTCTGTGGAGACGGTCTCGGGGTTGCAGTTGACCATGATCGACTCGATGCCGGCGTCGCGCAGCGCGAAGGCCGCGTGAACGCAGCAGTAGTCGAACTCGATCCCCTGGCCGATGCGATTGGGTCCGCCGCCCAGCACCATCACTTTCCGCCGGGCGCTCGCCGGCACTCTGTCGGCGCCGGTGTAGGTGGAGTAGTAATACGCCGCGTTTTCCACGCCGCTGACCGGCACCGCATCCCACGCTTCGACCACGCCCAGCTCGATGCGCCGCTCGCGGATTTGCTTCTCGGGCATGCCCAGAATCTGGGCCAGGTATCGATCGGCGAATCCATCCTTCTTCGCCTGGATCAGCAGGTCGTCGGGAAGCCTTCGTCCCTTGTATCGCAGCAGCTTCTCCTCCAGCTCGACCAGCTCCTTCATCTGCTCGATGAACCACGGCTTGATGTACGTCCGCGCATACAGCTCCTGCACATCCGCGCCCTTGCGCAGCGCCTCGTACATGATGAACTGGCGCTCGCTGGTGGGCTCGTTGAGCATCGTCATCAGCTCGTCCAGCGATCGCTTATTGAAATCCTTCGCGAAGCCCAGCCCGTAGCGCCCGCTCTCCAGCGAGCGGATGGCTTTCTGAAATGCCTCCTTGTAGGTCTTGCCAATGCTCATCACCTCGCCCACCGCGCGCATCTGCGTCCCCAGCTTGTCCTTCGCATCCTTAAACTTCTCGAAGGCCCACCGCGCGAACTTGATCACGATGTAATCGCCCGAGGGCGTGTACTTCTCCAGCGTCCCGTCGCGCCAATAGGGGATTTCATCCAGCGTCAGCCCGGCCGCCAGCAGCGAAGAAACGAATGCGATGGGAAAGCCTGTAGCCTTCGACGCCAGCGCCGAGGAGCGGCTCGTGCGCGGGTTGATCTCGATCACGACGACGCGGCCGGTCTTGGGGTCGTGTGCGAACTGGATGTTCGTGCCGCCGATCACCTGGATCGCGTCCACGATGTCATACGAGTGCTTCTGCAGTCGCTGCTGCAGCTCCGGCGAAATCGTCAGCATCGGGGCCGCGCAGAATGAATCGCCCGTGTGCACGCCCATCGCGTCGATGTTCTCGATGAAGCAGACGGTGATCTTCTGGCCCCTGGCATCGCGCACAACCTCCAGCTCCAGCTCCTCCCATCCCAGCACCGACTCCTCCACAAGGATCTGCCCCACCATGCTGGCCGCCAGCCCGCGGCTGGCCACGGTGCGCAGCTCCTCGATGTTGTAGACCAGCCCCCCGCCGGTGCCGCCCAGGGTGTACGCCGGCCGGATCACCACCGGATATCCCAGTTCGGCCGCGACCTTCTCGGCCTCCTCGACGCTGTAGGCCGGCGCGCTGCGCGGCATGTCGATCCCCAGCTTCTTCATCGTTTCCTTGAAGATGATGCGGTCCTCGCCGCGCTCGATGGCGTCGATGTCCACGCCGATCACCTTCACGCCGTACTTCTTCAGCACCCCGCTTCTGGCCAGCTCGGAGGCCAGGTTCAGCCCCGTCTGCCCGCCCAGATTGGGCAGGAGGGCATCGGGGCGCTCCTTCTCGATAATTTCCGCCAGCGTCGCGGCGTTCAGCGGCTCGATGTACGTCACATCCGCCATCCCCGGGTCGGTCATGATCGTGGCCGGATTGGAGTTCACCAGCAGAATCTCGTAGCCAAGCTTGCGCAGGGCCTTGCAGGCCTGGGTACCGGAATAGTCGAACTCGCAGGCCTGGCCGATGACGATGGGCCCCGAGCCGATGATCATGATCTTGTGGATGTCGGTGCGCCTGGGCATGGCGATTGGTGCTCCTGGATTCCTGGTTGGGCGGGGATTGTATAAGAGGATCAGGCAATCCGAAAAGGCCAGCGCATCGCCCCGTCGACCTATGCGCTGCACGCGCTCTGGCGTAACCGCAGCCCGATCGACATGCCCGGCAAGCGTCCCCCCCACTCATCCCCCCGCCGCGCGCAGGGTCTGGATGGCGCGCCGGACATCGCCCATGCGGTCGTCGCCGGCCTCGCGCTCGATGACCAGCGGGCCGCGGTAGCCCACATTGTGCAGCGCGGCCAGGAACGCCTTGACGTTGACCTGACCCGTGCCGAAGGGCACCTCCTGGCCCCATCGGACTCCCGGCTGGGTGGAGAGCGTGGCGTCCTTGACGTGGACGTGGCGGATGTGCCGCCCCAGCGTCTGTACCGCTTCGATGGGGTCGCCCGCGCCGTACAGGATCATGTTTGCCGGGTCGAAGTTCACGCGCACGTTTCGCATGGCCACGTCGTTGATGAATTTCAGGAGCTCACCGGCCTCCTCCTGGCCGGTCTCCATCAGCAGCTCCACGCCCATTTCGCCCAGCGCCGTGGCCAACTCGCGGACGCGCCCCACGAGCTCGCGGTAGCCGGCCTGGTTGGACGGCGGTATGAAGCCGATGTGCGTGGAGAGCAGCTTCACGCCCAGCGCCGCCGTGAGCTTGCCGGCCGCCAGCGCCGTCTGGCGGCGCGCCGGCCACTGGGCATCGGGGACGAAGCCACCCGTGTCCCGGATGATGGCGATGGAGGCGTAATCCTCGCCGTCGAAGCTGATCATCGTCGCCGTCACCTGCACGGCCGCCGTACCCAGAAGCTCCAGCTCGCGCTGGCGGGAGGGATCGTCCATGGCCAGAAGCGGCGCCAGCCCGAGCTGCACGTGCGAGAGCTCCAGCTCGCGCATCTGCGCCAGCAGATCGGCCATGTCCGCGGGCCGCAACGACCAACTGCACACACCGATGTCGTGTCCGGCTATGTTCATGCGATGTCCTTGGGTTCTGATCGATCCGCGCCCCCGTCCGCCGGGCTGGGTCGCAGCTCGCGGACTTCGTAACGCAGATACCGTGTCTTCATCCACCTCACTGCCAGCAAATCCACAAACGCCCGCCAGACGCGGTTCCGCAGCCCGTACTTGGCCTGCCCGGCGAAGCGCTGCGAGTGCCGCACCGGCGTCTCCAGCACCCTGAACCCCCGCATCTTCACCAGCGTGGGCATGAACCGGTGCATGCCCGTGTACAACGCCAGACCCTCCAGACACTCGCGGCGGTAAAGCTTAAGGCTGCTGGCCGAATCCTCGATCGTCTCCTGGCTGATCCAGTTGCGGATGCGGTTGGCAATGCGCGTCTGCCAGCGTCGGAAACGGCTGTCATGGCGGTCCTTGCGCCACCCCGTAATCATGTCGTATCCATCGAGCATCGGCAACAGACGAACGATCTCCTCCGGGTCATTCTGCAGGTCGGCGTCGATCGTGGCGATGATCTGGCCTCGGGCCGCCTTGAATCCGGCGTCGAACGCCGCGCTCTGCCCGCGGTTGCGGTCCATGCGCAGCACCCGCAGCCACGGCCGCGTCCGCATCGCCTCCGCCAGCAGGACGGGTGTGTGGTCGGTGCTGCCGTCATCCACGACGATGACCTCAAACGGCCGTCCGATTCGGGACAGGGCGGCTTCGACGCGCTCCAGCAGCGCCGGGACGCTCTCCTGTTCGTCATACGCGGGAATCACCAGAGAAAGATACGGGGCCGGATCGTTCATAGCTCGCCGGACGTCGCGGCATAGCCGCCCATGCGGCCGCCGCCGCAGCCCGAAATACTGATCTTGGCCCCCGGGCCGCGACTGTCAAGCAGTCAGTCCCGTCAGTCCCGAGCGCGCGGGAGCGCGCGGGCCTTGCGGGCCTTGCGGGGCCTTGCGGGCCTTGCGTTGACTTTTTGAAGAGGTACACTACTGTGTGTCAATGAGCCGGCGGTGGCGGCGACGCTCCGCCGGAGCATGATGCAACGGATTGCCGCTGGGACCAACCCACGCGCACGCGGAAGGCATGGATGCCATGAGTGCCGGGCAGGCAAAAGATCGACTTGCACAGCTTTGGCAGTGGCCGTTGCTGCTGTTCTCGCTGGGGCTTTTCATCTGGGCGGGAATCCTCCTCATCACAAGCAAACCGGTCCCCAGCGTCGCCCAGCAACTGCGCGTTGCCCAGCAGCTCATCCAGCACGACCGTCCCGATGCCGCCCGTGACCTGCTCGGGCAGATGCTCGCCTCAGGCAAGCTCTCCGGATCGGATGCGGGCGCTGCGCAGCTTCTGCTGGCCGAGGCGCTGGACGCCACCGCCAGGCTCACCCGAAACAGCTCGCCCGCCCGTCACAGACAGATCGTCGAACTCAGCAGTCTGGCCGAGAGGCAGGGCATCGAGCTGGATGCCGCGGCGCATCGCCGCGTGGCCCAGAGCCTTGAGGCACTGGGTCGGCCCAGCGAGGCCGTCGGGCGCTACCGGCGCGCCATGACCGGCGATCCGCAGCGCGACCTGCCGCTGAAGCGCAAGCTCATCGAACTGCATTTCGCCGCCCAGGACAACGACGCCGCCCTGGCGGCCATCCAGGACTATCTGGCCCATGACGAGCTGACCTCCAGCGAGCGCGCCTGGGCCATGGGCGAACAGGCACATGCCCTGATCGACCGCGGACAGTTCGATGAAGCCCGCCGCCTGCTCCTGCAGGCACTGGCCCTGGAAGGCGACGATGGCCCGGAAAAGGGACGCTTCAACTACTGGCTTGGCTACTGCCACTGGAAACTGGGCGAAGGCGATCAGGCCGAACGATACCTGCGCGTGGCCCGCGACCAGTTGGGCATCCGCAGCGAACTGGACGCCGATGCGGCCTACGCCCTGGGCCGAATCCACCAGGAGCGCGGCGACTACGCGGGCGCCATCAGTTTCTATGCCTCCGTGCTTCAGGGACATCTGGACTCGCCCGTGGCAAGGCTGGCGCAGGCCGGCCGCGGCGTCGGCCGCATCGCCACAGGGTCCGTCGATGCCGGTCTGAGCGAGCTGGGCGACCTGGTGCGCTACCTCCGCGACCGGCAAACTCCGCCTCCCACGCTGGTGGAGGTAACCATCGAGTCGCTCCGCGAGGCGTCGGCCCTGCTGGCGAAGGATGGCAACTACGAGGCGGCCCTGGAGGCCATGGGCCTGGAACAGAAATTGCTCCCCGCGCCCGACGCGGCGTTCTTCCTGCGCCTGGCGCGGCTCTACGAACAACGCGCACAGCAGTTGGCGGAGCTCCAGGACGATGACGGCGGCCAGCAACAGCGCCGCCAGGAAGCGATGCGCCTCCGCAGCCTCGCGGCTGATGCGTACCTGGCCACTGCCCGCGCAGTCGTCCTGCTCAACGACCAGGAGTACGGCCTGGCGCTGTGGAAGGCCATCGGACTGTACGATGCGGCCGGGGACCTGCATCGCACGATCGCGACCCTGGAGACCTTCACGGCCGAGCGTCCGGGTGATCCGCTGACGCCCGATGCCCTCTTGAGGCTCGGTGCGCTGTATCACACCGCGGGTCTGCTGGACAAGGCGGTCTCGGCCTATCGCCGCTGCCAGTTTCTCTATCCGCGGAGTCTGGCGGCGTCGAAGGCGGGCGTGCCCCTGGCCCGTGCCTACATGGCGCGCGGACCGGAATTTCAGGATGAAGCAGAGCAGGTGCTGCGGTCGATCATCGAGAACAATCCCCAGGTAACCCCCGCCGCCCAGGAGTTTCGCGACGCCCTCTTCGAGCTGGCGGGCCTCTATTACCGCGCCGGGCGATTCGAGCCGGCTATCGCACGCCTGGAAGAACTGGCCCAGCGATACCCCCAGGACCCCGACATGGGCCAGATGCTGTTCCTCATGGCCGATGCCTATCGAAAGAGCGCCGCGGCGCTGGCCGAGCGCATCGCCGATGCGCCGGGCGGAGCATCGACGCGGCCGGCGATGGAGCTTGCCGAGATTTCGCAGGCACGGCGGCAGCGGCTGACGCGGGCGCGCGACCTGTTCACCCAGGTAATCGAGCACGCCCGCGAGCATGCGCCGCAGTCAGACCTCGAGCGGCTCTATCTGAAGCTGAGCTACTTCCTGCGAGCCGGCTGCGTCTACGACCTGGGCGACTATCAGGACGCGATCAGGCTCTTCGACGATGCCGCCTTCCGCTATCAGGACGATCCGGCGGCGCTGGCCGCCTACGTGCAGATTGTCAACGCCAACGTGGCCCTGGGCCGGACCGAGGAGGCCCGGGCCGCCAACGAACGCGCCAAGTGGATGCTCAGCCGGATGCCGGCGGCGGCGTTCAACGCGGGCGCGGGATATGCGATGCCCCGTGAGCAGTGGCAGCAGTGGCTCGAATGGTCGAGCCGCTCGGGGCTGTGGAACGCGCCGCCATGAAACCTCGGAACGAGGACCAACGCAGCCATGCCGCATGACTGGCTCATTTCGGCCCTGCAGCAGCAGGTGGAATGCTACCGCCGACTGGCGAAGCTGGCCGGCGTGCAGCACGAGCACGTGCAGCGCAACGACGCCGAGGGGCTTCTGGAGGTGCTGGCGCGGCGGCAGGAGGAGCTGGACCGCATCGAGGCGCTGGACAGAACCGTGGCGCCGCTGACACGCGGCTGGCCGCGAAACGCCGGCGAGCTCGACCCGCAGACTCGGGCCACGGCCCAGCAGCTTCTGGGCGAGACCCGGCTGCTGCTGGAACAGATCACCGCGGCGGACCTGAACGACACGATGGTGCTTCAGCAGCGTAAGTTAAGTGTTAGTCAGGAAATCAGACATACGGCGGCGGCCCGGCAGGTCAACCGCCGCTACGCGGCGGCCGCTTACGCGCCTCCGCAGTCGAGCATGGACCTTCACCGTTGAGGACCCCGGTGAGCACAGCCACAGCGACATATTCGGCGAACCCGACGCAGCGGCTCGAGGAGCTCAGCCGTATCATCATGGCCTACAGCGAGATCACCGAGCGACTCCAGGCGTCGCACGATCGGCTGGAGGCCACGGTGCGGTCGCTGAGACAGGAGCTGGTGGAGAAGGACCGCCTCCTGGAGCGCAAGAATCGCCTGGCCGCCCTGGGCGAGATGGCCGCCGGCATGGCCCACGAAATCCGCAATCCGCTGGGCGCCATTCAGCTCTGCGCCTCGCTGCTGGCCCGGGATGTTGCCGATCGTCCGCAGGCGGCGCAGCATGTGTCGCGCATCACCGCCGCAGTGCGGCGGCTGGAGTCGCTGGTGAGCCAGGTGCTCCAGTTCACGCGCGAGATGAAGGCCAACCTCTGCGACGCCGACCTGGCCCTGGTGATCGACGAGGCCATGGCCCTGGCGGAGGCCGCCATCCGCGGGCGACCCGTCGACGTTCACATCAGCGGTCCGCGGCCCATGCCGGTGCACATCGACCCCCTGCTGATGGGTCAGGCGCTGATGAACCTGCTGGTCAATGCCGCCCAGGCGGCGCCGCCCGGCGGGCATGTCTGGCTCCGCTACGCAACCCCCCGGCATTCCGCCGAGGGCCGACAGTTCCATCTGACCGTCGAGGATGACGGTCCGGGGATCGCCCCGGCTTTTCTCGACCGCATTTTCGATCCGTTCTTCACGACCCGCGACGGCGGCACGGGCCTGGGCCTGGCCATCGTCCACCGCATCGTCGAGGCTCACGAGGGCTGTATCCGCGCCTCCAACCGCACCGATGGCGGCGCCTGCTTCGATATCCGCATTTGAGGTTGCCATGGCCAGAATCCTCATCGTTGATGACCAGGAAATGATGCGAGACTCGCTGGCTGCTACGCTGGCCCGCGAGGGCCACGAGGTCGTGGCGGCCCCGGACGGGCCCGCAGCACTGGGCCGGCTGGGCTCGGGCCGCTTCGACCTGATGATCAGCGATCTGAAGATGCCCCGTATGAGCGGCATCGAGCTGCTGCAGGAGGCTCGCCGCATCCGTCCCGACATGCCCGTGGTCCTGATGACAGCCTTCGCCACCGTCGCCACCGCCGTCGAGGCGATGAAGCTGGGGGCCTACGACTACATCCAGAAGCCCTTCGACGGCGAGGAAATCAGACTGCTGGTGGAACGTACGCTCGAACACAGCCGCCTGAAGCTGGAAAACCAGGCTCTGCGCAGCATGACCGAGCTGCTGCCCCGGCCGCTCATAGGCAGCAGCGCCGTCATGAACGAGGTGCGGCAGCGGGTCGAACTGGTGGCGCGCAGCAACGCCACCGTCCTGGTCACCGGCGAGAGCGGCACCGGCAAGGAGGTGGTGGCACGCGCCATTCACGCCGCCTCCCCGCGACGCGAACGCCCCATGCTGGCCGTCAACTGCGCAGCGCTCTCGGAAAACCTCCTGGAGTCGGAGCTGTTCGGCCACGAGAAAGGGGCCTTCACCGGCGCCGACCGCATGCGCCGGGGCCGCTTCGAGCTGGCCGACGGCGGAACCCTCTTGCTGGATGAGATCAGCGAGATCGCGCCGGGACTCCAGGCGAAGCTGCTCCGCGTGCTTCAGGAGAACCAGTTCGAACGCGTCGGCAGCAGCCTCACTCAGGAGGTCGACGTGCGAGTCATCGCCACCACCAACCGCAACCTTTCGCAGGCGGTGGCCGAGAACCGCTTTCGACAGGACCTGTTCTATCGGCTTAACGTCGTGCCCATTGAGCTGCCGCCGCTGCGCAAGAGGCTGGAGGACATCCCCGAGCTGTGCCGACATTTCCTGCATCAGATCGCCAAACGCGAGCGCTCCGCCTTCCGCCACATCGAGCCTGAGGCCCTGCGCCTGCTTCAGCGCTACGACTGGCCCGGCAACGTGCGCGAGCTTCAGAATATCATCGAACGCGCCTGCGTGCTCGAGACTCAACCGGGCGTGATCCGGGCGGCCACCATCGAGCCATGGCTTAAGGGAGCGGCCGCCGCTCCCCTCGGCCCCGACGGTCTGGCCGGCCAGCCGCTGGCCTATATCGAGAAGCAGGTCATCATGAGTACGCTGGACAAGTTCAAGGGCCATCGCGTCAAGACGGCCCGGGCGCTGGGCATCGGCGTGCGCACGCTCGGCATGAAACTCAAGAAATGGCGCGAGGAGGCTGAGGCGGCCGAGGTGCCGGCATGAACTGCGCCAAGGCGCAGCATCTGCGCCTGCCGGCCAACGGGCCGGGCGATGCCGCCGGTCGCCCCGCCGCGCAGAAACGTGTGAATACTGGACGCTGCCGCCGAGGCTGGCGGCGGCATGCGGTTTGAATCGGAGACTGGCCGGATGCTACTGAATCGGCTCCTTGACGGCACAAACGCTCCCCTGCTGGAACAGGTGGTGCGCTTTGCCGCTGCGCGGCACAAGCTGATCGTCGAGAACATCGCCAATGTGGACACGCCCGGCTATCGCCACAAGGACCTGTCCATCGAGCACTTTCAGGACCTGCTTCGTGAGCGCGTCGAGGAGCGGCGGCGCGGCGGGCGGGTCCGCTTCGACGACATCGCCCTCGACCCGCATCATCCACAGGCCGGCATCCTGTTTCACGACCGCAACAACCGCTCCATGGAGAAACTGGCCAGCGACCTGGCCGGCAACGGCCTGCTCCACAACGTGGCCATCGAGCTGCTGCGCAAGCAGTACCTGTCGATGGAGATGGCCCTCAAGGAGCGCGTGACCTAGGCAACTGACGGACTGGCATCATGTTCAACGCACTGGAGATCAGCAGCAGCGCCCTGACCGCCCAGCGGGTGCGCATGGACACGATCGCCCAGAACGTGGCCAATATCAACGTCACGCGCAACGCCCGCGGCGAACGGGCGCCATATCAGCGGCGATTCGCGGTGTTTCTGGAAGGCCGCGGACCCGACGGCGCCCGCCCGGGCGTGCGCGCCATCGTGCGGCGGGACCCTTCGTTCCGGCCCGTTCTGGACCCCTCGCACCCCGACGCCGGGCCCGACGGCTACGTCAAGTATCCCAACATCGACCTGGCCATCGAGTTCGTCAACGCCCTGGAGGCGTCGCGGGCGTACGAGGCCAACGTGACAGCCATGGAGGTGACCAAAGCGATGGTTAACGCATCGCTGCGGCTGCTGGCATGAACTGAGTGAGGAAATATGCTCGACCCGACAACCAGTCTGAATATTGCGCCGCTTGCGCCGGCCGGTCCCGCCGCGCCGGCGCACAAGCCGTCGGCTCCCACGGGCGCCAGCTTCAGCGAAGTGCTCAAAAACAGCATCGAGGAGGTCTCGCGCCTGCAGCAGGATGCCAGCCGCGCCGTCGAGGACCTGGCCACGGGCCGCACCGACGACATGGCCGGCGTCATGACGGCCATGGAGAAGGCCGACCTGGCCTTCAAGACCCTGCTGGCGATCCGGGCCAAACTGATGGATGCGTACGAGGAGATCAAGTCTGTGCAGGTTTAAGACTGGCGGCCGCGGCGGAGCCGCGGGTTCGCAGGCGTGAGCGGGCGGGCCACAATGGTCCGGCCCCCGCCGCCCCAGCGAGGCCAGGGAAGGCGGAGCCATGAACTTCATCAGGACGCAGATCGCGTGGATTCAGCAGCAGCTTCAGGGCCTGGACGCAAGTCAGCGGATGCTCGCCGCTGCGCTGACCGTCATTATCGCCATGACTCTGGTCTGGTGGATCGTTTATGCCGGCCGGCCGGAAATGCAGCCCCTGCTCGATCAGTCGATGACCCAGGAAGACATCGCGGTCATCAGCGCCGAACTGACCGCCCGGGCCATCGGCTACAAGGTCAACGCCGACCGCATCCTCGTGCCGGCCGATCGACGCACGGAAGCCCTGGCGGCACTGAGCTACGCCGGCAAGCTGCCCCGCTCCACCAGCACCGGCTTCGACGCCATGCTGGCCAAACTCAGCCCCTTCGCCCCCAGCAGCACCCAGCAGGCGGTGCTGAACCAGGCCAAGCAGAATTATCTGGCGAACATCATCCGGGACTGGCCGGGCGTTCTCAGCGCCGATGTTGTGATCGACCCCACCTACAAACCGGGTTTCAACGGTGCCGTGCCCAAGGCGACGGTGAACATTGTTACCCGCGGCGCGCCCAGCGACCCGAAGCGGCTGGTGACCTCCGCTGCCGACTTCGTCGCCGGCACCACCGCCCGACTTACGCGGTCCAACGTTTCGGTCATCCTCAACGCCCAGTCCTATCCTTTACGCGACCCGGACGACGCGGCGGGCATGAGCGACCTGCTGGACAGGGTGCAGGCGGCCGAAAACCTCTTCCGCACGCGGCTGCGCGAAACATTTTCCTTCGTGCCAGGGGTTATCGTCGCCGTCTCGGTGCAGCACGACTCAACCACCGAGTCGCGAAGCGTCCGGCTGGCGGACCGCACCCAGTCGCTGCAAATGCCCCTGAGCGAGAGCGTGACCACCTCCACCTCCAGCAGCGGTCCGCGCAGCGAGGAGGAGCCGGGCGTGCTCTCCAATGCGCCGGCCGCCATCGGCGTAACAGCCTCGTTGGAGAGCTCATCCACCAGCAACCGCACCGAGCGGACCGAGTTTGAGAACTATCCGGCCCTGACCCAGATCACGACAACCAAGCCCGCCGGCGACATTCGCCCCTCCAGCGCCACCGTGCTCATCCCCCGCAGCTACTTCGAGCACGTGTTCCGCGACCAGCAGGGGCTGGGGCCCGACAGCCGGCCCGACCCCGCTCAGCTTGAGCAGTTCATCGGCGCACAGATTCCCAGGTTCCGCGCCATGGCCCGTGGAGCCCTGGGCAACATCGCTGAGGAAGCCATCCAGGTGCAGAGCATCGCCGATCTGATGCCCCTGGCCCTCCAGACCCCCGCGCCGGCCACAACCTCGCTGCCGGCCATGGTTGGCAGCCACGCCAGAGAGATCGCCCTGGGCGTGCTGGCGCTGGTGAGTCTGGTCATGGTTTCCAACATCGTGCGCAAGGGGGCGGCGGCGCCGGCAGCAGCATCGCCTACGGTGTCGCGGCCCGTACCTGCACTCAATGTGGCTGAGGAGGCTGTGGGCGAGGTCGGCGAAGGCGCGCCGCCCCTGGACGGAATGGAACTGGACGAAGACTCGGTCAAGGCGCGCCAGATGCTTCATCAGGTCTCCGAAATGGTCGCCGACAACCCCGACGCGGCCGCCAACCTGGTCAAGCGCTGGCTGCATCATGCGTAGGTCCCCGGTGCGAGGCAATGACCCATGTCCTCTGATCTGAATGGTGTTCGCAAGGCCGCGGTCCTGCTCGTTTCGCTGGATCAGGACAAGGCGGCGGAAATCCTCAAGCGTTTACCGCCCGAGGCGGTGGAGGAAGTCAGCCGCGAGATCGCCTCTTTGGGCGAGGTCGGCAACAGCGACCGCCGCGCTGTGCTCGGCGAGTTCTACAACCTGGCCCTGGCCAACGCCTATGTGAGCGAAGGCGGGCTGGAGTATGCCAAGGCGCTGCTGAAAAAATCGCTGGCCGAACAGGATGCCGACCGCGTGATCAAGCAGGTGACGCAGCAGGTGCAGACCACGCCCTTTTCGTTTCTCCAGAAAGCCGAGAGCGAGAACCTGCTGACGTTCATCCAGGACGAGCACCCCCAGACGATCGCGCTGATCCTGGCGCATCTGCCGGCGCAGAAGGCCAGCGAAATCCTCGTGGGTCTGCCCAGCCAGAAACAGGTGGAGGTCGTCAAACGCGTGGCCAACATGGAGCAGACCAACCCGGAGGTGATCAAGGAGGTGGAGCGCGGGCTGGAGCATCGCCTCTCCGACATCGTCTCTCAGACCTTTGAGAAGGCCGGCGGCGTCGACACCGTGGCGGAAATCCTGAACCTGGCCGACCGCTCGACCGAGAAGGCAATCATGGAGGGACTGGAGGCAGAAGACCCGGACCTTGTGGAACAGATTCGGCGGCTGATGTTCGTCTTCGAGGACATCCTCCTGGTCAACGACAAGGGCATTCAGGCCGTGCTCAAGGAGGTGGACAACGAGGAGCTGGCGCTGGCGCTGAAGACGGCCAGCGACGAACTCAAACAGAAAATATTCAAGAACATGTCCGAGCGCGCCGCCCAGCTCATCCAGGAGGACATGCAGTACATGGGCCCGGTGCGCGTAAGCGACGTCGAGGCGGCCCAGCAGAAGATTGTCGACGTCGTGCGGCGCCTGGAGGACGCCGGAGAAATCATCATCGCCGGCAGAGGCGGGGAGAAGGAGATGGTTGTGTGAGAGGGTTCAGGGTTCAGGGTTCGGGGTTCGGGGTTCAGGGTTCAGTGTTGAAGGATTCCGCTGACCCCGAACCGCGGTACCTCCCCTCGAACCCGGTGAGACCAATGCGCGAGACTGATGAGGAGGTCGAAACTGAACCCTGAACCCTAACCCCTGAACCCTAACCCCCATGCCCCTCATCCGCGCCTCCAACATCACGCAATCGCCCACGCCCTTCTCCCTCAAGGACATCGAGGCCCAGGCGCAGGCGATCCTCCTGCGCGCGCAGCAGCAGGCCGAACAGTTGCTGGCGCAGGCGCAGGAAGAGGCGGCGCGGCTTAAGGCCGAGGCGCAGGCCCAGGGACTCCGCGAAGGTCACGAACAGGGCCTGGCTCGCGGTCGCCAGGAAGGCCTGAAGGCGGGCCGGGATCAGGCGCTGGCCGATCACGCTGCGGCGTTGACCAGCGCCATCGCCGCCCTCGACAGCGCCGCCGGAGCCATCGAACGGGCCCGTCTGGAGCTGCAGACCGATGCGGTCGAGCAGGTCCTCAAGCTCGCCATCGCCATCGCGCGCCGTGCCACCAAGCGGTTGGGCCGCCTGGATCACACTGTCGCCGCGGCCAACGTCGCCGAAGCCCTCAAGTTTGCGGTCCACGCCGCCGACGTCCGCGTGGCGATCCACCCCGCCGACAAGGCAGCGGTGGAGGCGGCCCTGCCCGACCTGCGGCTGAAGCTTCCGCAACTGGAGCACATCAGCATCGTCGAGGACGCCTCCGTCGAACCCGGCGGCTGCCGGCTTTTCAACGGCAGCGGCAGCATCGACGCCACGTTGGACACCCAACTCGACCGCATCGTCGCCGATCTTGTGCCCGACGCCGCGGAGGACCCCCATGAGCCTCTTTGAAAGCCAGCTCGATGCGGTGGCCAACGCCGTCCCCTACGGCGTGAGCGGCCAGGTACACGCTGTCACTGGCCTGACCATCGAGGCCGTCCATCTACCCCTGCCGGTGGGCTCCTTGTGCCGCATTGAGAGCTTCAACGGCCGCGCCGCCCTGGCGGAGGTGATCGGTTTCCGCGACCGCTGCACGCTGCTGATGCCCATGTCGTCCATCGCCGGCGTGGCCCGGGGCAACCGCATCCACAACATCGGCTCGGCCCCGCGCATCGGCTGCTCCAGCGAGCTGCTGGGGCGCGTCATCGACGGCTACGGCCGGCCGATAGACGGCCGCGGTCCCATCCGCGCCTCCCATTCCCGTCGCATCGACGGCCGCGGCGTGCGCCCCCTGGCTCGCATCAACATCGACCGCCCCATCGCCACCAGCATCCGCGCCGTCGATGCGCTTCACACCTGCGGGCTGGGCCAGCGCGTGGGCATCTTCTCGGGTCCGGGTGTGGGAAAGAGCACCCTCATCTCCATGATCGCCCGCCATACCAGCGCCGATGTATCCGTGGTAGCGCTGATTGGCGAGCGCGGCCGCGAGGTCCGCGAGTTCCTCAGCAAGGCCCTGGGCAAGGTGGGTCTGCGCCGCTGCGTCGTGGTCGTCAGCACAAGCGATGATCCGCCCCTGCTGCGAGTGCGTGCGGCCCGGGTGGCGGCCACGGTCTGCGAGTATTTCCGCGACCAGGGCAACCACGTCATGCTCCTGATGGACTCGCTGACGCGCCTGGCCCAGGCGCAGCGGCAGATCGGGCTGGCCGCCCTCGAGCCCCCGGCCACCCGGGGCTATCCGCCCAGCGTCTTTGCGCTGCTCCCCGAAATCCTCGAACGCGCCGGGCGCTGCCAGGTCGGTTCGATCACCGGCTTTTACAGCGTCCTGGTGGAAGCCGACGACTTCAACGAACCCATCGCCGACTGCATCAAGGGCATCGCCGACGGACACCTGTGGCTGAGCCGGTCCCTGGCCAACCGCGGACATTATCCGGCCATCGATGTGCTCCAGAGCATCAGCCGCGTCCGCGCCGACGTGGTCGACCGCGAGCAGTTGCAGGCCGCCCGCCGCGTCCTGTCGCTGCTGGCGGTGTATCAGGACATCGAGGATCTGGTGAACATCGGAGCCTATGTGCCCGGAGTCAATCCGGAACACGATCTGGCCGTGCAGGCCCGCCCGCGCCTGCTGTCGTTCCTGCAGCAGGAACCGGGCGCGCCGGTCACGCTGGAACAGGCGCGGCGCCAGCTCTTGGAACTGGCCGGATGGATCGAACAGTTGGACAGGGCGATCAGGGCGCAGGCCGCCAAAGGCGGCCGCGGCACCGCTGCGCCGGCGCGAGCATGAGGCTTGCACATGGCCGCATTTGACTTTGCTCTTGAAGGCGTCCTCCGCCACCGCGCGAACATCGAGCGGCAGCGGCAACGCGACGTGGCCGCCATCCAGATGCAGATGCGGCGGCTGGAGAGCGAGCTGCGCGAGCTGGACCAGACGGCGCGACAGGCGACCGCCGACCTCCGCGAGCGCGGCCTGGTTGGACGGCTCGACCTGGGGCTGCTGGCGGCGCATCGCCGGTTCATCGCCTCGGTGCAGCGCCGCGGCATGGCCCTTGCCCAGCGCATGGCTCTGCTGCAGCGGCAGCTTGAGGCGGCGCGGCTGGCGCTGGCCGAGGCCGCCAAACAGCGCAAGATCATCGAGAAGCTGAAGGAACGGAAATACGCGGCGTGGCTGGCCGAGCTGAACCGCAAGGAAGCCGCACAGATGGATGAGATGGGCGTGCAGTTGAGCCACCACAGCCTCGCCGAACAGCGCACCGCCGCGGTTGACAGGAGCTGAGCATGAGAAAACTCGCACAGGTGATCGTGCTGACGCTGGCGATCAATTTCCTGGTTGCGGCGGGCGCTGTGGGCTGGCTCTGGTACGGCGGGCACCTGGACCGCACGAAGCTGCAGGCCATCGGCCAGGTCCTCTTCCCCCCGCCGGCGCCCCCGGCGACACAGCCGGCCGCCGCACCCGCGACGCGCCCCGCCATCGCCCTCGAGGAGCTGCTGGCGCAACACGCCGGCCGGCCGGCCAGCGAGCAGTTGCGGCACATTCGCGCCTCCTTCGATGCGCGCATGATCGAGCTGGAGCAGGCGCGCACCGAACTGCTCGCCCTCAAGGACCAGGTCGCCCGCGCTCAGGCTCAGCTTGCCGCCGACCGCGCCGACCTGGAACAGCGCCGCAGCGACTTCGATCGTCGCACAGCCGAGGCCCAGCGCCTCGCCGCCGATAAGGGCTTCCAGGACGCCCTGGCCATCTACACGACACTGCCCGCCGAGGCCGTCAAGACTCACTTCATGACCATGGACGAAGACACCATCGTCCAATTCCTCCGGGCGATGGAGCCCCGCATGTCCGCCCGCATCATCCGCGAGTTCAAGAGCAAGGATGAGCTGGCGCTGATGGCACGCGTCTTGCAGAAAATGCGCGAGCCGCAGGCCGCGGCCAAGGAGTGAACGATGCCTACAGCGGTGAGGAGTTGACGATGCCCACAGCGGTGAGCAGCGCAGGGACGGCGGGGAACCTCTCCGCCACCCCGCCCGCGCCCAATGTTATCTCGACCCGCGGCATGGACTTTCGGTTGGCCATGCGCCAGTCGGCCAACACTGGCCGCCCCGTCCCAACAGGACGCGACATCCCGCGCCAGAAGCCTCCCACAATGCCGCGCAAGCCGGGCAGATCCGGCCAGCCGAAGGATTCCGCTCCCTCGCGCCCCGCTGCCTCCTCTGACCTGTCGCCCAACCAGCCCGCCGTCCCTCCGGATCAACCTCAGCCAAGTCCGGCCGGGCCCTCTGCATCCAACCAGCCGGCAGCGGTGATGACCCAACAGTCCCTGCGACTTGCCGAGACATACGAATCGCCGGGCCGCTCGCCCGATGCCCTTCCCGAGGATGCCGCACCGCCATCGTCCCCACCGGGCGCGGTAATTGCGCTGCCGGCGCAGGACACGGCCTTGTTTGCCGGCCGGCTTCCGGCGGGTGCGCCGCCGGCGGATGCGGCGGGCGATGAATCGGCCGCGGACAGCTCCTCTCCGCCCCCGGCAGCGTCATCGTCGAATCCGACGGCCATCGATTCCCTGGCGCCACAGTCAATGGCCGAGGCTGATGACGAACTCACCGCTCCGCGGCAAGGCTCCAGGCCCGCTGTGGCCGCGGCTGACGCCCCTGTCGCCGAGACATCGCCGCCGCCCGCGCCGGCGACGCCTCAACTGCCGGGCCCCATCCTCGCCGAGTCTCCCCCGCCGGCGGCCGCCGAGGCAGGCCGTCATATCGCCGATGACTCCTTCGCCCGCGTCAACCATCCCCGCATCATCACCGCCGTGCGCGCTGAGCTGCTGTCCCGCGGCGGCACCATGCAAATCCGGCTGGAGCCGCCGGAGCTGGGCGCCATGCAGATTCGCGTCGAGCTGCGCGACGGGGTCCTCTCGGCCTCCTTCCAGACCAGCAACGACACCGCGACCCGCCTGCTGAGCCACAGCCTGGGCGATCTGAAGGCAGCGCTGGAGTCGCAGGGGCTCAGCGTGCACAAACTTCACGTTCAGCAGGCGCCGCCCCAGGACTTCCGCGGCGAAGGGGACCAGGGCGCGCCCCCGCAGGGTCAGGACCAGCCCGCCCACCAGCACGAGCAACAGCGGCGCGAGATGCTCCGCCGAATGTGGCAGCGCCTCTGGCAGGGCCGCCAGCCGCTGGACCTGGTCGCCTGAGCAGGCTCAATCCGGTATGGAGATGTTGCGTTGCGGCTGCGCCCGCCGCAGCCCTTCATCGTGCCGCCCGATCCACGCCGCCTTGCGCTGCACCGCCCGCCCCAGCCGCTCGGCAGCGACCATGCCCCTGGCCTGAGCGTATGTCCCAAGCCATTCGCTGCGTTGTTCCACCTCGATGTTCAGCAGGAGCATGCTGTACCAGAACTGGGCCAGGTCCTTGACGATCCACCGTCGCCTCAACAGCCAGGGCAGCCGCCTCACGCGCGCTGCGTCGATGAGCCGTACATCCGCAGCGCCGTTTTCCGCCTTCACGAAAAAATGGCAAAGATACAGGTCGCGGTGATGAAGCCCTGCGCCGTGGAGCCGCGCCGCCAGTTCCGCCGTTGGCAGCAGCAGGCGGTCAAAGTCATAGCCATCGGCCACCATCCGGTCGGCCGCCCGATAACCCGCCAGGTCTTCGCTGATCAGGAAGCTTCGGCCGTCGCTCAACACTCCCCAGGCGGCCAGCGGCACGGTGGGAATGCCGGCGCGCTCCAGCAGACGTATGCCGCGCACTTCCGCGGCGGCCGCTTGGGCGTTGCGGCGGGGATACCGCTTGACGTGAAACCGCAGCGGGGGGCCCTGCTGCTGCGGCACGTCCAGGGTGGCGTTCTCGCGATCGGGCAGGCTCCGCCAGACGCGCACCTCGGCCCGCTCGAACACTCCGCGTGCGTCCAGACCGATCTGTGCGAAGATCGGCTCATAGCCGCTAACAACCCGCATTGCGCTATCTGGGACGGAGGGCAAGCAGCGACCTCATGGCTTGTGGGCGTTGCCGCCGCGCAGGAAGCGGCTGATGCCCGGTTTGAAGATGACCTTGCCGTCGACGACGACCAGCTCTTCGTCGAGGTAAAGCTGCACGGCCCTGGAGAGCACCTGCGCCTCCAGCTCCAGGCCCTTGCGCCTGACGTCTTCCAGGGTGTCGGTGCCGACGTTGATGTGAAAGACGTCCTGGAGGATGACCGGCCCCTCGTCAAGCTGCTCGGTCACGAAATGCGCCGTGCAGCCGTGAACGCGCACGCCGCTCTCGTACGCCTGCCTGTACGGTGCAGCCCCGGGAAAATACGGCAGCAGCGAGGGATGGATGTTGATGATGCGGCTGGGAAACGCCTGCACGATGCGCGGCGGCAGGATCCGCATGTAGCGCGCCAGCACCACCAGGTCGGCGCCGCTCGCCTGAAGCGACCGCAGCAGCCAGTCGAAGTGCTTCTCCGGTTCCTCCGACGGCATGAACTCGAATCGCAGCCCCGCCTCCTGCGCGATCGGGCCCAGGTCCGGATGATTGGAGAACACGCCGGCGATCTGCCCGTGCAGCCGTCCCGCACGCGTGTCCTCGATGATCTGCCGCAGACAATGCGGTTCCCTGCTGACCAGCAGCGCGATCTTTTTCTGACGCCGTTCACTGTGCAGATGGACGCGCACCTCCATGTCGATCTTCCGACCCAGCTCCAGCAGACCCGTGATCAGCTCCGACAGGTCACATGCCAGGTCCTTCAGATCCACCAGCATGTCCATCACGAAAAACCCCCTCACCACACGCTGTTCAATGTCCTCGATGTTGATCCCGCGCTCGGCCATGTAGGTGGCAAACTGGGCCACCACCCCCTTCTGGTCCTTGCCGAGCACGCTGACGACGGCCAACACTGGCTGAGCCACGATCCGCCTCCGCTGAAAAAGCTTCAGTTTAGCACGCCGAGCGGGCGGCAGAAAGCCCCGGCACGGGCGAGACGCCCAATGCCATCAACTTAAGATTGTTCGTAAGTCATTGTCACAGCGCGCTTTATGGCGCTAGCGCGAGCGAAGGCCTCCTGGCACAATGGTGTGATCTGAACAGCTTGCAA
>Ga0308417_1000875_pt1 | contig 21079 bp, 17 predicted proteins | sample HotsprSampleOS65_FD_203528 | JGI IMG/M metagenome (GOLD analysis project Ga0308417, IMG submission 203528) | Hot spring phototrophic mat microbial communities from Octopus Spring, Yellowstone National Park, Wyoming, United States - 20090730_OS65 ... | reverse complement strand
GGAGGATGACTTCCCGACCACGAGTCAGCTAGACCCATGGCATGGATACTGGGTAAAGGTGAAGAAGAATATAGCACTCTTCGCCCCAGCCTGGTCTGAATAGTTCTGCAGTCCAGAACTAGGTAAAAAAGAACACACCGGCGGCTCGAGATACAATTCGAGCCGCCGGCAGTTTTTCAGACCATTTGTATGCTGGACCGCAGTACCGCGATGAGAAAAGTGAATGCTGATCGAAAGTTTTCACGTTCTCATTTGGCCACTTGGGGGTAGTTCTAGCCAGCTCTACAGAGCAGTCCCTACACGAAGCCGTATGCGTCATCGCTCTAAGCAAGCTTCATCTGCGCTTCTATGTCCATATGTGCTTTGCTCAGGAGGAAGAATGGCTGGATGGGCTGAAGTGGTTGAGCAACCTTCCAGCCAATGGATTAGGTCGTACGGCTATCTAGGCCATCTCAGATGGACCGGCAGTATGTCAGGAAACTTGGCATGCGGTTCGGTTTGGTACCAATAACCTACCGATGCGATGTCATCCTGAAGTGGTTGGAATTTCCCATTGGGCCACCAACCCAGTGCCTGGATAGTTACTTTCAGGTTCGATTCGAAACGGATGGGATCTAGTATGTGCCAGCGGTATAAGCCGTGCTTCGGAACCTCGCCCTCCACTTTTCGCCACAAAGGATAGCCAAGAAAAGCAGTCGAATACGTATCGCCGAAACACCATGCCCCGCCGAAGTAGTCTTCGGTTCCAGTTCCACAGATGGTCGGATAATCCGAATCATCATCTATAAAGAACTTGATTTCACCTTCGCCCCACCATCCGTTTGCTAGCTGAGTCCATGCCAAATATGTGCCGACATAGTGCCCCTTGCCTTTTACACCTTCCAGAATTGTGTGCTGAGGATTGTCAATCGGTGTCACCGCTCGCCGCCACTGAGCATGGAAGTAAGCGATATCATCAGGAACTTCATCTAGCTCATACGTGATTTGATAGAAAAAGCCGTGAATATCGTCCCAATCCTGGCTCTCGATCTCGATGCGTGCATGCTTGCGGAAGGGCATTGGCCAGTATGAGTTAAATCCACCATCCGGATTGACAGCTATTGGAAGCGAATTGACTTTTGTGCGCAAGCCGTGACCGTTGGCAAAGAAGTCACCGAGTGGAACTTCCACAGACGGTGTCGCTTCGCCGTCCCACCACATGCGTAGTATGCAGTTCCGGTAGGCGCGGGGATCCACCGTGATCCAGATGTGGCGTATGGTTCCAGGACCTTCAATATCAGCCAGAACGGTCTTCGATTGCTTCGGTAGTGTTATGCACGGACGAACTTTCCAGCCCTTGCCGAGCATAGATGCCGCACTCTTGTCGTCGGGAACTTCCTGAGCTCCTGCACCTGGCTTACCATCAGGGTTTTCGGCCGAGATGCTTCGGGTTTTGCCGTTCGACAGACGCGCGATGTCGAACAAACCATAAGGTAGTACTGTCATGTTCTTGACATAACCTCCTCACTAATAAAGCTAGGAAAGAGTATAACTAGATGCAGACATACGTCAACATTCTTGCTCATCCCGTTAAGAGAAGTGTTTATCTATCAACTATGCCTAGAATCGCTCCCATCTCAATACTTCTGAGAGCGCCTTCTTTGTGGGATTGCTCTCTACCGCAGGATAGCCTATAGCTACCAACGAGATGAGTTTGTAATTAGCAGGCAAACCAAGCATATCACGTATCGTGTTGCAGTAGGGCTTCTTATCGCCGGCTACCCAACAGGATCCGAGACCATGAGCACGGGCAGCGTTTAGGATGTTCTGAGTTGCCGCACTGCCGTCCTCAAGGTAATATTTCGTGTCTTCGCAGAAAACAGCGATGCAGACAGGTGCTTGCGCTATGAACTTCCCATGGTCGGTCGTATCTGCGATTTTCTTGAGCATAGCCTTGTTTTGAACGCATATGAACATCCAAGGCTGGATGTTGATGGCAGTGGCTGCAAGCCTCCCGCAGTCTACAATGTCTTCGATCACTTCCTTGGGCACGGGTTTATCTTGGAATGCCCGAATACTTCGCCGAGTTTTCATGCATTCAATCGCATCCATTGTTCATCCCTCCAGTGAAGTGGTTTCTAGTTGCCTAGCAGGACTTCCTGCCGGCAAAATAGAAGGAATTTACGTATGAGTGTTTGTCCTGTTCTGAACTTCAAATGGCACGTTCCCCGCGTACTGGCTACCGGTGGAAAACCGAGCCGTGTCGAACAGCTAAACTGGCTTCGTCAGCAGGGAATAAAGGCTGTACTCTCGTTGGAACTCATCCCCGATTCTATTATCGCTGAGATAAGAGCTTCGGACATGAATCATTTATATATTCCCTGCCCGGACTACGAAGATGTCGCATATGACCCAGAAGCCTGGGGGTCATTTTCCAGGTTCATTCTCGCGAATACACTTTCCGGCAAGCCCGTGTTTGTCCACTGCAGTGCAGGCATTCGCAGATCAGTTCGGCTGGTCGAAAGATACCTCCGTCTTCAAGCAAGTCGTGGTTAGTGTCCGCCGGATGAGATAGTCGGCGGGACTAACTAGCTAGAGAATTGCAACTTGCTCGTATGTACGCACTGAGGTCTGAGCTGCGAAGATAATCCTTAGCCAATCCCATGGATGCTGGGTACCCCGCATCCTTGGCGACGTGATTGCAGAGGACAAATCGGGATACGCCCCCCTGTAAGGGCAATGACAAGAAGACGTCCGATAGCCAAACGATTAGTGGCCCTAAGACGCACAATTCACAGACTTGGCAAGGTTGCCATGCTGCCAAACGTACACCCAGTGGAGCATCAGTCTCAACCTCTGCCGCCGAAAATGGAAAAACCCTATCCCATGAACATGGTCACCCTGTAACTGAATACTCAGTTCTTGTCTGTCACGTCTGAGAGTCTCACACTTCTGAACCGCGTGTTCATTACTCTTGAGTATTCGCTGTAGCCGCGCAAGAAAAGCGTTATGCAGTCTGATTCTGCAGTCGCTGAAACGGAGAGAGGTGCCCATTGCTTGCGGTTATAGGAGGGCGGCGACCATATCACCGACTTCCCTAATGCATCACGTTCGCCTGTTGGGTCAATGCCGACCATGGCATAGATGAGCATGTCATGGCTATCCCAAGGATTCCAGAGACGAGCTTCACACGCGAACTCATAGCGCCGACCTTTTTCACAAGGAACTCGCTGGTACAGTACCATGTCAGCTTTCTGCTTCCCCTCCTGTACACACCACCCTACAGACAAGGGAGCGTTTGAACCGCCTTCCTCTGTGTCAATTCGCAGATCAGGAAACCAACCTGCAAGCCAGTCTATTTCCCAACCGTAGGGTATCCTAAAATCATTGGGACCCGAAAAATCGCCGTTTAATAGTTCTGCGGTAGTCGGGATTCCAGCCAGTGGGATTGCCATGGTCCTAGCAGGCGACGAAACATTACCCCGTGAGTCAACTGTGCGTATTACGTATTCATAGCTGACACCGTTCTTGACCTTGGCATCCACGAAGAAATGTCTTCCTTGGCTGGATACGGGGATATCCGCTACCAAGCTACCTTCTGCGTTCGAAGCTCTTTCCGAAGCGTCACGCCGGTGTATCAGAACGCGGCAGATGTCATTGCTTGGCGGAGTATCCCACACAAGCTTTACCCTGTGGCTAGATGGATATCGCTTAAACGATTCTTGTGGTACCGGCAGAGGAGCTATTCTGTCTGATTCGTATTCTACGAGGATCATTGACAAGTCCTTGCCAGGGATCGCGATGCCGTCGACGTACAGATCTCCATCTTCAAGGCTGTCCGTTTTCTCCGTCCAGAGACGCAGTTCATCCGCTGAAGAATTCTTTAGAACCTCAAGATAATACTTGTGACCAGGAACAAGAGGAACTTCGCCAGGATTGAATACTGCAATGCGCCCTGCCACCAATGCGCTGATCTGTTTTCCACCAGGTCCACCTTCCAATAGCCGCATTGTTGGTTCTGCATAGGGTTTGTCCCCCTGCGCAGGAAATACGTCTATCATGCCCAGACTGCTACCTCTGGCGATGAAGGTTTGCCCGAATGACTGCTTTGCTGAAAGGGAAGCCTCGCCAACCCCAGGCCTAGTGCGCGTAATCTGCCCCGCTGGGTCGTACTTCAAGGCAATCGCCAGATCAACTCCCTCCTGTTTGCGGCCATCCAAATATGCACAGCCATCTTTGTACTTGTCATTGTCCACTGTGCGCATTTTGAAAGGCTTTCCGTCTAGTCTAGCAAATCGGAGATAGTAGGTCCGCCCTGGTATCGTGGGCAACGTGCCATGAGGGTAAAAGCTACTTGCACGAACGGTCTTCCCTATCTGCCTGCCAAACCGATCGCCTTCGCGCATGGAGATTGTAATGTTGTCGGCATCCTTGAGAATAATGCCTGTGATGCTTGTGCCTTCAGCCCTAAAGGTCTGGCCATACTCGGTATGTTCATCCAGGGAAGGCTTTCCGTCGTTCAGCAAGTCATATTGGAAGTCTAGGAAAAGATTGACTCGGTCAAAACTTTTTTCCGAAACCGTCACACATGGTCGTAGGATAGGGCCAAGACCTAGCGCATCTTCCACGGCAACCGCATACACCCCAGGTTTGTCTAGGCGAACAGCCCATTCTCCACCAGACCCACTTGTCGCATGGGTTGTGGTTTTCGGATCGCCGCTACTGGACAAGTGTATAGGTAGTCCTTCCCATCCTCCATACCGCGACCCACAAGCCCCGTATAGAGTTAGCCCAAAGGCATGAGACGTCTGTAAAGTGATTGCCAGTGTCAACGCGTTTACGAACGCTCTCGTGAACTTTGTCATATTTGAACCCTCCATGCCGGTCAAGTCCCAAGTTTAGAACGTATTGTGCCAGGCTTGGTGTGTAGTGGCTAAACTGCTCTGGGAACCCAAAGCAGTTTTCCACGACAATGACCGCTGAAAATCGCGAATCCAGCGATGAGCACTGATGGGCAGTACCCAACAGAGTATCCACATTTCCAGGGCTACTATTGTACGTTGCTTTGTCTCGAGCCGCCCTCCGACATCTCCTGATATCTACGTGATGATGATTCAATACTCTCTAGCAGACCGTGTGACCATAGCACACCCATTGCCTTAAGCGCAAGCAACGCAGCACCTGCACACGGTGGTATTCTTGGTTGCACAGGACGCAGGCGCGGGGCAATTTCCAAAGCTCGCTCGCAAACCCTATCCCAATATAATCGCGAGCCTTGCGCAACACCACCGGACGCTACGAGAGCATAATCGGCGTCTCGCGCCCCAAGCCTGTCGATCACATCTGCTAGAACATCAGCGATGTCGTCTGCCGCCTGCAAGATGATCTTTCGTGCAATCGCGTCGCCTTGTTCTGCCGCAGTCGCCACCGCCTTTGCAACGGATGCAATTCCCGACCGACCAATGTCTTCGATGTAGACGAGCTTGTAAATATCGCTGGTTGAGTTGACGCCTAGCGCTCTTGGTACAACTTGTTCTAAGATCGTCTGACGCTTTGGAGACCAAGAGGCTGCCATTGCTGCACGGATGCCCATCAAGCCGATTTGATATCCGCTTCCGTGATCGCCAAGTATAGGCCCTAGACTGTCCAAATGAACCGACTCGCCGGTTTCTGTAATACCTGAAACAAAGGCACCGGTTCCCGAAAGTACCACCAAGCCGTATGTCTCCAGGGCTGATGCGAGCGCCCTGGCTACTTCACCAGCGTCGACAAAATGGGATTCCGGGGCAGCAATACCAACTCCCTCAAAGCCATATTTCGGTATCCCGCTAATCCAGAGGGTGTGTGGTCGATAGCTGCCCATAGCTGCATGGATAGCTTCGTCATATGCTTTCCTTGCATCCGATAAAGAAACGTAGACGCCGGCTGCACTTCCACTGCGTCCCCAACCCAACACAGTTCCGGTTTCGTCTACCAATATTGCGTCGACCTTGGATCCTCCTCCGTCGACACCAAGGGCAAGTCGATTGTTCATCGTGTCGTTCAAGTCCTGTCCATATATCAGGGGCTGTCTAGCCGCCGTCAATCGCCAGCTGTACCGGACGGAATAATGCGGGCTCCTTGTAGCCAGCAATCCCGCCACCCCACCATACCGCGGACTAGTTCTATCCAGTGGTCTAGCGCTTTGAAGTCGAAAATAACGTTGCCTGCCGAATCTAGATTGACCTTGCAGAATTCTACCGTTGTGTCTGTTCTGACCGTTCTAGGCTTGAGAGGCTTTAACCACCGCTCTGTACTTCGAAGGTAGTCTGGATCAGTGCTCTCGCTGCCCTCTGCGAAGTCACGCCAAAGCGGTTTCATAGTTCCTAATGACTTGCCGGCGTCAATGCTTATTCGCGTACGGATGGGCTCAGTGTTTACCTCCGATATTGCCAGCAAAACAATCAGAAGTAATATGAGTCTCTTCATTATTGGTGTTCTCCAACGCTCGGCATCAAATGGGAGAGGTTAAGCATTGGAGCACCAAGACATGGAGATGCTCTGTCCCGGTGCTCCTGTGTGTCGCTAATTTACGTCTAACCCAACTACTCGTCCAGCGTGCCAGGCTTTAACCCGACAGGGAGTGCCGCAGGCCGTTCACAGGTGCTTTCGAGATCAACTCGCTTGCCTTGATCCGACGCATCATGGAAAGCATGCATGATGTCCAGTACATGGTACGCAAGTTCGCCGCTCGCTCTGTGCTTCCGACCGGATCGGAGGGCGTATGCCATATCTGCAACACCAATCCCTCGGCTGTTCTCTTCATACCCGTGTGTCAGCGAAACCTCTTTCCAGCCTTCCTGCGGCAGGAAGACACGCACCGGCCCGCCAAAACCATTGGGGTCAGGAACACTTAGTGTGCCCTTAGTACCATAGATTTCGATGCGAGGTAACTCAGCAGCCCACACATCAAAGCTTGTGATTATGGTTCCAATCGCCCCGTTCGCGAATTCCATCAGACCTGCCACGTGCGTGGGCACATCGACCTTGATTACCTGTCCTTTCTTTGGTTCACTGCCGATAACGCGCTCTGGGAAGGTTATTCTGGTAGATCCAGACACCCTCTTTACAGGCCCGATCAGGTTAACTAGAGCTGTCAGATAGTAAGGCCCCATGTCAAACATCGGACCACCACCGACTTTGTAGTAGAACTCAGGGTCTGGATGCCAGCCTTCATGGCCATGGCACATCATGAACGCCGTTGCCGCAATTGGCTCGCCTATCACACCGTCATCGATGAGCTTGCGGCAAGTCTGAATGCCTGCACCCATGAACGTATCAGGTGCGCACCCCACTCGTACCCCCTTCTCTTTGGCCGTCGCCAGAAGCTTTCGACCTTCCTCTCGGGTTATGGTCAGGGGTTTCTCATTATGAACGGATTTTCCAGCCTCTACCGCAGCTTGAGCTATTGAGGCATGGGCATTCGGTATCGTCAGATTAAGCACGATTTCAATTTCGGGATCTGCGAGGAGCTCTTCGACAGTGATAGCCTTGCAGCCAAACTCCTTTGCCTTTGCTTCGGCTCTCTCTCTGATCAAGTCAGCACAGGCCACTATATCGAGCATTTCGAAGGTCCTGCCTGCTTGAAAGTAAATACCGCTGATCGCTCCACATCCGATGATTCCAACTTTCGCTGGTTGCATTTGTTAGCCTCCTATCTAGCCGCCCAAAGCATTCCGCGCTTCATGATTTCCGTTGCTTCAGGCACGCAAGTAAAGTCTTTTGCACAGTGGCCAAGTGAGCTGTAGAACACTCGTCCCTCGCCATACCTGCGCTTCCAAACCACAGGCATCACAGTGCCCGCAATCCATGGATACACATCGCCACCTATAGTAGTCGTTGCGAGTACTTCATTGCCCGGGTCCACATGCATGTAGTATTGCTCGGACTCAATGTCGAAGTCATTGATACCTGCCACGATCGGGTCTTCCGGCTTTACAATGTTTACACGGTACTTGATAATACCTCCAGGATGTTCGACCCACTGACCGCCTACCATGAATTGATAAGCGGTGTTGTTCCGGAAACTGTCTCCCATGCCTCCATGCCACCCAGCAATGCCAACTCCGCTTCTCACTGCATCCAAGAGACCTGCTTCCTGCTCGCCGGTGATTGACGCCATAGTGACGCATGGCACGATCAAACTGAGCGAATTCATCTTCTCTTTGTCGAGATAGACATCTAGGCTGTCTGATATCTCAACCTTGAACCCCTCGCTCTCCAAAATCGGCGCGAAGATGTCTACGCACTGCTTGGGCTCATGACCATCCCATCCGCCCCAAACCATTAGTGCTGATTTCATATCTGTACCTCCGACTTTCTAATCAAGACTACTAATCTAGTCAAAATGATCAGTCAGTATATTGTTGCGCCAACTGCGGTTGTTTATCCTGCTTCTTTTGCATGGGAATGTGACGCGAATTGCGGAAAACTTCGCGGAGAATGTTGAGGAAAACGGTTGTTGTGAAACAAAGCGATTGACTATTCACAAACCGCAATGTCACGAGCAACAGTTGCTTTGGCTGTCCGCAGATAATGCCTGGTTCTCGACACTCCGATGAGTTCGAAATGGTGCAGCAGGTAACTATGAGAAAGATTTGTAGTTCATAATATTCTGGACACGAGAAATCATCCTCCTTTGTCCCAGAAGGCGATGATTAAGAAAGGGAATAGGCGTTGCTCTGCAGACAATCAGAACCCAGCCTGATCACACGCCCGGGGCTGATACGGCCGCATACCGAAAAATTTTCGTCAGCCAATGTTTGACAGGTTATAGGAATTAGGGTATACTAGTACCGAAATACTAAAATGTCACATCAAAGGTTACTCATATGACTAACGTACTGCGAATATCAAATGCCGTTTCACTGGCACTTCATGCCATGGTATATCTCGCGAAGCAACCAGATCGGCTGATCCCAACACATGAGATCGCCGATGTGCACGGTGTCTCTCAAAACCACCTAGCGAAGGTTTGCCAGCGTCTAGAGAAGGCTGGTCTTATCCAGGGAACACGCGGTCCAAACGGCGGATTCCGTCTTGCCAAACCCGCCGAAAAAATTACGCTCCTTGACATTCATGAAGCCATAGACGGTCCGTTCACCCCTAGCGACTGCTTGCTTGAGAAGCCCGTGTGTGATGGAAACCGGTGCGTACTAGATGATCTAATCAAGAATGTGAACCAGCAGGTACTGCGGTACTTTAGTCAGACAACGCTTGCCCACTTGTCAGACCCGGGGGCCTAGTGCAGCTGTGCGTGCAGGTATTATCTGCGTTCGAAAATGTCGCGATGGACACGGAGGAGTAAATGGTTCGAAGAAAGATTGTCAAGATTGACGAAGAGAGGTGCAATGGTTGTGGACTGTGTGTCTCGGCTTGCGCAGAGGGTGCGATTCAACTGATTGATGGTAAAGCTCGCTTGGTTAGCGATGTATACTGCGATGGTCTAGGAGCATGTTTGGGTGAGTGCCCTCAGGGCGCTATCACCATCGAGGAGCGAGAAGCAGAGGAGTTTGATCCACATCAGGTAGAGGAGCGTCTAACTCGCTTGAAGTCCGCCCAAGACCAGAAGACTTGCCAGCCTGCTTGTGCGTGCCCTGGTTCTGCGGTACTTACAATGAAAACCGTACAGCCGCAGCCGGAGATTGAAAGCACCGCGGCTACCCCTTCCATGCTGACGAATTGGCCAGTTCAGCTGAACTTGGTGCCAATCAATGCTCCGTACTTCCAGTATGCGGATATTTTGCTTTCGGCAGATTGCACAGCTTTTGCCCACCCAGACTTTCATCGAAAGGTCTTGACTGGAAAAGTGCTGATAGTGGGCTGTCCAAAGCTTGACGACGCCCAGCATTACCTAGAAAAGCTCTCTGAGATCCTGCGGCAAAACGATGTCAAGAGTCTTACGATCGCGCGAATGGAGGTTCCATGCTGCGCTGGCCTCACTCGCATTGCCCAAACTGCAGTCCTTCTATCCGGCAAGAGTATACCTGTAAGAGAATTCATTATCTCCACACGAGGGGAGGTGCGGACATCGGCACAAGGTTGATATAAACTCCGAAGCTGGGACGAAATGCCATAGTTAGAAATAGGGTCAACACTGATACCAAAGAAAGGAAGATGTATATGAGTATGTTTTGCTACCAGTGCGAACAAACAGCCAAAGGAATAGGATGCACATTTCAGGGTGTGTGCGGAAAGGATCCGACGACCGCCACTCTCCAGGATCTGCTTGTCTACGCTACAAAGGGCATTGCCATGTATGCCCACCGAGCCAGACAACTTGGTGCAACCGATCGAGAGATAAATGTCTTCACCTTAGAGGCGCTTTTCTCTACAGTCACTAATGTAGACTTCGACCCTGAGCGCATTCAAGCCCTTATCTACAAAGCAGCCGAAATCCGAGACAAAGCTAAGGCGTTATATGAGCAGGCTGCTCAAAAGGCAGGCAAGACTCCCGAGAATCTTGGTGGGGCGGCTTCTTGGACTCCGGCTGACGATCAAGCTGGATTGGTAGAGCAGGGGGCTGCGGTCGGGGTTGAGAGTCGCAAGGCAAAGTACGGCGACGACATCACAGGGCTTATTGAGCTGATCACCTATGGGCTCAAAGGAGCGGCTGCCTATGCGGACCACGCACAAATCCTTGGCCAAGAAGACGATGGCGTATATGCGATATTCCACGAAATACTCGACTACTTGGCAGGCGACAGCTTTGACGTTGGGGAGTTGCTGGCAAACGCTCTAAAGGTCGGGGAACTGAATCTCAAGGTGATGGAACTTCTGGACGCCGCAAACACGGGTGCTTACGGTCATCCTGTGCCAACGGCCGTTCGCATTACTCCGGTCAAGGGCAAGGCAATCCTCGTCTCTGGTCACGATTTGAAGGACCTTGAAGAGCTCCTGAAGCAAACCGAAGGTCTAGGTATCAACGTCTACACGCATTGTGAGATGCTGCCCGCACACGGCTATCCTGGCCTTAAGAAGTACAAACACCTAGTTGGTAATTACGGCGGCGCTTGGCAGAACCAAGCCAAGGAATTTGACGAATTTCCTGGCGCAATCCTGATGACTACCAACTGCATACAAAAGCCGCGGGACACTTATAAGGCTAGGATTTTTACCACCGGCCTGGTAGCATGGCCCGGAGTCAGCCACGTGACGAACAAAGATTTCAGTCCGGTAATTCAAGCTGCACTCGAAGCTCCTGGATTCCAAGAGGACGAGGAAGAAAAGACTATTATGGTTGGCTTTGGACGGAATGCAGTTCTGAGCGTAGCCGACAGAGTGATTGATGCCGTGAAGAGCGGGGCAATTCGGCACTTCTTTCTTGTCGGTGGATGTGATGGTGCCAAGCCTGGTCGCAGTTACTATACGGAGTTTGTCGAAAAGACACCAAGGGACACAGTGGTGTTGACATTGGCTTGTGGTAAGTATCGTTTCAACAAAATGGATCTTGGCGACATCGGCGGCATTCCCAGGTTGCTGGACATCGGTCAATGCAATGACGCGTACTCTGCCATCCAGATTGCTGTTGCCCTTGCCAATGCATTCGGAGTTGGCGTAAATGACTTGCCGCTGAGTCTCATCCTTTCCTGGTATGAACAAAAAGCAGTTGCAATTCTACTGACACTGCTCTATCTGGGCATCAAGAATATTCGCCTTGGTCCCAGCCTTCCGGCTTTCGTGACGCCAGCAGCTCTGCAGGTGCTTGTTGACAACTATGGCATCAAGCCGATATCCACACCTGACGAAGATTTGGCGGCGATACTCAGCTAGGTTGGCTAGAAAGACAGTGCACTGACCCAGGGGATGGGTTCTCGCCCATCCCCATATCATTTCTCATCAGTCTTCGTGAATGTTGTGAGAGCGCGTCCTGGACTGGTTCGATGCTCCATTGTGATATTCGCATATCCGAATGAGCTTCGGTCTATGCTCAGTAGTGCCGGGATTCATGCACCACCCTTACCATTCTATCGCTTTTTCGAACGCATCCATCATGCGAATCATTACTCCATGTCGATTGCCTGCAAACATGTCCATCGCCCGTACTGCTCTGTCTCCCGCTGGTGTTCCCAGTGCCTTGAATGCTTCCTCATATACAGGATGAACATGCGAGTAATAGTAAACATCGTGATACCGGTCCGGAAACTGATGTCGGCTTTGCCATGCTCGAAGTGCCTCAACCGTTCTCTTCAGTGCCGGGCGAAGTTCGTCCGAGGGCTTCTTCACTTCTTTAAGATGTAGAATGCTTGCCCAAAGCTCCAGCTGAAGCTTTAGGTCTTCGATATAGCGCCGTGGAGAACCAAAGAACAGTCCCTCCAAGTCGCCAGTTGGAATCTCACTCTCAGTGAGAAGTGCTTGCAAAGCCCTTGCGGCCTCAAGCGGCTCTTCGGGCGACATCGTCTCGATTTCCATTCGCATCGCGTGCCATGCCCTGGCCAGAGTCTCACCATGACCAACTATCAGCCGCTCACCAAAGCCTATCGGGTCGAGCTTATCCAGTGTTCCACCTTGTGCGAAATGCGAGAAGGCGTATGCATGCGGAATCTGCACACAGTGAGTCTGGCTGTTAGCTAGCACACCCATAGGATAACGAAACTGGGACGCCCATTCAAAAGCCCGTGCTATACGCTCCGGCTCCCAGTTTGTGTATGGATAGGCCGGTTCATACTCAACAAGATTGTATGGGTAGAAGTGTGCCCTGGCTTCTGTGCCTGTTACTTGAAGTGACTTGAAATGTCCAGGCCAACAAGCATGTACCGCCCATGGCTCGGGGTTGAGTCTCTTCAATCCCTCAAGTGCCTCTACCCACCAGGATTGGGCATTTTCGGTGGTTTCAGGATCCCATTTGTACTCGTCCACCCATCCAGCCCACATCCAATAGATTAGCTGAATACCGGAGCCTATCTTGTCTAGAAGTTCGCGGTGTCTCGCCAGTATTTCCACAAAATCGCTGACTGAGTATCCTTTCCAGCCACCAGGATCGCTGTCGATCACCCAGAGACCGTCTACTTCATCAAGTGGTTCTAGCAGCACCCGCCTTCGCTCGAATTCTTGATCCATTGCTTTCCTATCGGCAGGATTTATTAACGCCTCGACGTCGAAGTAATTGCGCTTCTGGAATGGAAATTGCGCCGCTTTCTCGTTAGCCGAAACATTTGGAGCAACACCTATGTAGACTCTCATCGAGAGCTCATCGTGGGCAAAACGAATCACTCGTCGGAGCTTTTCCAGGTGCTCTTGATCCGATGGTGTCAAGGGTAAAGGCATGGTTTCTACCATCGGCCAAATTTGTACCAGGTTATACCCCAGTCTGTTCAAACCGCGCAGGTAGCTCCTCCATTGATCCTCAGTCCATGTCCGAGCGGCATATGGATTTGAATATGCCCAGTGGGTGTGGACATACATTCCCAGCAAGCCGTCCATTGCGAACCTCCAGCAATTTTCCGTCGCCAAGGTATCAAAAGACCAAGGCCAAGTCAAGAGACCCAGCGAATATTAGCGGAATGAATGTTAGTTCTTTGCGTAGGTCTCGAAGACCTTGGGTAAATATCGAAGTCGCATCTGGCGTCTTGCACCTGATAGCCACTTATGCTAGTGAATCGGTGGTCGAATTCCGAAAAATCCGTTTGTCGCGGGCGATCCAAGCGTACTGCAAGCTCTTTCCAAGAAGGAAAAAGCGCTGGCAATGTATGAATGCCATATCTGATAAAAGCGAATTAGGAGGGAAGGAATGGCGAATCGTTATTATTACCAGAATCGTAATCCGTTACCCGAGACGGCTTTTGTTTTTCTACCCCTCGGCAGTGTCAAACCCCGGGGGTGGTTGCGAAGACAGCTCGAAATTCAAGCACAGGGGCAAACAGGTGTATTGCCGAAATTCTGGGACTCGCTGGGACCAAACAGCGGATGGCTCGGTGGTACAGGCGAAAGCTGGGAACGGGGTCCCTATTACCTGGATGGCCTGGTTCCCCTCGCATACCTATTGGAAGATAAGGAGTTGATTGACCGAGCACAAACATGGATAGAATGGATGATCAACAGCCAGAACGTGCTTGGGCACTTTGGTCCAGCCAACCTCGAGGATTGGTGGCCCTTTGGTATTGCTCTTAAAACTCTGACACAATACTACGAAGTGACTGGCGATTCACGCGTCATCACGCTCATGGAGCGCTTCTTTGCCTACATGAAACGCGAACTCCCACACCGCCATTTGTACGTTTGGGCTAAGGTGCGTTGGGCAGATACCGTTCTGAGCATCATATGGCTGTATAATAGAAATGGCGATCCAGAGTTGCTCGATCTCGCCCGGGACATCATGTGGCAGGGGTATGATTGGGCTTACCATTTCTCCGATTTTGGACACACCCAGAAGCAGGCTCTGAACTTCCCTATGCGTACCCATGTCGTGAATAACGCCATGGGGGTAAAGACTCCGGGTGTAATGTGGGAATTGACGAAGTATCCAGAGCATAGAAACGCTGTGTGGGAAGCACTTGGCAACCTGGATAAGTACCATGGCACCGCAGCAGGTGTATTCACCGGTGACGAGCACTATGCCGGAAAAGACCCAACCCAAGGCACCGAGCTCTGCGCCGTGGTGGAGTTCATGTTTTCCCTCGAAAACCTCATGCAGCTTTTTGGTGATCCAACCTTTGGCGATAAGCTGGAGAAAATCACTTACAACGCTTTGCCTGGGACTTTTACAGCTGATATGCTCCAGCATCAGTACGACCAACAAGCAAACCAAGTACTCTGCACCATCGCAAAGCGCCACTGGACAAACAATGGCGATGATTCAAACATCTTTGGTTTAGAGCCGAACTTCGGATGTTGTACGGCTAATCAACATCAGGGATGGCCGAAGTATGTGGCGAATCTCTGGATGGCAACGCCGGATGAGGGACTTGCTGCTGTGGCGTATGGCCCATGCCGCGTCCAGGGCCGCGTCAGAGGTGGCCAGCTTGCCATCATTGACGTAGATACTGAATACCCATTCGATGAAAGAATCACAGCAAAAATCTCGATCAAGGAAGCCGCAACGTTTCCTCTCAAGTTCCGTATCCCAGGCTGGGCTAACGGGGCCATGTTGGCGGTCAACGGGCAAAAAATCAACGCAACAGCAGGTTCGTTCCATACCGTCGAACGTGAATGGCAAAACGGTGACATCGTGGAGCTTCAGTTCCCAATGAAGGCGGAAGTTGAACGACGGTTCAACAACTCGGTTGCCATAACCCGAGGTCCACTCGTCTATTCATTAAAGATCGGTGAGCGATGGGAAGTCATTCGCGAACACGACTTCTGCCCTGACTACGCAGTCTATCCGACGACTCCCTGGAATTATGGACTGGCGATTGATCCGGATAACTTGCAATTGGAGGTCGTGAAGAAAGGCGTTGGTGATGTGATTTATTCACCCGACACCGCACCAATTGAAATTCGGGTCAGAGGTCGCCAGATACCAGAATGGCAGATTGTTGACAACCAAGCAGGACCACTTCCCGCTAGTCCTGTGAAGTCGCAGGAGCCGCTGGAGGAATTGACACTCATACCGTATGGCTGTGCTAAGCTTCGCATTACCGAGTTCCCACTACTTGTGGAATGATATGGATGCTGTTTTAGTAAGTATCCGTGCACGCAATGATTGTGAAAATCCTAGAAAGGACGCTGTAGCAGGCTTAGATGATATGCAGACCAGCTGCCTGCTCAGCGTTATTCTAGGTCAGTTTTCAACCGGTTCCTGGTGATGCTTGCATGATCCAACTAGGAAGACAAAGCATATCCTGATCTTTGCCGGAGTCTATCCGTCAGACTCCGGCTACCCTCTCAAAGTCATTGTTTTCGAAAGCTCAATCGGTACAGGGCTGTGGCTCCAACAAGCCACTTCTTTTCCCCTGCTGTTGTCCGCATTCGGTGTGTCATATGTCAACACTTGGGTAAGAAAAAGGAGAGGCGATGCTTGTGTGGGTTCAGTATGTGGAGTTTCCACCACCTACAACTGAGTATGGCGAAGAATGGCCGACAGAGCGTGAGTCTCCCGAGGCCTCCAAAGTTCCTGTCAAAACGATTCTTCGCTTTGGTATAGATATAGATGGCACAATCTCTCGTGCGCCTAAGCATTTCAAGCGGTTGATCAATGCTCTGCTTGACTCAGGCAATCTGGTCTATATAGTGACCGCTAGAGATGCCGGCCGTCGTGAAGAAACCGAGCAATTTCTCTATTCCATGGGAATCCGATACACCAGACTTGTGATGAAGCCCATTGATTGGCCATATTCTGTTCCTGACTTCAAAGTAGCAGTGGTCAAAGAAAAAGACCTCCATATGTTGATCGACGATGAAGAAGCAAACTGCTGGGCGGTAGAGCAAAGGACTCGCGCCCTAGCAGCCCACATGCTTCCTGCCCCGCCGCTATTGGAGGAGTTCAGAGATTTGGCGGAAAGACTGGAGGCTGTTAAACATAAGGCGTCTTCAGACTAGCAAAGGGCTTGCCATCAGATTTCAATCGCTTTTTGCGGTGCTTATGCATCTGCCCGAATCTAGCTCCGAAACTCACTTCCTTGCAACCGAATCACAACATAGGGCTCGATACCAGTATGATTACCAGCTTGACTCTTGCTGCAATTTGTAGTACCACAAACTAGAAGGCTGAATACTCAGTGTACCGGCTGTAGTGCTGACATTATTGCGCAATTGGCGCACACTTAGTATGAATCCGATAGATTTCTAAAAGCACACCCGATATAATTAATGTAGGGTGAGGGTACAAACATAATGAGAAGTATGACACTTGCAATAATCCTGGCTGTTGTTTCGCTAATTGGTGTTTCCCAAGCTGTATTGGCGCAGACAGGAACTATTACCGGCTTTGTGAGAACGGCTGGGGGAGTACCAATCCCAGGCGCCTCCGTGAGCATCAACCCCGAGGGGCGATGGACTGTCTCCCTTTCCAATGGAAGTTATGTAATTTCAGGTGTGCCAGCAGGTACGTACACAGTCAAGGCATCGAAAGTAGGTTATGCTTCAATTATTCAACCTGGCGTCACAGTTACGGCTGGACAGACGACATCCTTGAACTTCAATCTTGGCCCAGCCGGTACCTTGGCAGGCTATGTTAGGGATGAACAGGGATCTTCTGTCCAAGATGCGGTTGTCACGGTAAGTCCTGGTGGGTACTCAGCGACGACAGGTGTATCAGGTACCTACATAATCACCGACATTTCCCCTGGCGTATATCAGGTGACAGCTTCAAAAGCTGGCTATATAGAGCAGGTTAGGTCTGAGATTAGTGTGCAAGAAGGCGAAGTGACCATATGTGCCCTTACAATTGGCTTGAATATGGGAGCTATCTCTGGTTTCGTACGAGATACCAATGGGAATCCAATTCAGGGAGCAGATGTTGTTACGGACAAAGGCGGTTTCTCAACCACCAGCGGCACGGATGGCTCGTATGTCCTCAATAATGTTACGGCTGACACGTATAATGTCACTGCCTCGAAATCGAATTACCAGTCTCAGACAAGGACAGGAATAATCGTTACTAATAGGCAGACGACGACTTGTGATTTCAATCTCGCACCGCTGCAGCTTAGCGGGACAAACATCGCGCTTAACGCTGCAACATACCTGGAATGCGGCCATAATCTGTCTTCACAGATAGGTTTATACGCGCGTGACGGATCTACTTCTACGAAATGGTGCTGTTTTCACAATGGGATGTCTACACCTGGTGACCATACTCTCGCGTATGACCTGGGCTCGAACTGCTCCGTCAGTGGCTTTATAGTGAAGCATGCATCTACTGGTGGGGAAACGGCGAGTTTCAACACCAAATCCTTCGTCATAGAGTCGGCTCCTTCACTAAGTGGCCCTTGGACAGAAGAATTCTCTGTGACCAACAATAACCAAGAAGCTTCGAATACGCTGATTTACCCCACTCCAAAGACTCTCAGATTTGTGCGGCTAAGAGTCACCAAACCAAATGCCAGCACGGACTGGGCAGTGCGTATACCAGAGTTTGAGGTTTGGGGCACTGCCGGTGTGCGAGCCTCTATTAGGTATGAGGCGGAGGACTATGATTCAGGCGCGAGCGCCGCGCAGAACACCGATTACTACGACACGACTCCTGGGAACGCTGGCGGCAAATACCGAAGCCAGGACGTCGACATAGAAAATTGTTCTGAGGGAGGTTATAACGTCGGTTGGCTGGCAAACGGTGAGTGGCTTAGATACCGGTTCAAGGGCAGCGGCAACTATCGTGTTTCGTTCCGCTGTGACGGAACAGATTTTGGCGCGTGTCACCTAGAAGTAGACGGAGTGAACAAGACTGGCACAATCAGTATACCCAAAGGCTCTTGGCAGGTCTGGAATACCTACACAAGCCCAACGTTTTATATCGCTCCCGGAGATCACATCTTAAAGTTCGTCGTGGATGACGGCGGTTTCAACATCAATTACTTCACGTTAGACCCGCAGTGATCAGCGCGGTGTTGAGTCTCTAGTTGAAGTCGGCTTGCAAAGGACATGATTCCTGGGCTCCAATATGAGGCTATTGGAGCCCAGTTTTACTTAATCAGATTCCCAGTACATGGGATATTTTACCGGCTTTGCAGCTCTGTTGTTTATTCGTTTTGGTTGTAGTTGGGAATTCGCCGCCTAACGCCATGCCATAGGCTTTTTCTACGTATGGCGAGAGCTCTCATCACAGAGGTCTGAGGCGATGCAGAAGGATGCCGGCCGAGAAGACTACCCAGGAGCAAAGTCGTAAGTATGCACCCGCAGGATAACACTGATCACGCTCCAGAAAGCACCAACCATGTATTCTCCAAGAATGACCCCGAAGACGACCGGTAAGAGTCGACGGTAGGTGCGCAATCCACCCCAACGCATAACCGCCCATTTGAGGATCGAGCTGATGACAAGGCATGACCAGAAATACTCAACTCCAAATGCCATCGACAGGGCATATCCTGCAGGGTGGAATGGCCACCATGCGAAGATCTGCCTCATGAAGAAGAGCCAGGCCGTAAAGACTGACGCTCCTATCATTATTCCAAAGCCTACTAAGTCCGGACCTGTCGGGTTTGCCAATCGGTTGCTCAATTCTCCCCATTGGCCCCAGTTGTGATCAACCATACCGCCCGGTTTTGCGCCAATAGTGTATTGCAGATGAAGTCCTGCCCAGTACGTCGATAGCGCACCAAATCCAAGGGCTATCATCATTGCCCATGCCAGCCTGCGTGGACTTGCCTTCGCTTGGTTTGCCATTCGAAAACTCTCCAACTGACAGGGCATAATGTTGGTTCGATATCCCCTTCCAGTAAACCAATACATCAGAGGGATGATGGCAAGTGTCCCCGGACCGAGTGCCTTAGTACCGACAACAGTGGCCATTATGTTGCCGGCATCCATACCGTTCGCCATCTCGTGCGCCGGAGGTCCCAGCTCTGCACGAAGTCTCGAAATGCCTATGGATATCAAGAGGTAGATGACAAAAAATGGGACCACGGCGTAGATACTCATACCCGCTCTAATCGTGAACCAGAACAGGAAGAGACTGCCCAGTATTATGCCCCCCACCGCCATCCGATAACTGATAGGTTCATCGGAGTCATCAACTCCACCGGCTCTGCCCATTACTTGGTTGTATACACCCTTTAGATGGCCTCTTGCCATCCATATGGCAAACCCGAAGTAAGTAAGCCATGCGCCAAATGACTGCTGTGCAAAGTAAGGCATTTTCGGCAGGTCAGGGAATGGATAAACAAATAGCAATACTTGTTGCAGCTTCCGGAACAAATAGAAAAACCACACCGAAAAAGAAAGGTCCAGTGGCAACAGAAATCCAAGCGCAATAATGAAGGGATAGAGCGGCCTCGGCGTCCAACCAATCGACTTCCACGGCTGGCTGGCTATGAAGTTGTTTAGGTCCACCGCATCGTGGCGCACCGGAATCATCGGCACATTTGGATAAAACGCAGCTAGGCCGTTTAGAATATCTATTCCCGCTCCGATAGCAATTCCTATCCATAGAAGACGGTTCTTGAAGAACTCCACGTTTCCACCATCTTGCGTTACTGCCATCGGTAACTGGACTATGGGAAAGCTTAGGCGTTCGTTTTCTGTCCATTGTTTTCGCATGATAATGGTCATGCACATCCCGACTGTGCCGAGTGCCACGATGAAGACGCACCACCAAAGCACCGGTTTTAGCCAAGTGAAAAACACTGCGGGGCGATAGAGACTGTCGTTTCCATCGTAGAAACCTTTGAGAATATCAAGGTTCGAAACGGTCAGCCATTTGGGCAGATACCGATGAAATTGCCCTGCCCAATTATTCTCTTTGGTGGCAAACCAAAACGGATGGCTCATGGCAGGTAGTCCGAGCTGGAGGGAATCATGGCCGGCCAGTGCAGAGGCTATCATCAACATGACGTAGAGCGTTACAAATTCAGCTTGTGTCAGTGCCCAGCGAGGTGCAACCTTCTTAAGTATCAGGTTGACGATTACAAGCACGAGCAAGCAGAACATGACGTTCCAGAAAAGGGAAATCGCCGTCGGATGGCCACTGTGCCAAATGGCCTCGACATACATAATCCAGTAACAGTTCGGCGGAATAAGGATCGCGCCGAGGATTATGGAACGCCATGTTATGTCAAAGGGTCTTCTCGTTACCCTGGTATCCTGTTGAATGTTGGGTTGAACATCACCCACGGGTTTGGTTTGCACTTCCATGAACGTCATACAGGCTCCGTTACCTTAAACTTGACGAAGCCAACGACTTAGTTTAGCACACACATGGACAAATGGCAAGATATTCGACAAAACGGGTAACGTCAAGGATTGTGTGTAAATTGCTTTGGTCGGTAGGCGTCATCCCATGTCTTGTTTTGGTGCGCAAGTACCGCATACAGCATCCGGTCAACACTGCGGCGATTTGTGAAGCATGAGATCGTCCTGGTTCGCCGCCTCACCTCTCGAAACACTCGCTCTATCGGGTTGGTTGTGCGCATTGTCTTCCAATAGTGCTCAGGCACGCCAAAGAACTCCAACAGCTCCTCAATGT
>Ga0308417_1000873_pt1 | contig 21101 bp, 14 predicted proteins | sample HotsprSampleOS65_FD_203528 | JGI IMG/M metagenome (GOLD analysis project Ga0308417, IMG submission 203528) | Hot spring phototrophic mat microbial communities from Octopus Spring, Yellowstone National Park, Wyoming, United States - 20090730_OS65 ... | reverse complement strand
GACCGATTTCGAGAAGAGGAAATGGACGCCGGGTATCTATGACAGCGTGTCGCTCCACCTGGCGGACAACCCCGTCATCGAATGGGTGCAGGTGGCGCCCCAGATCGACCCGCCCCAGATCACGGTGGAGGTGAAGATCCGCAACTACGGACCGGCTCGCAGCTTTGCGCTCACCCATCGGGTCCGGGAGTGGAAGAGCGGCCGGGAGGTGGCGCGCGCGCCGCTCGAACGCCTCCGCATCGACGCCGGCGGCGAGCTGATTCGCTTGCGGCGGATACCGATTCCCTCGGGCCGGCTCTGGTCTCCCGAACAGCCGTTTCTCTACGCGCTCGAGACGGCCACCGGCGGCGACCGGCTGACGACCCGCTTCGGCCTGCGCGAGTTCCGGTTCGACACGCCGACGCGCCGGGCCTATCTCAACGGCCGCGTGCACTTCCTTCGCGGCTCGAACATCACCTTGCACCGCTTCTTTGAAGACCCGGAATGCAACGATCTGCCGTGGCGCGAAGACTGGGTGCGGAAGCTTCTGGGGGACATCCCCAAGCGGATGCACTGGAACAGCTTCCGCTTTTGCATCGGCCCGGTGCCCGACAAATGGCTCGACATCGCCGACGAGGTCGGCCTGCTCATCCAGAACGAGTTTTTTGTCTGGACCGGGCGCGACGGCTATCACCAGGAGTGGAACACCGACGAGATGATCCGGCAGTACAGCGACTGGGTGCGCGACAACTGGAATCACCCGAGCGTGGTGATCTGGGACGCCAGCAACGAGACGATCGCCCCGGTTTTCGGCGAGCGCATCATTCCCACCGTCCGCCCGCTCGACCTGTCGAACCGGCCATGGGAAAACGGCTATAACCTGCCGGTTGGGCCGGACGATCCGGTGGAGGATCACCCGTATCTGTTCTCAAGCTGGCAATGGGAGCGGGAACCGCGCTTTCAAATTACGGATCTGGAACGCTCGACGGGAGCCAAGAGCACGAATTCGGCGCATCCCAGCGCGCATGCGGTCATCCTGAACGAGTACGGCTGGCTGTGGCTCAACCGGGACGGCACACCGACAGGGCTCACCGACAAGGTCTACGAGCGGCTGGTGGGACCCAACGCCACGGCGGAGGAGCGTTTTGAGGCTTGGGCCTACTATCTGGCGGGTCTGACCGAGTACTGGCGCGCTCATCGCAACTATGCCGGCGTTCTGCACTTCGTCTACCTGACCTCGAGCTACCCCGGCGCATTCACGGGCGACCACTGGCGCGATGTCCGCACGCTTGAACTCGAGCCGCACTTCGCCCGTTATGTGGGCGAAGCGTTCAAACCTCTGGGCGTCTATCTCAACTTCTGGCAGCCGGAGCTGCGCGCGGGCCTCGAACGTGAGTTCGCCGTGATGCTGGTCAATGACCGGGACGAGGAGGTTTCCGGGGAGCTGGCGTTGGCGATCGAGCAGGCGGGCGGCAACTCGAGGGTCGAGCGGCGAGCTCCCTTCCGGCTGGCGCCGCTCGGGCAACAGACGCTGCTCGTAAGCCTGCGCCTGCCCGCGACGCCCGGCTCCTATCAGCTCAGTGCCACGGCGCATCCGGCTGCGGGCGAGCCGACCGTGAGCCGGCGCAAAGTCCGACTGACGGAACGCTGAACTCGCATGCGGCTGCTCCTCGCACTTCTCGCTCCCTGTTCGCTCGCCGCCCACCTGTTGAGCATCAGCACCGGCGAGCTCATCGCCGAGGACAACCGCATCCGATACGAGCTTCGGATGCCGCTCTATGAGGTGGAGCCGATCCGCGATCCAGAGGCTGTTCTGTTCGATCACCTGGACTTCACAAGCGACGGCGCCTCGGGGCGGCTCACGGAGCGGCGTTGCCGGGTCGAGCTCGCCGAGGGCGCCTACATCTGTGAGGCCGCCTACGAGTTTCCCCAGCCGGTCGAGGAGCTCACCGTGCGGTGCACCTTCTATGCGGCCACGGTCCCCAACCACATCCACATCCTGCGCGCGCGCCGGGGCGAGACCTCCGACGAGAAGATCTTCGATCTGGCCTCGCGCGAGGCCGAGATCGACTTCATCCCGCCTACGGCCCTCGAGACCGCTCTTGAGCAGACCGTAGCCGGCGCGATGCGGATTGTAGGCAACCCGGCGCCCTGGCTCTTCTTGGCCGCGCTTGTGCTCGCAGGGCGAAGCCGGCGGGAACTGGTCGTGCTCGTGGCGATGTTTCTGGCGGGCGAGACCGCCACGGCGCTGGTGCTGCCGCTTGCCGGCTGGCAGCCGGCCACGCGCTTCCTCGAGGCCGCGGCCGCGCTCACGATCGCCTATCTGGCCGTGGAGATCCTGCTGCTGCCCGAGGCCGGCCAGCGCGGAATCGTCGTCGCCGTTCTGGGCATCTTTCACGGGCTCTATGTCGGTCACTTTATCGACACGAGCGGCTATCGGGCGGGCTGGGTTTTGCTTGGGGTCACGGCGGCCGAGATCGCCCTTGCGGCGCTTTTTGCACTCCTCTTCGCCCGCCTGAGGAGCTCGCTCGTCGCGCTGCGGCCGGTGCCGGTTGCCGCCGGCCTGCTGCTGGCGGTCGGCCTGGGCTGGTTTTTCCTCCGCCTGCGCGGCTGAGGGAGGCGCCGGTCCCTTGCGGCCCGGCCCAGGCCAAAGAATCGACCAGTTTGCCGCGAACGGCTCAGGTTGCCAGCATGCGTTCGAGGGCGAGCAGGTTCAGCATGAGCTGCCGCGGCGGATGGTAGTTGTCCTGCCGCGTCACTTTGAGCTGCGGCGTCATGCGGCGGTCGGCGAACAGCATGTAGCCGGGCTGGCCGTACCGGCGCCGCGAGTAATGCCGGTCGATGATCTCCTGCGCCCGACCGAACCAGCGGGAGGCCCACTCGGCCCGCGTCCGCTCGAAGACGTTCAGGCAAGCTATGAGGACCTCGTTCAAGGCCCAGAGCGGCTTCAGGTAGTGGTGCTCGCCGCGGAAACGGAACTCGAGATCGGTTCCCACCGGCCGCTCCACCGGCCACTCGTAGCAGCCCTGATCGACATTGATCCACTCGATGATGCCGCCGAAGACGGGATCCCAGCCCACCTCGATGTGCCGCTCGATCCGCTCCGAGCAAAGCTGCCAGAGTTTTTCGTCCCCGCGGCGGAGCGCCTCGTCCTGGACCATCCAGAGCGTCTCGATCGAGTGGCCGAGCAGCGACTTGTTCTCCTGCCCCTTGATCCGGCTGAAGTCGAACGCCAGATCCTCGTTGTTGAGTCCGATGTCGGGGTTGTAATGCTTGTGGATGACCGCGTCGACGGCCTTCTCGGCGATCTCTTCGATTTCGGCTTCGCGGCGCCGGGCGAGCATCTGGGTGGCGATGCGTAGGTTCACCATCCACAGGCCCTGAGGTCGGGCGCCCGGCGCGGGCGAGCCGGGCAATTCGAGCTTCGGATTCTCGATGTACCGGTAAAGCCGCTTCATCAGGCTGAGGGCCAGCTCCCAGGACTCCTCGTCCTTGGCGGCCCAGGCGTACTCCTGAAGACCTTCAGCAAGGAAGTACATGCCGTAGACGTCGCCGCGAAACGGCCGGAGAACCCGCCCCTCGCCATCCAGCAGCTCGGCATAGAAGCCGTCGGGCTGACGTGCATGGCGCAAGAAGAAGTCCCGGGTCTTGCGGGCGATCTCCAGATGGCGCGAATCGCCGCCGAAATGGTTGTAGAGGAAGCTGTAGACCCAGATCGCCCGGCCCTGAAACCAGTGGTGCTTCTCCGGGCGCACCAGCGTGCCGTCGTAGTCGAGCGCGTGCAGGATGCCGCCGCGCTCGTGGTCGACGCCGTGGCGGTCCCAAAACGGCAGCACGACGTCGAAGAGCTCCTTCCGGTAACGGTCGCGCCACTCGCGAAGGCTCAAGCCCGCAAGACGCACTTCCTCCGGCCGGCTCCGGCCGGCCGTCGGATCGCTTCGGCAACCCGCAAGCAGCGCCGCACCCGCGGCCGATCCCACGAACTTTCGCCGCTTCATCTCGCCTCTGGCTCCGTCATGCTGATCCTAGCACTCGTCCTGTTGTATTCTTGTGGACGTGATGCGGAAACAGACCTTCTTTGCTGCTCTCGGAGTTGCTTTCATGCTGGCTAGCTCCTGTTCGCGACCGCCGGCCGCCCCGGAATCGGCCGCGCCGGTTCCTGCGGGCAAGCCGCTCGTTGCTCGCGCTTTCAATTCCAACTTCCCGCTCTCCAAGCACACCTACAACGGCCTGGGGGCGGCGAGCGACGGCAAGATTTACTATGTCCTGTGCACGTCCGTCATTGACACGGCGGCCCAGTTGTACTCCTACGACCCGGCGACCGATAAGATCGAACACCTGGCGGATTTGAACGAGGCGGTCGGTGAGAAGGACCTCAAGGCGATTCCACAGGGCAAAAGTCACGTGCCGTTTTTCGAGGCGAACGGAAAGCTCTACTTTGCCACGCACGTGGGTTACTACACGCTTAAAGGCGGAAGGGAATTAATGGGTGTGCCCCCGCCCGGCTACAAGCCCTACCCCGGCGGACATTTCGTCGCCTACGACCTGGCGACGAAGAAGCTGGAAAGCGTGGCCAAGATCATGCCCGAGCAGGGCATTCTCACCATGACGATGGATCCGGCGCGCGGGCGCCTCTACGGCATCACATGGCCCGACGGCTTCTTCGTCCGCTACGACATGAATTCGAGGGAGATGAAGGACCTGGGGCGGATTTCCGCCAAGGGGGAGGCCGGGTTCGGCGCCGAATACCGGACCCTGACGCGCGCCATGGTGGTGAACCCCGACGACGGCTCGGTCTACTTCACCACCGCCGACGGCGACATCATGCGCTACCGCTACGATCGCGATGCGATCGAGAGGGTCACCGCGGATAACCTCCGCAAGGATTACTTCGGACTCTATGATCCCACCTCGCCCGGTCACATGGGTTACAACTGGCGCCAGGCCGTCTGGCATCCTACCGAAAAGGCGATCTATGCCGTTCATGGAAACTCCGGTTATCTTTTCAAGTTCGATCCGAAGATCGAGCGGGTGGACGTGATCGAGCGGATCACCACCAAGCCGTCCAAGCAAAGCGGAATGTTCGACAAGTTTTACTACGGATATCTCGGCTTCACACTGGGGCCCGACAATCGAACGCTGTATTACTTGACGGGCGGCTGCATCTATAAGGACGGCAGGCCCCAGGTGGCGCGCGACAAAACGAAGATCGAGGCGCAAGGGGAGGAAAACCTGCACCTGGTCACCTGGGACGTGCCCACGGGAACCTACACCGACCACGGGCCGATCTTTCTCGAAAACGGTGAGCGGCCCTCGTATGTGAACTCGATCGCCATCGGCAAGGACGGCGACGTCTATGCGCTGTCGGCGATTCACGAAGGCGGCAAAGAGCGGACGGATTTGATTCGCATTCCGAATCCGTTCCGGCGGCGACCTTGAGAGCCGGCGCGTGGCGGCGCGCCGGAAATCGAGGGGGAGGGTCTGATGCGGCGCACGCAAGTGATGACGGGGCTGGCGGCGCTCGTGGCGGCGGCTGCGGGCGGCCTCATGCTGGCGTTCTTCTCGCGGCAGGGAACGGCCCAGGAGCCGGGGCCGCCGGCCATGGATATGCTGGCGTCCGGCTTTCGAATCGAGTTCGGCATCCTCGAGAAAGAGCTGACCTTGTGGGAGGGGGAAGTCAGCGTCAGCGGCGGAGAGGTCCTTCGGCTCGACCTTTGGGAGCCGGGCGCTGACGCCAGAGTGGACGGCGCCCGGTTCTCTGTGCGCGCCGGGGGGCCGGGGAAGAAGAAGCAGGCGGGTTTGCCGCAACTGTTCGCGACTATCCGCGCCCCTGCCGGCGCCGAGGTGGAGCTGAAGACCAATCATGGGACGGCGCGCTTCCGGCCTTCGGCGCTATCGCCGGCCCAGTCCACGGCGATCTTGGACGGAGCGGCGCGCGCTTGGAGGACCATCCCGGCCATTCGGATTACCGTCGCGGGACGGGACGAGGGTTTTCCAGCGGCCGCGGCGGCGCCGGACGGAACGGTGTGGATCGCCTATACCGCCTACAAGCCCGGAGCGCCGCTCGATGAGAAGGCGATCGAGGCGCGGCGGTTTGAGACGCTCGAGCCGGGCCCGGTGGAGGACAACCTGTTTGCGGCGATTCTGACCGCTCGGGCGGCGGAGCCGCCGCGTCTGGCGCCCGACACCTCGCCCCGACCCGAGGCGCCGGCGGTCCACCCGAGTGAGCGAGAGGATGTCGCGCGGATGCGCGCGTACCGGATCAAAGCCGGCGGCAAGACGTACCGGCTGCTGCGGGGCGAGTTCCACCGGCATACCGAATACACCAGCCACCGCGACCAGGACGGGGGCCTCGAGGAGATGTGGCGCTACGGCCTGGACGGAGCGGCAATGGAATGGATCGGCAACGGCGACCACGACAACGGCTACGGCCGCGAGTACGCCTGGTGGGTGATCCAAAAAGTAACCGACATCTTTCACCATGCGCCGTATTTCGTGCCGCCGTTCACCTATGAGCGCTCGGTCGTTTACCCCAACGGCCACCGCAACGTGATGTTCGCCCGGCGCGGCGTCCGGCCGCTCCCGCGCGGCGGACTGCCCGGCACGGCCGAAGAGGGCGCGCCGGACACCAAACTGCTGTACGCCTACCTGCGGCACTTTGGGGGCATCTGCTCGGTGCACACAAGCGCGACCAATATGGGCACGGACTGGCGCGACAACGACCCGCAGGTCGAACCGGTCGTCGAGATCTATCAAGGGCTCCGGCACAATTACGAGCACAGCGGGGCGCCGCGCAGCGCGACGCCGGAGACGCAGATCGGCGGCTATCAGCCGGCGGGGTTCGTTTGGAACGCCTGGGCGCGGGGGCATCGTCTGGGCGTGCAAAGTTCGAGCGACCATGTGAGCACGCACATGAGCTACGCGGTGGCGATCGCGGAGGCGGCCAGCCGCGAGGCGCTGCTCGACGCCTTTCGCCGCCGGCATACCTACGGAGCAACGGACAACATCGTGCTCGACGTGCGGGCCGGCGACCACCTGATGGGCGACGAGTTCACCTCCTCCGAGCCGGTGCGCCTGCGCGTGCGCGCTATCGGCACCGGGCCGATCCGGCGCATCGTCGTGATCAAGAACAACGGCTATGTCTACGAGACCGCGCCGCGGGCTCGGGAAGTGGATTTCACCTGGCAGGATGTGAACACGCCGGCCGAGCCGCGCCAGGCGCCGAGCAGCCTGCATTATTACTACGTGCGGCTGGAGCAGGAGGACGGCCAGCTCGCCTGGTCCAGCCCGATCTGGGTACGCTATCAGTGAGACGCCCCGGGCGGCGGATCGGCTGGTGGGTGGTGCCGGCCGCCCTCGTGCTCGCCGGCGAATCCTGGGAGGTGCTCAACCGGCGCGGCGCGGAGCTGTTCCAGCAGCGTCGGCCGGCCGAGGCCGCGGCGGCGCTCGAGCGTTCGCTTGCGCTCAACCCGCGACAGCCCGCCATCGCCAAGCTGCTGGGGCTCTGCTATCAGCTCACCGAGGACGATGAGAAGGCCGAGTCCGCTTTCCGGCGCGCCACTGAGCTCAAGCCGAAAGACGCGGAAGCGTGGTTCTTTCTCGGCCGGCACTATTACAAGATGAACTTCTTCGACAAGGCGGCAGAGGCGCTGGAGAACGCCCGGAAGCTCGATGCGCGCGATCCGCGCATACATACCTTTCGCGGGTTGACGTTCGAAGCGCTCGGGCGCGTAGCCGAAGCCGAGCAGGCCTACCGGACGGCGGTGGCGGCCAACGAGAGGTTGCCGTCGCCCAGCTTTCGCCCGCATTTCAGCTACGGCGCGCTGCTGCTGAAACTGGGACGGCTGGCCGAGAGCGAAAGGCACCTCCGGCGGGCCGTAGAACTCGAGCCCAGCTTCTGGGAGCCGCACTTTGAACTTGCGAAGCTTCTTTACCGGCAAGGAAGGTACGATGCGGCGCGCCAAGCGGTGGAATCGGCGCTGGCGACCAACACGGCCAAGCCCGAGGAGGCGGCGCGGCTCTATCACCTGCTCGCGCGCATCCTTTTGGATATGGGCTGCGCTGAGGAGGCCGCCGAGGCGCTGCGCAAGCGGGAGGCGCTGTCGCCGTGACGTGGAAGCGCGCGCTCACGCTGGTCTGCGCCGCACTGGCTCTGGCCGCTGCCAGGCCGTTCCTTCCCGTCGTTTTCGTCGACGTGAGCGACGAGTCGGGCGTCGATTTCGTGCTCGAAAACGAGTCGACGGAAAACAAGCACCAGATCGAGACCATGGTGGGCGGCGTCGGAGTGATCGACTACGACAACGACGGTCTGGAGGATCTGTACTTCGTCAACGGGGCATCGATCCCGTCGCTTGAGAAGACGCGTCCGGCCCACTGGAACCGCCTGTACCGCAACCTGGGAGGGTTCCGCTTCACCGACGTCACCGAAAAGGCGGGCGTCGCCGGGGCGGGCTACGGCATGGCGGTGGCGGTGGGCGACTACGACAATGACGGCTCAAGCGATCTGTTCGTCGCCGGCGTCAACCGGAATATCCTGTATCGCAACAACGGCGACGGAACCTTCACCGACGTGACGGCGCAAGCTGGCGTGGCGGGTGACAAACCGCAAAAGCGCTGGTCGATTTCGGCCGGCTGGTTCGACTACGACAACGACGGGGACTTGGATCTGTTTGTGGTGAACTACTGCAAATGGGATCCAAGGACGGAGCCCTATTGCGGGCTTCGGAAACCGGGCTACCGCGCCTATTGCCATCCGAAACACTACGAAGGCTTGCCGAACCAACTGTACAGAAACAACGGCGACGGCACGTTTACCGATGTCTCCGAGCCGGCGGGCATCGCCCCGCACATCGGCAAAGGCATGGGTGTGGCCTTTGCCGACTACGACGGCGACGGCTGGACGGACGTGTTCGTCTGCAACGACACGGTTCGCAACTTCCTGTTCCGCAACAACGGCGACGGAACCTTCAGCGAGGTTGGGCTCCGCGCCGGCGTCGGACTGACCGAGGACGGCGTGGCGGTCTCCACCATGGGCGTTGATTTCCGGGACATCAACAACGACGGCGCGCCGGACATCTTTGTCACCGCCCTCTCGAACGAGACCTTCCCCTTGTTCAAGAATCTGGGTCGCGGCAATTTCCAGGAGATCACCTACCCGAGCCGTCTTGGTTTCCTGACGCTCCCTTGGGGCGGCTTCAGCACCGGCGTCTTCGATTTCAACAACGACGGTTTCAAAGACATTTTCACTGCCGGCTCGCATGTGCTAGACAACCAGGAGCTGTACAGCAGTCGGAAGTCGCGCCAGCCGAACCGTGTCTTTGTGAACGTGGACGGGGAGCGGTTCGCCGACGGGGCAGACGGATCCGAGCCGGCGCTCTGGCGGGAGCGCTTTCACCGCGGCGCAGCCTTTGCCGATTTCGACAACGACGGTCGCATCGACGTAGCGGTGTCGGCGATCAAGGAGCGGGCCCTGCTCTGGCGAAACGCCTCCGATACTGCGCAGAGCTGGCTCCAGCTCGAACTCGAGGGCGTGCGGAGCAACCGCGACGCTCTTGGGGCGAAGGTTCGGGTGGAATCGGCCTCCGGCCTCGTGCAGTACAACCACGTCACGACGTCGGTGGGCTACGCCAGCGCGAGCACGCGGCGGGTGCATTTCGGCCTGGGGCGAGATACGGCTGTGCGCCGGCTGGAGATCCGCTGGCCTAGCGGCGCGGTGCAGGTTCTGGAGAACGTGGCGGCGAACCAGCGCTTGAAGCTGCGCGAGCCGTAGGGTCGCCGTTAGCCGGCAAGCGCACGCCCGCCGGCCTCACGAAGTAGCCGTTTCCAGCCGAACCGCACTGGTGGTAGACTGAGAAAACGTAAACTGGAGCTTGCTGAGGGAGCTGGCGACGATGTGGCGATCTCGTTCCTCGCTTGTGTTGGTCATGATTCTGTTGGCGGCCCTCTCCCGGTTGATTCCCCACCCGCCGAACTTTACTCCGATTGGCGCGCTCGCTCTTTTCTCCGGCGCCTGCTCACCGAGCCGCCTCGGGGCGTTCGCGGCGCCCTTGGCCGCCCTGCTGGTCAGCGATTTGGGGCTGGCGGCTCTCCATGGGGACATCTCGGTCGGCCTTCACCGACTCATGCCGTTTGTTTATGGGAGCTTCGCGCTCATCGTGTTGCTCGGCTTCCGGCTGCGCTCCCGCCGCACGGTGGCCTCGATCGCGCTGGCGACCTTGGCCGGTTCGATGTTGTTTTTCGTGGTAACGAATTTCGGCGTCTGGCTGTTCAGCTCCTTCTATCCGAAAAGCGCGGAGGGCCTGCTCGCCTGCTACGTGGCCGCCATCCCTTTCTTTAGAAACACGCTGCTCGGGGACGCCTGCTACGCGGCCGCCCTCTTCGGTGCCTGGGCGCTTGCCGAGAAGCGGATCTTGGCGCCGGCCCGGTCCCACTGATCCGACGGATGCGAATCGTCTCGCTGCTCCCGAGTGCGACCGAAATTGTTTGCGCCCTGGGACTGGAAGAGCACTTGGTGGGTGTATCGCACGAATGCGACTATCCGCCCTCCGTTGCAACGCTGCCAAAGGTTACGCGAACTCTTATACCCGCCGACGCCTCGAGCGCCGAAATCGACCGGAGGGTGCGGGAGCGCTTGCGGACGCAGCGGGCCCTTTACACGTTGGATCTGCCCGTGTTGGAGGAACTCCGCCCTGATCTGATCGTCACGCAGGCGCTGTGCGACGTCTGCGCCGTCTCCGAAGCCGAGGTGCAGGCCGCCCAATGCCAACTCGCCAATCGGCCCCACGTGGTTAACCTGGCGCCGCAGACTCTCGATGACGTCTTCGCCTCAATGCGCCAGCTTGCCGCCGTCGCCGGCGTCGAGGAGCGCGCCGAGGAGGTCTTGAGCGGTCTGCGTGCGCGCGTGGCAGCCGTTGAGGCGCGCACTCGCCCGTTGGCGAGTCGACCGCGCGTGGCGCTCCTGGAATGGCTTGATCCGCCGTTCTGCTGCGGCCATTGGAATCCCGAGTTGGTCCGACTGGCAGGAGGGGTTGAGGGGCTGGGCCGAGAGGCGCAACCCTCGCGAACCCTCCGCTGGCACGAGGTGACGGCCTGGCAACCTGAGGTGATCTTCATCGCCTGCTGCGGCTTTGGCATCGATCGCACGCTCCGCGATCTGGCCGTCATCCGGCGGCTTTCGGAGTGGCAGGACTTACCCGCCGTCAAGTCCGGCCGGGTCTATGTGGCTGACGGTTCGCACTATTTCAGCCGACCTGGCCCTCGACTCGTCGACAGCCTGGAGATTCTTGCCAACGCGCTGCATCCGGAAGTGCATCGACTGCCCCCCGGTCTTGTCCCGGCCCTCCGCCTGAACCAGGCTGTCGAAATCGAGGGCGTCGCCCCGGTCCGCGTCTGATGCAACGCCGCGTGCTCCTGGCGTGGAGCTCCGGAAAGGACAGCGCCTGGTCATTGCACGTGCTTCGGCAGCAAGCCGAGGTTGAACTCGTCGGTCTTATCACAACGATCGATGGCGCCCGCAGGCGAGTCCCTCTGCATGGAACACGCTTGGAGACCGTGCAGGCGCAGGCGCGAGCGGTTGGGTTACCGCTTGAGGTCGTGCCGCTGCCCTGGCCGTGCTCGAATGAGGTTTACGAGCGCGCGATACGCCGGGCCATCGAGAACGGTCTGGGGCGAGGCGCAACTCACCTCGCCTTCGGCGACCTGTTTCTTGAAGACGTGCGCGACTACCGGAGGCAGCTACTGGCCGGATCAGGTCTCGAACCGCTCTTCCCGATTTGGCGCCACCCGACCGCCGCAATGGCAAGGAAAATCATGGATGCCGGGCTGGTAGCGGTGATCACTGGTGTCGACAAGCGGAAGCTCTCGCCTGCTTTCCTCGGCAGGCGCTATGATCGGACCCTGTTGGAGGAGCTGCCGCCGGACGTGGACCCCTGCGGAGAGAACGGCGAGTTTCACACCTGCGTTTTGGATGGACCGATGTTCGGCGAACCGCTCCGGGCTCGGCTGGCGGGAACCGAGGAGACTGAAGATTTCGCTATCGCCGACCTTCGGCTTGAGAGACAGTCAGCCGCCGCGCGCCTGGAGGAGCTGCACTCGAGCGGCTAAGTCTTCCTCGCCGGCGGCTCGCCGCGGCCCATCTTTTCGATCTCGTGGAAGTAGACGCGGCGGCCCTCATCCATGGCGAGGTTCGCCAGAATGACGGCGGTCGAGTCGGCCAGGCCCACTTCGACATCGGCCGGAGGCCGCTTGCCGGTGCGCACGCACTCGAAGAAATCCTCTAGCATCGTGTCCACCGGATTGCGCTCTTCCGGCACCACAACGCCTTTCTGATACAGCCACATCTTGGCGTACTTGAGCTCGCGCGCCAGGAAGGACTCCCGTCCGGTGATCAAGGCCTCGTCGAAGAGGATCGGCCAGCCCCTTGGTTTCTCCGTCGCGCTGCGTGGCGGCCGAAAGATTCTTCGCTGGTTAATGACGCTGCGGTTAACGGTAAATAACTTCCGGCGCTCGCAACGCCGGGGTTAACCTGGCGGTGGAGGTGTATTTTATGAACGTAAGGTGCGGCGTGCGGCTGCTGTTTCTGGCCGCCGTGGTGAGCGTCTCTCTGTCCTCGCAGACGTTCCGAGGCCGCCTCACCGGCGTCATCACGGATCCCGCGGGCGCCGTGATCCCCCAGGCGGAGGTAGTGCTGACCAACCTGGCCACCGGGGTGGCGCAGCGTGCGGTCAGCAACGAGCAGGGTGTGTACCTGCTACCCAGCGTGGAACCCGGTCAGTATCGACTCACGGTGTCGCTGCTCGGTTTTAAGACCTTCGTTCAGGAGCCGATCACGATACCGGTGGGCGGCAGTCTGACCCTGGACGTGAAGTTGGAACTGGGCGAGATGGCCGAACGCATCACAGTCACCGCCGAGGCGCCGCTTCTGGAGAGCGAAACCGCCAGCTTCGGGCAGGTGGTGGGGGAGCGCTTCATCCGCGAGATGCCCTTGAACGCGCGCAATCCCATGATCCTGGTCACCCTTACGCCCGGCGTGATCACTCACACGGGCTGGTTCAGCCCCGCAGGCATCGGGACGGGTAATATCGAGCAGGGTCGCGATCAGTTTGCGGCCGCCTTCCAGATCGGCGGCGGGCGTCACCTGTCGAACGAGATTTATCTCGATGGAGCGCCCAACACCAGCGTGGACCGCGGCTACATGGCTTACATCCCGCCGGTGGACTCCACCCAGGAGTTCAAGATCGAGGCGAATCCTTTCTCGGCGGAATTCGATCGTACGACCGGCGGCGTGGTCAACCTGGTGACCAAAGGCGGAACCAACGAGCTGCGCGGCACGGCGTACGAGTTCTACCGCACCAGCCGCCTGGATGCCAACGATTTCTTCTTCAATCGCGCCGGGCGGACGGACAAGCCGGTGTGGCACCGCAACCAGTTCGGCTTCAATCTGGGCGGCCCCATCAAGCGCGATCAAACGTTCTTCTTTGCCAACTATGAAGGCTTGCGACAGATCGTTCCTTTCAGCTTTCTGAACACGGTGCCCACTCCGGCGCAACGGCGCGGGGATTTCTCCACCACGCGGGCTGCGGACGGCCGCCTCATCGTCATCTATGATCCCTTGACCCTGCAACGCGATTCGGTCACGGGAGCCCTGCAACGCTCGGCCTTTCCGGGCAATGTCATTCCGTCGCACCGCTTCGATCGCGTGGGCCACGCCTTGCTCAACTCCTACCCCGAACCGAACCAAGCCGGTGATCCGGTGACCGGAGCTCGCAACCATTTCACCAGCGACAACGGGCGCAGCGATATGAACAGCTATGGCGTGCGCATTGACCACGCTTTCGGGACGGCGAACCGTCTTTTCGGACGTTTCTCCTTCCGCAAGGACACGCGCACGGCGGCCAATCCCTACGGTCCCCGCCATCCGGCCACCTACCAAGGCGCCCCGACGGATCAAGCTTATAACGCGACCCTGTCGGACATCCATAGCTTCTCGCCCACGCTGACCGGCGAACTGCGGGCCTCCTTCGCCCGGCATCACACCGCCGAGATTTCGCCCTCGTACGGCTTTGACCTCGCCCGGCTGGGTTTTCCGGCCTCGTTCGCCCAGGTCGCCCTGCCCTTTTTTCCCAAGATCAGTGTGGCGGATCTGTCCCCCATGGGTCGGGATCGTTACTACAATCAGGTGCGCGACACGCTGGCCGTGCAGGGGAGCATGACCAAACTGACGGGCCGGCATTCGATGAAAAGCGGCTTTGATTTTCGGTTACCGCGTTTCCATCTGAACCGCAACCTGAACTCGACCGGTACATTCACCTTCAACCGCACAATGACGCAAGGTCCGGACCCGCTGCGCGCCACGGCGATCGGCGGCTTCGGGGCCGCGTCCCTTTTGCTCGGTGCCGGTGCGGGCGGCAACGTCACTCACACCGACGTATTCACCTTGAACCGGCAGTATTACGGCCTTTATTTCCAGGAGAACTGGAAACTGACCAATCGCTTAACGCTCAATCTCGGGATTCGCTACAGCCTGGAAATCGGGCAAAACGAAAGTCACGATCGTATTGCCTATCTCGATCTCGACTCGCCGAATCCCCTGGGACAAAAAGTGGGCTTGCCCTTGCGCGGACTGCTCGGCTTCGTGGGCCGAGGCGGCGTCTCGCGCAACCTGGTGGATACCGACAAGAACAACTTCGGCCCCAGGGTGGGATTCGCCTGGCGCCTCGGGGAGAACACCGTCGTGCGCTCGGGCTACGGCATCTTCTACGCTCCCCAGTGGATCGAGGCTTACGACGCCAACATGTACGCCAGTTTCAACTCGAACACCGACTGGGTGGCAACGCTCGACGGGCTGTCGCCCGAAAACTACATCAGCAATCCGTTTCCGCAGGGCTTCAGTCTGCCCAAGCGCGATCGCGATCCGCTCACCAATGTCGGCGCAACTATTTCGGGCTGGACTCGCAAGGAGCCCGTGGGTTACGTGCAGCAGTGGAACTTCACCGTACAGCGGCAACTTTCCTCCTCGTTGCTAGTGGAGAGCGCTTATTGGGGCAACAAGGGTACCAAGCTGCAGCGCTTCGGCGGCGTGCCCGAGAACTGGCTGCCCAATCGGTTCCTGGAGCTGAGGGCGGCGCTGAATGATCTGGTGCCCAATCCGTTCTTCGGGGTTATCGAGAAGGGCGCGCTGTCCGGTCCCCGCGTGGCGCGCCGACAGCTCTTGCTGCCCTTCCCGCAGTATACAGCTGTCAACCGCACAGGTCCGTCACTGGGGAACTCGATCTACCATGCTTTCACCCTTCGCGTCGAGAAGCGATTCACGCGGGACTTCACCATGCTCGGCTCCTACACGCTGGCCAAGCAAATTGACGATTTTGAGGATCCCTTCGGTGCCGCTCCGCTGGACCGCGAAAACCTGCGGATGGAACGGTCGGTCTCCAGCTTCGATACACCCCAGCGGCTTGTGCTCAGTTACGTTTACGAACTCCCCTTCGGCCGGAAAAAGAGCCTGGGGCGGGACTGGCATCCCGTAGTGGATGGGATCGCGGGCGGCTGGAGCTTGGCGGGCATTACCACGTTCCAGAGCGGACCGCCCGTGGCGATTTCCCGTCCTTCCGTGAACTTCGGGCGCAGCGCCCGCCTGGAGAATCCTAACGTGGACCGCTGGTTTGACACCGCAGCCTTCGGTTTGGCCGAGCCTTTTACATTCGGCAACGTGGGCCGTCGGCTGCCCGACGTCCGCGCGCACGGGGTCAGGAATCTTGATCTGGTGCTTTCTAAGAGCTTCTATTTCACAGAGCGCGTGAATCTGAAGTTCCGGGCCGAGGCCTTCAACGCATTCAACACACCGCAATTCGCGGCGCCGTCAGGAAGCGTGGGTTCAGCCGCCTTTGGGCGCGTCTCCTCGCAATTGAACCGGCCTCGTTCGATGCAGTTTGGCTTGCAGTTGTACTGGTAAGGGGGCGGCCTGCGCCGCGGCCCGCTGAGCGAACATAGCAGCGCAGTGGTGGAAAGGCGGCCCGACGGCGCAGGCGCAGCAGAAACTCATCAACCGGATTCTTTGCAGCCAGTAGTTCACGCACGCACACATGCTCGGGTGCGTACTGCTGTACGTGGTGGACTGTGCGCGGCGCGGCGAGCCCCCGAAACAACACGAAATCGCGGTGCGGCGCAAGGTTGCGCCGAGAGTTGCGATTCGCGCAGCGGTCTAATCGTCCGGGTCTCGGTGAGCAGGATTCGCAAACGCCTTTCGGCTGACCTTGCCACCGAGGGACGAAAGGAAACGTGGCGGCTTTGGATCTCCAAACGGCGGCACCGCGTCGCGTTCAGAGAAGCGCACGCCACAGAGTCGGCATCTGCGGGAATGGCGCCAAGTCGGTTCCGGGCGCCTTGCCTCGCTCCGCGCGCCGTCAACATTATCGTCTCACACGTCCCTGAAAAATGGACTGAAACAGGCGACCTGGGAACTGTTTTTGCCGTCTCTCTCCGGTGAGACGCCCTGCGAGGAGAAGACCGCCACCAGCAAGAGATGTTCCTGTGCGCCACCCTCGAGGATCTGGTGCCGCCCGATCACCCGCTGCGGCTTATCCGAGCGATGGTCCACCGGGCGCTCGAAGCGCTTGATGGCCGCTTGGAGGAGATCTACGGGAAGGGCGGACGGCCGTCGATCGCGCCCGAGCGGCTGCGGGCTGGTGAACTGCCGCGGAAATTCTTCGCCGGCGTGGTGCGGCAGGCGCGGCAGCAGGGGCTGATGTCGAGCGAGCATTTTTCGGTCGACGGGAAGCCGCTGGGGCGTTGGCGAGCCAGAAGAGCTTCCGGCCGAACCAAGGCGGGTCGGGCGAGGAGGACTCGGGCACGGTGGGGGCGGAACCGGGAGGTGGACTGGCGCGGGCAGCGGCGGCGCAATGAGACGCACGAGGCGACGACCGGTCCGAAGGCGCGGCTGTGGCGGAAGGGCCAGACGGGGGAGGCGAAGCTGTCCTGGCTGGGGCATGTGGTGACCAGCAACGGGCACCGGTTGCGGGTGAATGTGCGGGTAACGCTGGCGGCCGGCCGGGGCTATGACACGCGGGAATTTGTGGGACTGAGGAAGGTGAGGGGGCGGGGGCGCAAGAAGGTGGGATGGATAGTGACCCTGGTGGCGGCGGCCTACAATCTGGTTCGGAAGCGGAACCTCCTGGCGGCGGCTGGGTAAGCAGGGGCGGAGAGAGGAAACCGGCTCCCCGGAACGGCCCGGCCGGGCCGTTCCGGGGCGGTAAGAGACTGCGACCGCGCAACTTCAGATGCCAAAACCGAACCCGGGGACACTCCGGAACAATTTCAAAGGGTGCCTTTCAGTGACCTACTAGGCCTTCCTCGCCGGCGGCTCGCCGCGCCCCATCTTCTCGATTTCGTGGAAGTAGACGCGGCGGCCCTCATCCATCGCCAGGTTCGCCAGGATGACGGCGGTCGAGTCGGCCAGGCCCACCTCGACGTCGGCCGGAGGCCGCTTGCCGGTGCGCACGCACTCGAAGAAATCCTCTAGCATCGTGTCCACCGGATTGCGCTCTTCCGGCACCACGACGCCTTTCTGATACAGCCACATCTTGGCGTACTTGAGCTCGCGCGCCAGGAACGACTCGCGTCCGGTGATCAAGGCCTCGTCGAAGAGGATCGGCCAGCCGCGGCGGCCCTTTCCCGTGGCCGCGAGCGTGGCGCCGGCGATGACGGGCTTCTCTTTCTCCTTCGCCAGCTCCTCGGCCGATTTGACCTCTTTGGGACGCGGCTCGTAGAACCACATGCCGAGCGCCGGCTCGTTGTCGGTGCCGACGGTGATGTGGATGGTGCCCTCGGTGCCCATGATCATCTCGCCGAACTCAGTCCGCTCCCCGTGAAACAGCGCTAGATGGTTGTTGGTCGAGATGGAGGAGTACATTAAGCGGCGGCCCCGCGGGTAGGTGAAGATGAGCTGGATGTGGTCGTAGACATCGCGGCCGTCCCGCATGAAGTCCAGGCCGCCGACGCCGACGACAAACTCCGGCTCATGCCCGAACATCCAGCTGGCGACGTCGATCTGGTGCGAGGCGAGCTCCGCCGTCAGGCCCCCGGAAAATTCCCGGAACAGGCGCCAGTTGCGCTCGCGCTGCCGGTCTGGGTACTGGCGCATGCGCCAGCCGGGATTGCGGTGCCACTGGGCCGTCACGTGGGTGACCTCGCCGATCATGCCCTTGTCGATCATCTGCTTGGCGGTGCGGTAGAAGCGGCTCCACCGGCGCTGCAACCCGGTCACGAGCACCTGCTTGGGGTGCTGCTCCGCGAGCGCGCGCAAGGCGTGGACCTCTTCGGGCTTGAAGACGAGACTCTTCTCACAGAAGACGTGCTTGCCGGCTAGCAGCGCATCACGCGTGATCGGAAAGTGCAGGTAGAGCGGCACGGCGATCACGACGGCGTCGACGTCCTTGCGCGCCAGCACCTCGCGATAGTCCCGGTAAGCGTCCGGCTTGTCCTTGGAGGTCTGTTGCGCCTGTTTGACGGCTTGCTCGTCGACGTCGCAAACCGCCACGCAGCGCCCGCCGTCCAGGGCATTGAAATGCCGGATCAGATAGGTCCCGCGGCCGCCAGTCCCGATGACGGCGAAGGTGACGACTTCGTTGGCGGCCTTAACCTTCTGAATGGCCGGCGCTCCCTGGAGTTTGGCGGCGGCCGCCATGGCGGCGGCTCCTCCAGCCATCTTGACGACCTCGCGGCGGGTCAGATCGTTCGTCTCTGGCACGACTGCACCTCTGGTAAGGGATTAAACCGTCCGGTTCCAATTCGAGTCTATCGGCTTTCCTGCGCCGTCTGCAATGGCACCGCAGCGCCCTGCTCCAGCTCGCGGTGCGAGCGCGCCGCCCATTCGGCCCCGGCGAGGACGATCATCGAGGCCAGAAAGGCCCACAGCACGATCGTCACCGAGTAGACGAACGGGCCGTACTCCATCTCCAGCTTCCGGCGCAGCCAGGGCCAGATCAAGACCATGACATATTTGAGCGCCTCGAGCAGCAGACCGACGACGATCGCCGCCGGCACCAGCGGCCTGGCCGGGATTCGGCCGTTCGGCAGGATCCAATAAACAAGGATCAGCAACAGGATGAGCGCGGGAACCATGGCCGTCTTGAAGGCCGTCAGAGCGACGACCGCAGTCCACTTCGGGCCGAGCAGGCCCAAGCGAGCCCAGAGCTCTTGGTTGATGGCCGCCAGCACGGCCGAGGCGAGCGCCAGTCCCCCGCAAACGAAGATCAGTCCCAAGCTGATGAGCTGGTTGCGGAAGTAGCTTCGGTTGGCCGGGATTCCCCAGGCGCGGTTCAGCGCGACCTCGAGCGGCTCGAAGATGCCGTTGGCCGTGTAAAGCAACAGCAGCACCGAAACGACCTGAAACGGACCGCGCGAGGCCACCGTGGCGCGGAGATTCCGCTCGACGAAGGCGCCCATCGGATCGGGAATATAGTCACGGAGCGCCAGGAAGATCATCTGCTCAGCCGCCTTCCACTCGAGCACGTAGCGGCATAGTGAGACCATGACGATCAGGAAGGGAAAGAACGAGAGGAGCACGTTGGCCGCCATGGAGAAGGCATAGACGTGCACCTCCACCTGCATCAGGTAGCGAACGGTGGGCTTGTAGCGAGTCGCTACCTTCTCCAGGGCTCCCGGCCCGGGTTGTGCGTTCTCGAAAATCACGCGCTTCCCTCTCGATTATCCCAGCCCGACCCCGTTTGCTAGGATGATGGATGCCGGCTTCCATGGGTGCCAAGATCCGGCAATTCCTCCAGTACGTTTTGCCCGGCGTCGTTCGCCCGCTGCGCGTGCTTTGGAATCAGGTGATCGGCTTCGTCTTCCTGGTGCTGGCGGTCTGGGCGATGCCGTCGACGCTGCGCGCCGTCCGCGAGTTCGACGGCGACGCCGAAAGTTTCTTCCGCGTCTTTCTGGCCGGCCTGTTCGCCGTGTTGATGGTCTGGTTCGGCGTGGGAAGCTTCCTGCGGGCCAGGCGAATCTCGCGCGCCCGCGACTGAAACCCGCCGTTCAGCGCTTGAGCGGCTGTTCAACCCAGGGCGGAGTGGCCTCGATCAGTCGGGCCAGTTCCGGTTCCACTTCCTCGATCTTCTGCTTCATCCGCCAGGCGATCTCGCGGTAGCTGAAGTGCCCTTTGACGCCGGTGCGCAGCCGGATGATGTAGTCGGCCTCGGCGAAATCCATTTTGAAGAGGAAGCGGCCGCGCGCGGCGAACGGCAGCAGAAAGTGAGAGCCCGGCGCGGGCAACGCGCCGAGGGCCTGGAAGGCCTCTTCGAGCGATTGGCGATAGAAGGCCTCCAGCCCCCAGCGGGAGATCGCCGGCGGCGTGGCGTAGCCGAGCGCGCTCGTGAAATTCTGCCGGAACTGATGGCAGCGGCGATGCCGGTGCAGATCGCGCCAGGCGCCAATGTCCATGACGATGTCGAAGATATAGGGCGCGCTGCGGAAGGCCCTGCCGAGCTCGTCGCGGCGCGTGCGCGAGGCCAGCGCAAGGTCGATCACCTCGCGGCGCCGGGCTTCGCTCCAGCCTGCGGCGAGCTCATAAAGTTCCCGATAGGGGCGATCGGTCACCGGATAGAGCAGGGTCGCCACAGCGTCGGCGACCGGATCGACCGGCCGCAGGAGGTCGACGTCCTCGGTCGTCTGGATCGCCCGGGGCGGCAGGTTCTGCGCGGCCCAACAGCACAGATCCTCTCGCGAGCGGCGCAAGTGCTCATCGGCGTCAACGTGACGAGCCAGCGTCGGCGCGAGCGGCTCGCGTACGCCCCCGGCGTCCCACATACAATCCGGATCGACGGCGCAAGCTTCGGCCATCTCTCGAGCGATTTCGCGCACTTCGGCGTACTCGCTCACCCCCAGGCGCCGGATCTGCTTCTCCAGCGTGCGAATGCTGGTCACCTGTCCCACGCTGGTCGGCACCCCCAAAAAGAGCAGGTAGCGGGCCACATCGAACGCCCGGGCGCGGAGGGCGCGTTCATACGCGTTGGCCTCCATTTCCGGCGGGCGAGGCAACTCTTGGCGGAGGCGCTCCACGGCGGCGGCGTGTAAGGTCTGATAGGCGGCCAGTAGCTTCTCGGCCGCACCGCGATAGACGGCCGCCTGAGAGG
>Ga0308417_1000871_pt1 | contig 21110 bp, 13 predicted proteins | sample HotsprSampleOS65_FD_203528 | JGI IMG/M metagenome (GOLD analysis project Ga0308417, IMG submission 203528) | Hot spring phototrophic mat microbial communities from Octopus Spring, Yellowstone National Park, Wyoming, United States - 20090730_OS65 ... | reverse complement strand
GGGCGCAGTGGGGCTCTTCCACAGCGCCAGCAAGCGGGCGCACTCCAAGCGCTTCGCGACCTCGGAGGCGCTGGGCGGACATGGAGGGATGCGTTCCACCGCGTCCGATGGAGGGACGCCTTCCATGGCGTCCCCTGGCCCGGGTGGAACCGGGCCCTCCACCGAATCGTTACCATCGGGCCGGGGTGGGACCCGGCCCTCCAAAAGCATGGCGCGGCGGACGAATCCGACCGAAGCCGCCCGTTCCTCCCAAGGGAGGGACGGCTTCCACGCCGTTCCGTACTCTGGCCGGTGCGCAGGGCCCGGCGCGTAGGCGCGCCGAATGGCCGGCGCTGGCTATCTCACTGAACAAGTCCGACACCGGCGGGAACACTGGCCCCCAAGAGCGGCGGCCAGCCCTCGCAGTCGCCCGCCTGGCTGCGCCCAAGCCTCTCGGCCGGAAAATGAGGAGGATTGCGAGCTCTGGTGGGCGGACCCACAGGGTTGAAGGCTTTGGCATAGGAGCTGAGTAGACGCGCTTCGGTTCCAAGCAAGCACCGCTCCGCCCCGGGCGTCTCCGCCAAAGTCGTCGGTTTCGAATCCCCTGCCATTGCCGGCACAAGAAAGCGGCGCAGGTTGTCCAACCGCCGGCTCGCCTCGCGGCACCGCGGCTGTCAACCCTGAGATAGGCCGAGCCCTGCTCGCCAAGGCCAAGCGTGCCAGAAGCAGCGGAAGCGAGGAAACCCCCGAGTGGTGGGCCTGACTTCCGCCCCATGGACTCTGCTGCAGCCGTGGTTCTGACATGATGCACACCATTTGGCTGGGAGTGTTTGTGCATTGTGCACGGATGGTCCTTGAAGCGGTCTGAGTCGAGCGTGGAACCAGGCCCTGGGGTTACACCCTTGGAACCGGGCTTTAGCGTTGGGCCTGCCGGGGTGGAAACGCCAACAGCCGTTCGGCCCGGGGCGGATCCTTACTGTGGCCTTGACTTGCGTGGCGCTGGCAGGCACTTGAAGCGGCGGTTGATGCGCGCCTCGAGGTTTTTCTCCACCACCCCCCAAGCCGGTTGGAACAATGGACCAACAGATCCCGGGGCTTGTCAGTGCCGGTGAAAAAGAAATGGGCACCCCAGCCTTTCGACGGCGCCGCTGCCCCCTACGACGTCCCGTGAAGTCCGCTTCCCCGCACAAGGCGGGAGTCCGTAAGCGCTTCCGAAGCGTCAACGCCAAAACCGCCGGAGGGGCGTGGCAAGCTGGCAAATCCGGCCAATGCCAGAAACCACCGGCTTGAACGCCCGTCTGGACTCACCGGGCCGTTCCAACGTCCGTTCCGTCGCGTCTTTTCCTCACCCGGGCGGTCCCACAGGGCGACTGGCTCGAGCGCCCGTAGGATGGCCAGGGCCAGGTTGCGCTTTGGACTTTTGCCGAGTCATTCAGCTGCGTACCCTGCGCGACCGTTGCAACGGATGAAACTGTTCAACACACTAACGCGAACCCTGGAGGATTTCGTCCCGCTGGACCCCGGCGGTCGTCAGGTGGGCATGTACTGCTGCGGCCCCACGGTGTACGACTATGCCCACATCGGTAACTGGCGGACCTTCGTGTTTGCGGACCTGCTGCGAAGATACCTCGAGTTTCGTGGCTACCAGGTCCGGCACGTGATGAACATCACGGACGTGGAGGACAAGATCATCCGCCGGGTGCACGAGACCGGTCTACCGCTGCGCGAATATACGGCCCGTTACGAGGCCGCGTTTTTCGAGGATTTCGAGACTCTGCGGTGTCGCCGACCGCACCTAACCCCACGAGCCACCGAGCACATCGCCGATATCATCGCGCTGATCGAACGACTCCTCACGCGCGGTATCGCCTACCGCGCGCCGGATGGCTCGGTCTACTTCAGCATTGAAAAATACCGCGCCGCAGGCGGTCGCTACGGCCAGTTGGTGCGCATCCAGTTCGACCAACTGCGCCCCGGTGAAAGGGTGCGCTCGGATGAGTACGCCAAGGAAACGCCGGCCGATTTTGCCCTTTGGAAAGCGCGCACGCCGGAGGACGGAGAGGTGTACTGGCCGAGCCCGTGGGGGGAAGGCCGGCCCGGCTGGCACATCGAATGTTCAGCCATGAGCATGAAGGCCTTGGGCCCGAGTTTCGACCTCCATTTGGGCGGCGAGGATCTTATCTTTCCGCATCATGAAGACGAGATTGCCCAGAGCGAGGGGGCCGGCCTGCAGCCGCCCGGGCAACGATTCGTCAAATACTGGCTGCACGGCGCCTTCCTGCTGGTCGAAGGCCGTAAGATGAGCAAGTCCCTGGGCAATTTCTTTACGCTGCGCGACCTGCTGGCGCGTGGATTCACCGGCCGCGAAATCCGCTACACGCTTCTCACGGCGCATTATCGGGAAACGTTCAACTTTACCTTGGAAGGGCTCCAGGCCGCTCGGGGCGCGTTGGCGCGCCTGGACGAGTGCCTGGGCAAACTGCGGGAAATGGCAAGCTACGCCCCCGGTGCGCCCGCCGAACCTGACGCCGCCCGACAAACAGGCGGGCCAGATTTGGTCGGCCCGTTCATCGCTGCCATGGACCACGATCTCAATATATCGGCCGCTTGGGCGGCGGTGTTCGACTGGGTGCGCGAATTGAACCGGCGCATGGCCGCCGGGGAACTGACCCCGGCCGACGCTGCCGATGCCCTGCAACAGTGGTCCCGAGTGGAAGAAGTTCTGGGAGTGGGCGAAACGCAGGAAACCCCGGTGCCGCCCGAGATTCTAGCCCTGTTGGAGGCGCGTCAGGCCGCGCGAAAAGCCCGGGATTTTGCCCGTGCCGACGCCTTGCGCCAACAGCTCAGAGCCGCCGGCTGGTTCGTGGAGGATACCCCGAAAGGGCCTCGGCTCAAACGGATTCAAGCCTGAGTCCGGAGTCGACCGGCGTTGGATTGCGCCGCTTACCCCGAGGCTCCCGGCTCCAGCGATTGTGCCGCAGCCCAGCAGCAAAACCCTTGTGAAAGGCCTGTTCATCACGTTCGAAGGCACCGAAGGCAGTGGCAAGACCACCCAGGTGGCACTTCTGGCGCAACGCCTCCGGGAGTGGGGTCGGCGGGTTCGTGTCCTTCGTGAGCCTGGTGGTACACCCATCGGCGAGGAAATCCGTCACACCCTCAAGCACAGCCACCAAAATCATGCCATGACCTGGGAAACCGAGCTGCTCTTGATGAACGCCAGCCGCGCCCAACTGGTGCGGGAGGTGATCCGACCCGCCCTAGCCGCCGGCGAAATCGTCCTCTGCGACCGCTTCGCCGATTCGACGATCGCCTACCAAGGGTATGGCCGGGGGCTGGACCTAGACATGGTCCGGCGTGTCATCGAGGTGGCCGTGGGCAGTACCTGGCCGGATTTGACCCTGCTGTTGCAGGTACCTCCGGAAGTCAGTGCCGAGCGATTGCGCTCCCGGCAGGCCACCCTGCCCTTCGTGCGCGACCGCATGGAAGAGGCCGACCCCGCCTTTTTCGAGCGTGTCGCACGCGGGTACCGCGCCATCGCGGAATCGGACCCCAAGCGCGTCAAGGTCATCGATGCCACTGGCACCGTCGAACAGGTCCACGCGGCCGTCTGGCGCGAGGTGGCGCCCTTGGTCGCATGGAGCGAATCGTAACTTCGGGCGGTTCCGTGCGTAGCACGACGGGCCCCGATCTCTTTTGCTCCAGCCAACCGGCACGCGGTCACAACCAGGAATGCCCTGAGGGCAGACGGCAGCGCCAGCCACTGGAACAAGCTGCACCGGCCCTTGAGTTCGCTCTGCCAAACCATCGTCCTTCGTCGGCCGGGGCTTTGGACTGAGCGGTTCCCCGACTGGCTTTTGTCTGCGATGGCTCGACCTTCGGTCAAACCTGTGCTGCTAGGAGAGCAGCCCTAGACCCTCGTGCCAAACGGAGGAGTGCGCTCGGGCGGAAGGCAGCAGATGCGAACATGACACACGAGGGCTCTCTGTGTGGGCGGGGGTCCATTGTTACGTGGTCGGGGCAAAGTCGGGCGTGGCTTGGGACGGACGCTTGAATGGGCGAGTTTAGCGGGATGGGCTGCCGGTGTTGGGATGGGCGGAAAATCCTTGTTGATAACGTTAACGCAAAATTTCCCATTTTTCGCTTGCAACGCTATATATTGGGTCTAATGTCGGGGTGTTGCCCTACAGGTTGGGCAATCGTCCTTTCCAAGCGGCCCTCCGCTTGGCCAAGGGCGCCAGTTTGAAAGCTTTAGAAATCCCCGCAGGTCGGCACCGTGGCAAACGTCAGGCGGTGTCGGCCGGCGCAACCCAAGTCAGAGAGTCGCACGACCATGATCGAAGCACCCACTCCTGAGGTGGCGGCCCGTCCGCCGCGTCGCAGTTCTGTGTCCGGCCAACCGGCCAGCGAGGCCTCTTTGGCCAAGGGACCGGTCCGCCAACCCCTCCGATGGCCGCGGGTTTTCAGCGATCCGCAGGTCAGCCCTTTTGATCAGGTGGAATGGGAACGCCGCACGGCGGAGATCACGGATGATTCGGGCAAGGTGATCTTCAAGCAGGAAAACGTGGAGGTTCCCAAAAGCTGGTCGCACTTGGCCACGAAGGTGGTGGTTTCCAAGTACTTTTACGGTGAGCTGGGCACGGCCGAGCGGGAAACCTCCGTGCGCCAGTTGATTCACCGGGTGTGTCGGACCATCGCGGACTGGGGGATCAAAGATGGCTATTTTACGCCGGAGGACGGGGAGGTCTTCTACAACGAACTGGCGTGGTTGTGTCTGAACCAGTACGGCGCGTTCAATTCACCGGTGTGGTTCAACGTGGGCCTGTACCACCAGTACGGCATCGGCACCCGCTCGGCGCCGGGCAACTGGTACTACAATCCGCAGACCGGCCGGGCCGAACGAGCCCGCACGCAGTACGAGTACCCGCAGTGCAGTGCCTGCTTCATCCAGTCCGTGGAAGACAATATGGAATCGATCATGCGGCTGGCTTATTCGGAGGCCATGCTGTTCAAGTTCGGCTCCGGCACCGGCACGGACCTTTCGCCCATTCGGTCCAGCAAGGAAAAACTCAGCGGAGGTGGGCGGCCCAGTGGCCCGCTGAGTTTCTTGAAGGTTTACGATCAGGTGGCCAACGTGGTCAAAAGCGGTGGCAAGACCCGTCGCGCGGCCAAAATGAACACGTTGTATGATTGGCACGGCGACATCGAGGAATTCATCGAGGCCAAGGCCCGGGAGGAAAAAAAGGCCTGGGCGTTGATCGAGCAGGGCTACGACGGCAGTTACAACGGCGAGGCCTACGGCAGCGTCATGTACCAGAACGAAAACCTCTCGGTGCGCGCTACGGATGCCTTCATGGAGGCGGCCCTGGCTGGGCGCGAGTGGTGGACGCGCGCGGTCACCACCGGCCAGCCGCTGGAGAAAAAGGATGCGGCCAGGTTGCTCTGGAAAATCGCCGAAGGGACGTGGATCTGCGGCGATCCGGGCATGCAGTTTGACGGGGCTATTCAGAAGTGGCACACCTGCAAGGGGACCGAGCCCATTTACTCCACCAATCCTTGTTCGGAATACGTCTTTATCAACAACACCGCCTGCAATTTGGCGTCATTGAACCTGATGAAGTTCAAGCGGCCCGACGGACGGTTTGACGTGGAACGGTTCCAGGCTGCCGTACGGCTGTTTATCACTGCGCAGGACATTCTGGTCGACAATGCCAGTTATCCGACCCCGGAAATCGCGGAAAACTCGCACATCTTTCGCACGCTGGGGTTGGGGTACGCGAACCTGGGCTCGTTGATCATGAGCTACGGGTTGCCGTACGATTCGGACGAGGCGCGTGCATTGGCCGGGGCCATTACCGCTCTCATGACCGGCACGGCCTACGAGCAGTCGGCGCGCTTGGCCGAGGCCTTGGGGCCATTTCCCGGCCTGCATGATGCCCGGTGCGCCCACGTGCCCAAGCCGCTCAAGCCGGACAATGTCGAGTCCATGTTCGAAGTCATCCAGCTCCATCGGGAAGCTGTCGAACAGATCCAGCCCAGCACCGAGTTTGCCTATCTGAAGGAGGCGGCCCGGGCCTGTTGGGATCGGGCCCTCCAGTGGGGCCGCTGCTTCGGTTACCGCAACGCTCAGGTCACCGTGCTGGCCCCCACCGGCACCATCGCCTTCATGATGGATTGCGACACCACCGGCATCGAGCCGGACATTGCACTGGTCAAATACAAGCTGTTGGCCGGGGGCGGCATGCTCAAAATTGTCAATCGCACGGTACCCGAGGCGCTGCGTCGGCTGGGCTACAGTCCCTCGGAGATCGAGCGCATTGTCGCCCACATTGACAAGTACGACACGATCGAGGACGTGGAAGAAAACGGCCAGCGGATCGCCAGCGGCCTGAAGCCCGAACATCTGCCCGTGTTCGATTGCGCCTTCAAACCGGCCCGGGGCCGGCGTGCCATTCACTACATGGCCCATCTCAAGATGATGGCGGCCACCCAACCGTTCCTCAGCGGCGCCATTTCCAAAACCGTCAACATGCCGCACGACAGCACCGTTGAGGAAATTCGGGACGCCTACGTGCAGGCCTGGAAGATGGGGCTGAAGTGTGTGGCCATCTATCGGGACGGTTCGAAGCGTTCCCAGCCGTTGAGCACGCGCAAGGCCGACAGCGGCAGTGGCAGTGACGAGGCCACCCTGGCCGCACTGCGCCAGCGCATTCAGGAGCTGGAAGCCGAGGTCCAGCGGTTGCGGCAGCAAGTGGGCCAGCCCATTCGACGGCGTCTACCCGAAACCCGCACGGCCATCACCCACAAGTTCGACATTGCCGGCCACGAAGGCTATCTCACGGTGGGCCTGTTCGAGGACGGCACCCCGGGGGAATTGTTCATCACCATGGCCAAGGAAGGCTCGACCATCGGGGGACTCATGGACGCCATTGGGACCCTGACCAGCCTGGCCCTGCAGTACGGCGTGCCGCTGGAAGCGCTGGTCAAGAAGTTCGCCCACCAGCGGTTCGAACCCAGCGGTTTCACCAAAAATCCAGAAATCCGCAATGCCTCCTCCATCACGGACTACGTGTTCCGCTGGATGGCCTTGCAATTCCTGCCTGGTTACCGTGAGCAACAGGCCGCCACACAGCAGCAGCCCGAGCTGGCCATTCCCGGCCTGTTGGAAGAGCTCAAAAAGCGGATCAACCGGCCCGTACCCGACCTGCCGCGAACCGGTGACGACACCGATCTGATGTCGTCTCCGTCGGCTGCGGTCGCGGCTGGCCCGGGCCACGGGACCGCGCCGGTCGGTCCCGGAGGACCGCGTTCTTTGAACGATGCCGTGGCGCACTTCCAACAGGATGCGCCCACCTGTCCCAATTGTGGCCATGTGACCGTACGCAACGGCGCTTGTTACAAGTGCCTCAACTGCGGCGAAAGCCTGGGCTGCTCTTAAAAGACGCTGGATCCCGCTGGCGGATCCACAGCCCGATGCCCATGCCCGGCCCGCGGGTTTGCACACCCGCGGGCCGGTTTTCATGACCTCGGGCCTGTTGTCCCCAATCTGCGCTGCACGCACAGGCGCGCAGGGTTGGTGCAGGTGCTTGGGCGATCCAACTGCCCGACGAGTAGGCGGAACCTTTCGGAACTCTCGCGTGGCGAGATTGCGCCGAACCTCCCCGGGCTCACTGGCCGCTGGCAGCGTAGGCTGCGGGCCACCGCACGTGGGGAAGGTCCGGTGGATTTCCGGGCCGGGCAGACGGCGGAAGACCGACTCGGGCCCGCATCACTGCGGCGGTGGCGAAACCGCTGAATCACCCGGCAACGGCGAAGGCGGACTCTGAGGATCCCGCCAGTCAACGGCCTGAGCCTGGGTCGGGGTCCGCAGAGGGTACAATCCCGGGCAGCAACCGTAGTACTCGTGGAACGCCTGGCTGAAGTGGCTGAGGCTGTTGTAGCCCACTTCCAGTGCAACCTCGGTGACATTGTAGCGGCCGGTGCGCAACAGCTCAGCCGCCCGCTCCAACCGCAACTGTCGCAGAAACTGGGGAATGGTCCGGCCTGTCTGGGCCGAGAAAATGCGGCTCAAATAGTAGGGGCTGCAGCCGACCTTTCGTCCGAGTTCTTCCAAGGAGGGCGGCTCGGCCAGGTTTTCCCTGAGCAATTGGATCACCCGCTCCACCCGTTCCTGGGCCAGTCGTTGTTGGCGGGTGCAGAACAGTTCAGCCTCCGGCGGCGGCCGGAAAAGAAACAGCACCGCCATTTCCACCGCCTTGCACCGGTACCAGACCGGCTGTGCGGCTGCATACACCGGCGGATGCCGCAATGTCTCCACCATCTGGCGTTGTTCCACCGTCAATCGGGTCAACGGACCCAAAGGTTCCTTGACCGGACGCCCCTCGACCACGGCGCGGACCAAGGGGTGTAACACGGACTCGGCCCCGGCCAACTGTTCGCGCAAAAATTCGGGCGCCAGTTCCAAGGTGAGGAACTGATGTCGTTGCCCGCCGATCCGCCGCGCTTCCAGAGGCTGTTCCCCCCGGTGGTAGAACGCCACGGTGTCGGCTTCAAACTCGAGCCGGCCGTCGCCGGCCCTCACGTAACCGCTGCCGCTCAGGTTCAGGCAAACTTCGATGCTGCCGGGATGAAAAGTGGCCCCCCAGTCCAGGTCCCGCGGAGTTTGAAAGTCGTGCCACTCGATGCTGTAGCCGGAGCCCCGGTAACTACCGAAGACCCGCTGCCATCCGTTGCCCAAGGGGCGCCAGACGGCGGTTTCACTGAAAACCGCCCTGCCGGTTCGCTGGTGGGTGGGCGAACCGGAGTCCGACGCTGCTGGACGGGGCCTTATTCGCATGTGGCAGTGAAACAGCCCGCTGGGAGCGACACGCCCCCCCGAATTAGTTGCCCAGATTGGAGGCGCCTGCAACTTGGATATGGCACTAGATCCTCCTCCAGCGCGGCCAGGTCTCTTCCGACAGCGGAGGTTCCGCGGGCCGGGGCGGTTCGGCGCAACAGCCCTCGGGACTGACTAGAGGTTTGCCGGCGGAACGGCCGGCCTGGTGGAAGAGGTTCGCTGAGGCTGGCGGGCCGCTGGGCCCTGGGGACGGCCAGCCACTTGTGTTGTGTGCGCACCCTTCGTTGTGGCCGCGGGCCCCGAGGACCGGCCCATCTGACCCAGGGCGCTGGCTTGGATCGGCAGCGGGACGTTCGGACCAGTACGCCCTGGCTCAAGGCACCCTTCGTGGAAGCGCGCCCGGCTCGACCCGACACTCCCATGGCTGACAACGGTGAAGTTGGTTCCCAAGCAACTTGCACGGCGCCAACGTGTCCACTGAGCGCTACCCCAGTCCGTCGGTCGCCGCCGCGCATCGGCAGCCACTGTCCTCTATGGCACGGGTCCGGGGCACGGTGGAGGTTTCGCCGCTCCCGAGTCGATAGGAAAAAACCCGCAAACTCACCCGCGGCACAGCGTCGCCGGCTCAAATCCCGAGGTTGGCCAACATCTGGCTGATATGGTTCACCACCTGGACCAAACGGGGGTGGGATTGCTCGAACTTCTCGACCGACACCTTCAAGCCATCCAACGAAAGCTTCAGCAGGCGGGGATCGGGCTGCGTGCGGGTCGCTTCGTGAGCGGAAACCTGGGCAAAACCGGCGATACTGCGGGCCGCTTCGTCATGGGTGCGGGAAAGATGCTGGACCTCCCGCCTCAGCTCCTGGACCAGTCCCAGAAGCTCTTCTTTCCGCTCCCGTTCCACGCCGGTGGCTTGCCGCACCTGCTCCTCGATTTTCCGAATGGTCTCGTCAATCATGGCCGTACCTCCGCAAGAGCAAAGCCCTGGCACCGGCTCCGCATCCATCTGCTCGGAGTGACCGATTTCGCCGGGGCTGGTCCCGCCCGATGCTTACCGGCGCACAAACAACCCCAGCGCCGCCGTATAACCGTGCAGATGATTGGTGCGGCCCACCGGCCCTATCTCCCCGTTGCAAAACAAACCCGTCAGCCCCATCGGCCCCAACTCCTCCTGCACCAGCCGCGCATCATGATCCGACACACCGAACAGATGTCGCCCCCGGCCGTTGCAGACGCACAAGCACCCGCCATAGATCTGACGATGCTGCAGTTCCGTTTGCAGCTGCCGTGTCATCTGCCGCAGTTCCGCGTCCGCCGCTTCGGCATCCCGGCATTGGAATTGCACGGTCTGACCGGGGCGCGGCAGGGCCCCCACGGCCAACACCCCCGTGTGCGGATCGGCCCCCAGCAGGTTGCGGATTAAAAAATCACCGCGCCGAAACTCTTCCCGGTACTCATCCGCCGCCAGACCGATGAACAAGTTTCCTCCGAGGCGCTCCTGCTGATCAGGGGGGAGATTCTGCACGGTTTGGAGCAACACCTCGTAAGCCGGCCGGTTGGCAATGCGATGAATGAGGTTCTGTTCGACCCGCGTCAACGTCCAAGTCTCTCCGATGGGGGTACAACCTTGGGCGACGCGCGCCACCAGCTCAACCTGTCCACCCACAGCAACAAGCACGCCGCCCTCCTCAAAAACCTCCTGATTCAGGAACACCAGCGTTTGCTCGTGCCGAAAATCGGCTCCGGCCAACCCGCCGATGACCGGGGCCGGGCCATAACAGGCATTCCATCCCCTCAGCCAGGCGTCCACGTCCATGCTCAGCGGGTCCAGAAACGCAAGCCAGCCATGGGCGTGGTCCGGCTCAATCCCGGTACGAGACTCCCACTGCCGGGGCTCCTGAACAGCTTCTACATCCGCCTGGGAGACCCGCAAAGCCCGAATTTCCGCCCCGGGCAAATGGTACAGCCCCAGCGCAAACCCACCGCGGCCTTCGTATTCATGGGCCCCGGCGATAACGGCACTGGTAGTGCAACCCACCAGCACCGGAATGTGCGCATGCAGCTGCAGGATCTCTAATAGCCCGGACACTCGCTCCGACCAGGCCGGTGTCACAAACAACAGCCCCAGGCTGGCCGGTCCATTCAGCCGCCGCCGCAAGTCGGACGCCCATGCCGCCACCAACGATTCATCCCAACGCCCGCCATACCAGGCCGCCACCGAAAACGTACCGTTCACGCAGCCAACTTACGTCACGGTCCCTTGGACGCAAGCCGCTGCCCATCCGGACTGTACGGGCTTCGCCACCTTTTTGCCGGCCTGCCGGGGTTGCCGAGACCCGCACCCGCGGCCCGGTCCGTGGCCCCTACACTTTTCCGGCTTGTTCTATGCCTTCTCCTGCCCTTCTGTGCTGCCCCTGGCAGCCATCGACCCACCCCACTCACCCCGAAGCCGGCCGAGTCCGGGCTCCAGTCGGCTCGACACCACCGCCGCTTTGCGCCTAGATTGCCCCACGATGTCAAGTGACCGAACCAACCTTGTGATCGCGGGCCGGACGTTCCGCTCGCGGCTCATCTTGGGTACCGGGAAATTCGCCTCTCCCGAACTGATGCGCGATGCCCTCGAAGCCAGTGGGGCCGAAATCGTCACGGTGGCTCTCCGCAGGGCCGATTTGAGCGGCCGCCGCGATCCCTATGCCAACATCTTGGAGTTCATCGATCCGGAACGTTACCTCATCCTGCCCAACACCAGCGGGGCCTTGAACGCCGAGGAGGCCGTCCGGTTGGCCCGCCTGGCTGCTGCCGCCGGCCTGCCCAAGTGGGTCAAACTCGAAATCCATCCCGACCCCCGCTACCTGCTGCCCGACCCGGTCGAGACTCTCAAAGCGGCCGAAATCCTGGTACGCGAAGGGTTTGTCGTGCTGCCATACATCAATGCGGATCCGGTGCTGGCCAAACGGCTGCAGGACATCGGAACCGCCACGGTCATGCCCCTGGGCTCGCCCATCGGTTCCAACCGCGGCCTGCAAACCCGAGACCAACTCCGGATCATCATCGAGCAGGCCACCGTACCGGTCGTGGTGGACGCCGGGCTGGGTGCCCCCAGCCACGCGGCCGAAGCCATGGAAATGGGCGCCGATGCCGTGCTGGTCAACACCGCCATTGCGGTCGCTCCCGATCCCTGCGGCATGGCACGCGCCTTCAAAATGGCGGTGGAAGCCGGCCGCATCGCCTACGAGATCGGCCTGGCGCCTGCCCAGTGGGAAGCCAGCCCCACCAGCCCGCTCACGGCCTTTCTGGACTGAGCCCTATGGCCTCCGAGCCTCTCCAGCCCGGCCGGGTTCGGACCCTGCTGCGGCGCATGCGTCAACTCCGCGTTCTGGTGGTGGGCGACGTCATGCTGGATCGCTTCATCTGGGGGCAGGTCTCGCGCATCTCGCCTGAGGCCCCGGTGCCAGTGGTGGAATTCGAACGCGAAAGTTTCATGCCCGGGGGCGCCGCCAACGTCGCCCGCAATTGCGTCGCCCTCGGCAGCCGGGCCGAGTTGTTCGGCGTGGTGGGACCCGACCCCGAGGGCCATCAACTGCGCCAACTCCTCCATCACCACGGCATCGGCTGCCGCGGTCTGCTAACCTGCCCGGAACGGGTGACCAGCGTCAAAACCCGCATCGTGGCCCAGAAACAGCAGGTCGTCCGGCTCGACCGCGAAAGCAACGGCCCGCTGGACCACCGTGTAGCGCAGACCCTCAGCCGGCGCTTGCAAAATGCCCTAACGGGCGCCGACGCCGTGATCGTGGCCGATTACGCCAAGGGCGTGGTCACCAACGACCTGCTCGGCCTCCTGAAGCCTTCCTGCCGCCGCCGTGGTCTCTGGCTCAGCCTCGACCCCAAGCCTGTGCACGGGCTGGACCTGACCGGGTTATCCCTGTTGACACCCAACCGACGCGAGGCGTTCGAACTGGCCGGCCTGCGTGACACGGTCCGGGCCTCGCACCCACTGCAAGACCTGCCCCTGCTCCAGGCCGCACAAACACTCCTCCAACGGCTCCAGCCGGCGTTACTGCTCATCACCCTCGGCGAACTGGGCATGCTGCTTTGCCACCGCAACGATCCTCCCCAGCACATCCCCACCGTCGCACGCGAAGTGTTTGACGTCTCCGGCGCCGGAGACACCGTCATCGCCACCTTCACCCTGGCCATTGCCGCCGGGGCCAGCCCCACCGAGGCCGCCAGCCTCGCCAATCACGCCGCCGGCATCGTCGTCGGCAAATTCGGCACCGCCACAGCCGCCCCGGAAGAACTCTTGGCCAGCTACCTCCGCCGTTGACCCCAATGGCCTCACCTGCAATGTCCGAACCCAAAATCACCCCCGACATCCTCCGCTCCATGAAACACAGAGGCGAGCGGATTGCCGCCTTGACCACCTACGACTATCCCACCACACGGCTGCTGGATGAGGCCGGAATCCCGCTCCTGTTGGTCGGCGATTCGCTCGGAATGGTTCTGCTGGGTTACCCGGACACCACCTACGTCACACTCGAAGACATGGAACATCACGTGCGCGCCGCGGCCCGGGCCCGGCCGCGGGCTTTGTTGGCGGCCGATTTGCCCGCCCATTCCTACGACACCCCCGAGCAGGCCGTCCGTAGCGCCCAGCGCTTGGTTGCCGCCGGAGCCGAGGCTGTGAAAGCCGAAGGCGGCCGCAACATCCTGTCCCAAGTCCAAGCCATCGTCGCGGCCGGCATACCCTACCTCGGCCACCTGGGCATGCTACCCCAATCGGTCCACGAAGAAGGCGGTTACCACATCAAAGGCCGTACCGAGGAAGAACGCCAGCGACTGTTGGCCGACGCGGAGGCCCTCGCCCAAGTTGGTGCCTTCGCTGTGGTCTTAGAACTGGTCACCCCAGCCGTCGCCGCAGAAATCACCCGACGCCTACCTATCCCCACCATCGGGATCGGCTCCGGTCCCCATTGCGACGGCCAGATCCTAGTCACCCACGATTTGCTCGGGCTCTTACCCTGGGTGCGCTTGCGCCACGCACGGCCCATGGCCCAGCTCGGGCAGACAATCGTCGAAACGGCCCGTCGCTGGCGCCAACAGGTTCAGGCCTCTAGCGAACCGCCTCCAACCTCTCCCTACTAACCATGACTGCCAGGTCGATGGCAGCCCGAGGGCCGTTCCTTCTGGCCGCGCTCCTGACCCTGGCCGGAGCAGGTTGCACCGCGCCCAGGCCGGGCCCCGCAGCCCACACACCACACCCTGGCCCACAACCGCAACCCCTACCCCCATTGCCCGAGCCCGTGGTCTGGATCGTCGGTCCGGTCCGTTGGCCGGTCTTGGACTGGCATCGGAACCTTACCTTGGCTGAGGCCCTCGTAGCTGCCGAGTACCTCCCCGAGCAAGCCCCACGTCTCATTCTCCTGCACCGCGGTCCCCTCACCATCCCCATCGAACCCAACCGCTTGCTCGAGGGCGAAGACTGGGCGTTGCTCCCGGGCGACCGCATCGAAATCCAACCCTGAACTCTGCGCTGGCGCGCAAGCCTCACTGGCCCGAGGAGACCTCGGCCGCCCTCGCGCCTTCCTCAGTTCATGCGCCTGAGCCGCTCCAACAACTCTTGCGACACTCGGAGCACCGTCCCGTGCTTATGCCCGGTGGGAAAACGCATCTCCGCGGAACAATCCTCCCAATGCCCCAAATCGCGGGAACGCAGCGCACCATAGTACCGGCGCCGCGAGTATCGGTCGTAGTAAATCAGATATTCGTCCCCAATGCGGATGGCCGAAGGGCCTTCGGCCCAGTCAATGGAAATGGGCTCGGAAACCGGGCCGAAGGGGCCCTGCGGATCAGCTGCAAAAGCGTATCGTAGTCGTTTCTGCAGAGGTTTGAGCCGCTCGTCCTTGAACACCAGCAGATAGCCCCCCGGCACCTCCAACAGCGTCGCGTCAATCACATTAAAGCCGGGATCGAAAAACAGACGCGTGGGCGCAAAATGAGCAAAATCCCGTGTGGTCGTGGCGTAGATCCGATGATTGTAGCCGTCGTCCCCAGTGTCATCCGTTTCCGGAAACCGACCGGGAATCGTGCTGGACCAGAAGACGATCCACTCTCCCCGGCGCCGATCATAAAAAAGCTCCGGCGCCCACAGGTTGCGTGTACCAGGTTCATGGGCCATCAGGCGCAGGGCCCGTTGCGGTGACCAGTGGACCAAATCCCGCGACCAGGCATACCCAATTTCGGCCCCACGATCCGTCGTCCAAGCCGTGGTCCAAACCAGGTGAAACGTTCCGTCCGGCCCTTGCGCCAGACAAGGATCCCGCATGAGTTTGTACCCGCCGATCTCCGGCCTCAGAAAGGGCCGGTCCTGCCGCAGCGTTTCCCAATGGTACCCGTTGGTACTCCAGAGCAGATGCAGTCCGCTCTCGCCGTTGTTGCGAAAGGAAGTAAACAAAAAGCCGTCGGCCGCGTGCACCGAACCGGCCCACATCATCGCGACCCCGAAAACCAGCCACTCCCTGCGACCAACCGGAAACCGAACCCTTGCTTTCGCCTGGTCCATCGCCGCGTCATCTGAGCCTGCGGGCCGGTCCAGAGTCAAGCCGGAGCCGGCAGCCGACGCATCCAACAGACATTCAGACCGATTTTCGGAATGGGCCCCTTCCCCCTGCGAGGTCAACCCTGCCCAAATCCAACAGCAAACGACCTTGACACGATTGTGGGTAGGCCCGGGCGCTAACCCGCAACGGCCGCGTGACAAGGTTCGCAAGCCAACCCGGCTCGCCCGCAAATCAGCCCCGGCCCCGCGCACTGCACGCAGGCCGTCGCACTGCCGCTGCTGCTACGAGCCGGCAAACGGTAAACCGCCACCCGAGGGAGGCATAAGCACACAGCCGGCAGTGCGGGGGGCGGGCTACAAGCGGTGCATGGAACGCCAGAGCCCGGTCGGATGCGGAGGGGCAAGAGATCCAAGCGTCTCCGGCTAGCCGCCCCACTTCATCGCGGCCATACTGATGCAGGCACCCCAAACGCCCTCACCCATGGTAGTACTGCAAGTGCGGAGCTTCCGTGCACCGTGAGGCCGTGCGAGCCCGCCGGTGGTCGGTGGTCTGCGGTGGCAGGTTCGAACGCCCGGTCCAAGCCCCAGAAAGCCGCATCGCACACGCACCGGCGGCAAGCAACGAGTCCTACCGTGGCTTCAACTGACCAAAGGGTTCGGCCGCCTTTCCCGTACCTTCCGCTGACACGTGGATCCCGCCAAACTGGGTCCTGCGGGTAAAGGACGGTCGGCAAAATTTCCACTTCTCTGGGTGGGCAGTTGGCCCGGCGGTTTCCGATCCTTTCGAGGTGGGGCGTCGAAGGTTGGTTTTTCCAACTGCCTTCCTCTCACCCGCGGCCGTGCCGTGCTTCGGACCGCACAAGTGACTTGCCGGTATCCACTCTGACTGCACCGGCCCCCAGCGGCCATTTGACACGCCCGGTTTTGTCCACCAACATTGTATCAAAACGCCCTCTACCCAATCCCAATCATGCGCCTTCTATTGATCAACCCGCGTTTTCCGGAGAGTTTCTGGAGCTTTCGGTGGACCTTCGAAAAGATCCTGCCCGGTCGTAAAACCGTTAATCCACCTCTTGGTCTGGCCACCATTGCCGCCCTCTGCCCGCCGCACTGGCAGGTCCGCATCGTGGACGAGAACATCGAATCGGTCCCCTTCGACCCGGAGGCGGACGTCGTCGGCATTTGTGGCATGGGGGTGCAGTACCAGCGTCAAAAGGAATTGCTGGCCTACTATCGCAGCAAAGGATTTCATACGGTGGCTGGAGGCAGCTACGCTTCCCTTTGCCCGGAACTGTACGAAGGCACGGCCGACACCGTCATCAGCGGGGAAGCCGAATACATCTGGCCCCGCTTCTGCCGGGATCTAGAGGCGGGTCGACCCGCCAGCCTCTACCAGGAAACCGGCGTCGTGTCCCTGGCTGACTCACCCGTGCCGCGGTTCGATCTTTTGCAGGTGGATCGCTACCAGGCCATGACGATCCAGTTTTCCCGTGGCTGCCCCTTCCTGTGTGAGTTCTGCGACATCATCGTCATGTTCGGACGCAAACCAAGGACCAAGTCGCTCGACCAAATCGAACGCGAGCTGGAGGCGCTGCGCGCTCTAGGTGCACAAAACGTCTTTTTCGTGGATGACAATCTCATCGGCGACAAACGGCAGGCCCGGGAACTGTTGCGCTTTCTACACGACTACCAACAACGTCACGGTCACCCTTTCCGTTTCGGCACCGAGGCGTCCCTTAACCTGACCCAGGACGAAGAACTGCTCAGGCTCTTTCGCCAGGCTGGGATGGGCTGGGTGTTTGTCGGCATCGAATCCCCCGACGAAGCCAGCCTTCGCGAAACACGCAAGCTGCAAAACACCGGTCAGGACCTGCTGGTCTCCGTCCGCACCCTGTATCAGCACGGCCTGGACGTTTATGCGGGCTTCATCATCGGATTCGACCACGACACCCCGGCCACCTTCGGTCGCCAATACCAATTCATCCAGGACTCGGGAATCCAGGCAGCCATGGTGGGGCTGCTGACGGCAGCACCGCGAACCCCGCTGTACAAACGACTCCAGAAAGAAGGCCGGCTGCGGGCCGAGCTCCACGGCGTCGACAATACCAAACCCGGCACTAACATCCTGCCCAAACAGATGACCTACGAGGCGATGATCGCCGGATACCGCTGCCTCTACCAGCAACTCGTCCGCGACCGGGCCATCGCCCAACGGATCATCCACAAGCTCCGTTTCCTCCGCATTCCATCCCGCGGCGCCAAGCGCAGCTTACGGGAAACCTGGACCATCCTCCAGAATTTTGTGCGCCACGGCCTTCTGCCCGGCGGCGTCCGCCGCGGGTGGCATTTTCTGCGTTCCCTACCCTGGCGCCGGCCACGCCTTATGGCCGCCGCTGTGGAAGACTGGATCGTGGGCCTGGCCATGCAAGACTACGTACGGCGCCATCTGGCCACCGCCGAAGACCGTGCCGAACTTCCCGCCGCCATCCTGCTGCGCCCCTTGGAGGCCGCCCTCCAACACTTCCGCGAGCGCGGGGCCCTGCATCTCTCGCTGGTGGAAGAACCTGCCGCCCGACTTATCCTGGCCATTCGCGCCCGACACGCCGAAGATGCCGCCCTGTTTCGCCAAGCCCGCCGTCACGTGGAGCGTCTGCTGCGCCGCTCCGGCACCTTCCTCACCCTCCAGCTCGAAGAGCTTCACGCCACGCACATCGCCGAGCTCGAGCGCTTTCTCCAGCGCCTGGCCCGTTACGGAGACCGCATCCGCATTGTGGTCAACGAACAACTCCGCGACCGTATCCGCGTGGATTCCTCCGTGTTCGATCTGGCCCTCGTTCCGGCTCCACGCTGAGGGCCGAACCGTCTGCCCACGCTCCCTCCATCCCAAGTGTCCTTGTTCCGCCCAGCCGGAAGGCGCAGCAACCGTCGCTCACCACGACAACTCTAACCGCCCACCCTCGAACCGGCGCGGCAACGATCCGGCCTCCGACCCTTGCCGGTCGCCCCTGCCCGCCAAAACTTCGGAACTAGGGCTCAACGGGATCTTCCAATGTCCTTCTTCTCGACGCCCCGCAGGTAAAGCTCCCGCCGGGCCGCCTCCACCGGAACCTCGAAGGTTACCTCTGGCTCCGTCGCCCGGACCGGTTCACCCCAATCCCGCCATGGTGAGTCCGGATCGAGGCTCTCACGATATTGAAGCTGATACCACTCGCCCGGCTCGGCCGTCATCCGAATTACCAGCTGGCGCGTCGCATTCGGCGGGGTCCAGCCCGTGCCTACGATCTTGATGTTCTTCCGATTTCCGAAGGCAAGGGTCACCGTCTGCCCGGGTAGGAAAGTCACGTTGCTGTAAGTGCCCGATGCAGGCACCGTCGGGGACCAAAGGGGTATCGGCCAAGGCCAGCCCGGCGGCGGCAACGGCAAGACTTCCGAGACGTGGAAGGTCCCTGGATAGATTTGGACACACACCGGGTTTGTCTGGGTCACGAGCGACAGCCCAACCACGTTGTTGGTGTACTTCACCGCCACCGTCCATCCTGGCAGGAGCGGTTCATTGGGGTCATGCACCCCGTCGCCGTCCAAGTCGTGGAACTTGAAAATGCAAATCGTGGCGGGCTCGGGCTGAATCGTTTTGTTACCGAAGACCGCATACATCCATTGCCCTGGAGCTACTGTAACGGTCTGGCTCATGGGCGTCGTGTTGGTCCAACCCGCCTGCGGCAACTCCGTAATCGTGTAAGTCCCCGGCGCACTCACCCCAAAGCAGATCAAGCCATTCGGCCCCGTCGTCACCACGTTGGTCCCCAACCCCAACGGCGCCGGGTTCACCACAAACTGCCAGCCCGATAAACCCGGCTCACCAGGGTCTTGCACCCCGTCACCATCCAGGTCCTGGAATTTCACTATGCACACTTCCGCCAAAGGCGGACATTTGCGCATGCCCACCACCTCAGCAGCGTAAATGGCCTGAACCTCCGCCAGCGACAAAGCCCGGTCGAACACCTCCACTTCATCCAGCCCCACCCGGATGGCCCGCACATCCACACCCGTAGCCGATGCCACCCCACTGCGACCCAACCACAGCGGCGCCGTGTTGGTCGTCAGGAAATTCGACACGGTCCCCACCACCATGTTGGTGCAGTTGCTGAACATGTCGCAGGCCCCCAGGATCACTTGCCCCGAGGCGTTCACCCGCACCACCACAAAGTGCCAGTCCGAGGGCGTCATGCTGGTGCTGAGCACCGGCCCCGTCAGCACCGTCCCGTTCAAGTTCAGCGTCAGCACGAAGACACTCGGACCCGACGGCTGCAAATACAGCGAGTAGCCGTTCATCGAGGCCAGATCGAACTTCTCGACCAGCGGCTGCGGCCCCCCACTGCCCATCGTGGGCCAGACCCACAGCATGATCGTCAACCCATTGGACCCGATGTTCAGGCTGGAATGATGCGGAACCTCCACGTAAGTGTCCGAGAAGAAAAACGCCCCGCGCGGCGGACTGGTGCTGGGATCCACCACCACCGGCAACAGACTTCCCCCAAACACCCCAGGATCCGGCAATTGCCAAAGGGTCGGAATCCCCACGGGAATCGTAACGCCGGCGCTGTTTTTGGGCGTGCCGTGGTTGCCCCCGGCCAGGTCCAAAACGGTGGTCTGATTGGTCGCATCGTCCAGCGGCCACCAGGCCACCAGCCCCGATGGTGCCGCCACGCAGCAGCACATGCCGTTAGTGGCCGACACACTCCCAATCACATTGAGCCCCGTGAGCGCTTCATAGGTATCTCGAACCACAATCGTCACACAGTTTGTCCCCGGGCGGAACAACGCCTGATTGGTCGTTGCGACGTTCAGCGGAGCACCAAGAAAATTCCCACCCCCGCCGCCGATCACATTTCCATTGAGCAAGACAGTGTCCACGATGTCGTCCGCCCAAATGCTCAAGTTAAGCTGGGCATTGCTGAAGCCCTCGGCCAAGCAGAAGCAGTACTCGTAGGAATAGAGCGTCGGAGCCGGGCCGATGGGCACCGCCGAAGGCTTGAATGAGATCCACCGACTGCCCGGCTGCGGCGCCGGCCAAGAGGTCGTGGCCACCACATCAGCCGGACGTGGCTCGGTTGTAGAGGGATCCGGATCCGCCGTTATCCTCCAATTGTCATCCAGGCCACCTACAGGAATTAGCGTACTCGTGGACTGATCGAATCCGGTATTCAGGACCTCGTTCAAATCACCGCAAACGCGCTGATTGCAAAAGCTGAGGCTCACAGTTTGCCCCGGCAAAACGGTTACCGTCTGGGAAGCCGGACAAGTTGGCTGCCAACCGGCTTGTGGCAGCTCCGTAATCGTGTAGGTCCCAAGGGCATTCACAGTAAAGCAGATGGAGCCACCCAGCCCGCCCGTCGTCACCACGTTGGTTCCCAACCCTTGCGGCGGCGGGTTCACGACAAATTGCCAGCCCGATAGCCCCGGCTCATTCGGGTTTTGCATCCCGTCGCCATCTAAGTCGTGGAACTTGAAAATGCAAATCGTGGCGGTCCCGGGCTGAATGGTTGTGTTGCCAAAGAGCACATTGGTTAGTTGCCCTGGAATCACCGTGACCGTCTGGCTCATGGGCGTCGTGTTGGTCCAACCCGCCTGCGGCAACTCCGTAATCGTGTAAGTCCCCGGCGCACTCACCCCAAAGCAGATCAAGCCATTCGGCCCAGTCGTCACCACGTTGGTCCCCAACCCCAACGGCGCCGGGTTCAC
>Ga0308417_1000867_pt1 | contig 21140 bp, 22 predicted proteins | sample HotsprSampleOS65_FD_203528 | JGI IMG/M metagenome (GOLD analysis project Ga0308417, IMG submission 203528) | Hot spring phototrophic mat microbial communities from Octopus Spring, Yellowstone National Park, Wyoming, United States - 20090730_OS65 ... | reverse complement strand
TCGTCAGATCAGTCTCCAGAGTTGGAACTCGTATCGCCGTCATTGCAGGCAGGCAGCATGAGTGGCACGATGAGCGCGCAACTGGTCAACTGGAAACGGCACGCGCACTCCTCCCATAATGGTAATGTATGAGACGTTTACTTTTCTCCAGTTCGGAATTTCGAGGCGGAACGGTGCATTGGAACACACTCCGATTGGACCCACTGCTGCCTCTGACGGAACAGCGCGACTACCTGAATGATGACGCCATATTCGTATCGTTCCCTAGCGGGTGCGCCCTGTTCGTGGACTGGATGCCCCCGTTTGATGTGAATGGCGAGTTCGTTGTCACACTGGTGCAGAATCCTGATGCGTGGAGACCGCTGTGGCAACAGCGCTGTAGGTCCATTGGACAGCTCAAGTCTCTCGTGCGGCGCTGTGTCAGACAGGCCAGAACCACTCCATTGCGCTACGTTCTCGGGCGCCACAATATACGACAGTTGTGCGGTGAGCGGCTTGAGTTCCATAATGAATTGGTGTTCGACAGCACACGTCCCCTGGCGGAACAGCAGGCACGGTTGAAGGAGCGCCTCTACGAGGCGCACCTCGAGAGCGGGCATGTCATCACGATTGGCTGGCATCCCCCACACGATTCGGCTGGTGAGTTTGTCCTTACGCTGTATTACGACCCAACAGTGTGGCAGAACGGCCTGAAGCCGAAATCTGATCGGGCCCTCTGGCGGGTAGTCGAGAGCCGAAGGTGTCGTACGGTCGCTAAGCTCCGCCGGCTTGTTGAGCAGCTGCTTCTGACGGCAAAGAGAACAAGAACGAGATAGCGATGGAGAGCGGAGACAGTAACTTTGAGACTGGGCCTCCGCTTGGGTGGCTCAAGCTGACTCCACTGAAGTTCGATGACCGGACGGTGCTGTATATCGAAGTGGCGAATCGAGCGTCGACGACGCGTCCGACGGCACTGCCGTGACGGCCGACGATGAGTACGAGGATGAGCTGATGCCCCTGTATCAACTGGTGCTGACGTTGTGAGTGAGATGTGGCGAGGGAGGGCGAGCCGCGATGTGCGGCGGTGCCGCACCTACGGGGTTTCCGGCTTCGTCATCCCTCCTTGCTGAACCCTGAACCCCGAACCCTGAACCCCAACCCCCCAAACCCTCTCCCCCGGCACCACAAACCCCACCTTCGCCTCCATCAGCTCGATCTCCAGCGGCGTTGTTCCCGCCGCCTCGCCGTCTACCTGCACCGGCACCCCTTCCGCCGACTCGATCGACACACGCCTGCCCTTCACATACACCACCCCCTCGCGAAGCGTGTGCTCACCAGCGGCGGCGGCCATTGTCAGCTCGGCCAGCTCCCACATCGACGCGCACGGCATCACGCACACGTCCAGCACCCCATCGTCCGGCCGGGCATCGGGAAGCACCGCGAAGCCGGTCCCGTATTCCCGGATGTTGCCCACCATCGCCAATGCCGCAGCGCTCTCGAAGACAACCCGACCATCCACCCTGACGCTCAGCGGCGGAAACCGATAACTCGCGGCCGCCCGCAGGAGCGGGCGAATGTAGCTGCCGATGCCGATGGGCCCGCTCCTGAGCCGCTCCAGTTCATGGATGACGGCCGCGTCGAAGCCCACGCCCGCCATGAGCAGGAAAATGCCATCGCCCATGCGCGCCGCGTCAAGGTGCACGATGCGATGGCGCTCCAGCGCCGCCGCTACCTGCTGGCCGATCCGCTCATCATCCCATTGGATCCCAAGGTGTTTGCCCATGAGGTTGGCCGTGCCCGTGGGCACGATTAGCAGCGGGCATGGCGGTTTTCCCCCGGGCGAATCGAGCGCCCATTGGGCCACGCCGCGCAGAGTGCCATCGCCGCCGATGACGATCGCCGCCTTCGCCGCCCGAGCCTCAGGTCCAAGCGATGCCGACTCGGCCCTGGACATCACGGTGGTGACGTGATACCCCCGCCGCCGCAGTTCTTCCTCGATCTGCCTTGCCCCGCGCAGCCCCCGCCCCCGGCCGGAGATCGGGTTGGCGAAGATGAGGATGCGGTCCATGGGGATAGGTTAACGCCGAGCCATTGGCGCGGACAGCGCTACCGTCCGGCCAGCACGTGCCGGTGGAGGACGACGAATGCGAAGACCACGAGGCCGAGGCTCGCGCACCAGAGGACGTTGAACAGGGGCGAGCCTTTCGCCCGTCTGCGGAGAAGGCCCCTTGCGGAGATGATGATGAATATCGCCGTTGTGCAGGCGAGCATGGCGCCGGCCGCCAGCGACTGCGAGCGCGACCTGAGCAGGCCAAAGAGCGAGCTCGCGAGCTGGGTGCCCAGGACCAGGAGGACCACACTGCTCATCTCCCACGTGGTCCGCTGATCGGCGGCTTGCGTGAATCCCAATCCCCTCAGGACCCACCACAAGGCCAGTGGCAGGCCGAGGACGGCCAGCGGCTGCCAGGGCACGCCGGCCCAGAGCAGAAGGAGGCAGGATCAAGCGATTCATCGAAGCCGGTGACTTGCTTGTCGTGGTGGAGGTCCCCGTGATCTACGCGCCGGAGCAGCCCGATGAGCCGCTGCTTGAGGCCGCAACCGTTCGCTTTCTGGACGAAGTGACCCGGCGGGCGATGGCGGGGGACCGTCAATGGCTCCGAGGGGTCGGCCGCGTCTACGAGCCATGCCAGACGTGATCCGGCTCCAGCCACGTGACGTCCGCCGTGCGGACGCACAGGCACCTCGTAACTCCAGGGCCGCTGGCACACGTTGCTGACGCAAGATCCAGAGCCCAGGCTCTTCTGACACCCCGCAGCCACAGTCTGGATGCACAACCTGCGCGAATGCCCGCGTCTCACGCCGCCCGCACGGGCAGGCGGGCGCGGACGACGGCCACGATCACCTGAATCAGCGCGTCGGTGTCGAGTTGCGCTGTGTTCAGGACCATGTCGAAGGTTTCGGGCGCAAGCGACTCGCCCGGCCAGTGGCGGCGGTAGAAGGCCTCGCGGGCGTGGTCCGCCTCTCGCACGTGCCGGGTTGCCGCACGCTCGCTGAGGTTGAGCTGGCGGGCCATGAAGGCCACGCGCTGCTCGAAGGGCGCCACCAGCCGCACATGCAGCCCTCCGGGCATGCGCCGGGTGATGAACACGCCGCCGCGGCCAACGATAATCACGCGGCCGCTCTGGGCGAGCGTGCGAATTGTGTTGGCCACGCGCGCATAGATGCGGGCCTCCTCGGCTTGGGCGGGGCTGTCGGCGTAGGACAACGACCCCAGCATGTCCGCCAGCCACGAGTAGTTGGCCTCCCCCAGCGCTTCGATCATGTGCTGGGGAATGTGGTAGTCGGTGGCCACCTTACTGACCAGCTCGCGGTCCCAGCAGGTCCAGGGACGACCCGCCGGGTCCAGCGCGTTCAGGGCCGGCACCAGTTGCTGTGCCAGCGTCCAGGCGCCCGCCCCGCACTGGCGGCTGATGGTGATGAACGGCTCGGCGGGGTGCTGCGGCGGGCCCTGATCCGACCCTTTTGTGGGAATGGGAACAGACCGGATGGCGGCGTAGATTGGACGGATGCGTTCGGCGGTGCCAAAGGTGCGACTCACGGCACACCTCCTTGCCCGAAGGCGATGATGTATCATTATACACCATGGGCCGCCCGATTTCCGGACTTTCGCGTCCTCTCAACCGATTCACGAAAGCCCATCCCATCGTTCCAGGTCGTCCTCCGCCCGCACCGACGGCTCAGGCCTCGGCCCCGGCGATCGCGGCCCGGCGATGCGGGGCGGCCGCGCGATGGGCGCCGTCGCCGGCCGCGCCCTCCGTCCGCGCGGGCGGATGTCGCGGAAGCACGGCGGCAGCTCGTCATCGCTCAGAAAGAAGAACAACGACTTGGGAAAAGCGCCGGTCGGCGAAACTGCGACGGAGTTCATGCCTGGTCTCCTTTCTCCGGCTCCTCTTTCGGAGCCGGACCGGCGTGCAACGCGTGCAACACACGCCCCGCTGCTATCGGCCGGCACCAAACAGGTGCCTAAATTGCACGCTTGCCGATGCCCGTAGAATCGGTGATGCGGCCGCGGGCGCATGAGCGGGACGATGCCCGATGCGCACGCCCGATAATCCGCGCTGCGGCGCATGCGGCGTCGCAGGCGCCGCCCACCCAGTGCAGTCGCTGGACACAGACCGGCGCACCCCCGCCTCGCTGCTTCATGACGCCGTCGTCTCCGACTTGGGATCCCGGCTCATCAGCTCGGACAGCGCTTCCAGAACATCCTTGTCCTCGAAGAGCACCTCATGCACCGCCCGGGCAATCGGCATCTCCACGCGGTATCGCCTTGCCAGCTCCACCACCGACCGCGTCGTGCTCACGCCCTCGGCCACGCTGCTCATCTCACCCAGCACATCCTCCAGCCGCCGCCCCCGGCCGATCTGCTCGCCGACGTGGCGGTTGCGTCCCTCGCTGCTGATGCAGGTGGTGATCAGGTCGCCCAGACCCGCCAGTCCCGCGAAGGTCGATTCCATGGCTCCCATGGCCACGCCCAGTCGCGTGATCTCCACCAGCCCGCGCGTCACCAGCGCCGCCTTGGCGTTGGAGCCGGCGCCCAGGCCGTCGATAATCCCCGCCGCGATGGCGATCACATTCTTGACCGCGCCGGCCAGCTCCACCCCCACGATGTCGGTATTGGTATAGACGCGCAGCCAGTCGGTGGCGAACACGCGCTGCACGCGGCGGGCCAGCGCCTCGTCCGCCGCCGCCGCCACCGCCGTCGCCGGCAGATACCGCGCCAGCTCCGCGGCGATGTTCGGTCCCGACAGCGCAGCCAGCGGCCAGTCGCACACCGGCGCTCCGCCCCGTCCCGTGTAGCCCAGAACGTCGGCGATGATCTGCGTCGGCCGCAGCAACGTGCCGTTCTCGATGCCCTTGGCCACGGATACGATGGGAACATCCGGGGGGAGGTGTGGGCGCAGCCTCTTCCAGGCGCCGCGGGCAAACTGCGTGGGAATCGCCGACACTACCATGGTGCAGCCGTCGAAACAGTCGGCCTCGTTGGCGGTCAGCCGCACGGTGGCGGGAATCCTCACGCCCGGCAGATAGCGGCGGTTCTCGCGGTTCTGAAGCAGACGTTCGATGGACTCCTCGAAAGCGCTCCAGAGCGTGACGCCGTGCCCTCCGCGCGTCAGGAGGATCGAACAGACGGTCGCCATGGCCCCGTCGCCGAGGATCGTGATCGTTTCAGGCATGCTCAGATTGTACGGCAAACGCCAGCCACCGCAGCAGATCGTGGCGGCACTCCGCCAGCCCCTTGTTCTGCAGCGAAGCCGCCATCATCGACTCGGTCGCCGGTTAGCCGCATCCCAGCTCGCCTCCCTCCACGTTCCGAAACGCGACAGCCCCGGGGCGACCTCGTAGCGGCCGCCCCGGGGCGGAAAATACAGCGGCCGGTCGTTCCTGCTCATGATCCGCGCGCCATCCTCGCCGCCGCCAGCACCGGCTCGTACTGCGGCTCGCTGCTGATTTCCGGCACAATCTGAATGTAACGGATGCGGCCGTCCGGGCCGATGACGAAGACCGATCTGGCCAGCAACCCGTTTTCCCTGATGCGCAAGCCATAGTGCTCGGCAAAGCTGCGGTCGCGATAGTCGGAGACGGTCTGGAGGTTTTCGATGCCCTCGGCCGCGCACCATCGCCGCTGGGCGAAGGGCAGATCCATGCTGACGGTCAGCACCTTGATGCCCGGCCCCAGCGACGCGGCGGCCTCATTGAAACGACGCGTCTCGGCGCTGCACACCGGCGTATCCAGCGACGGCACGGCGCTGATGATCCACACCACCCCATCGCCGGGGCGGAAGCTGAACGTGCTCATGTCGTTGGCAACCGCCGTGAACGCGGGCGCACGCTGGCCGACCTCCAGCACCGGGCCAACCAGCGTCAGCGGCGCGCCTCGCATCGTTACCAGCGCGGGGCGTTCCGCCGGTCTGGCACCGCCCGAGGCGCATCCCGCAATCAATGCGGCCATCAGCGGCGCGGCGGCCAGCGCTACAAATCGTCGGCTCATGTTCACCTCTCGTGGTTGGGGTTGGATAATGGTAGGTCCGCCGGATGTGCGATTCGACAGGCGATGTCGCCGGCCGCCCTGCGGCCCTCCAGCTCGGGCGCGTGGCAGTTTATGCGGCCTGCGGCCCGGAATCAGACCGGCGCGCAACGTAGCACGGGCGTCTCGCCGGCGTCCTCGCCCGTGCCGAACGACGTAGCCATAACACGGGCGTCCTCGCCCGTGCCCCCCCGACTTTTGCGGGCGGGTGGCTTGCGTCTGCGCTTCAGCGTGTGCCGCGGCCATCCTGGCTCCATCCGACGCAGAAACTGTCACGCGCCCCTCCAGCTCTGCGACCGCTATCGGCGCAGCCGACGCCGCCATATACTGGTGGGCGAACCCGTACATCCATGACAGAAGGAGCGGCGATGCCCCACACGGACGAAGAACGACGCAAGGCCCTGCGCGCCTTCAAAAAACGGCTGAAGATGACCCAGCTCGACGAAGATTCGCGGTTGGGCCATGGGCCTCTCAGCAAGGGCGGCGCGGGGAAGGTCGTGTCGATCCAGCCCCCCGCAGGCTTCGGCCGTGAGATTTGGGAAGAGCTGGCCGACCTGGGCTATCTGCGACGCGACGGCGTGGGGTTCTACGAGCTTGTGCCCGACAAGACCTGACGTGCCGCCGACCCGCCTTTGTTTTTTTTAGAAATCGCGGATGCTGGTCCAAGCCGCCGTCGGCGTGCCGCCGACGCAACGCACGGCGCGTGACGGTTTCTGCGTCCGAGGGAGGCGCAGCCCACTGCCACTTGTGTGCCCCAATGGGCGCATCTCGCCTCCAGCGTCAACTTATCCACCGTCTGTCAACATTGCCTGCAAGGCTGGGACTTGCCCCTGTTTGCCCACGCAAGTGCCGTCGAAACAAGCCTGTATCGACGCGCTGGCAGCACAGTCTGCAAAAAAAAGGTTTGCATCTGCTTTTTTCTCTTGCAATGGTGGGTCGTGATGGTGCATAATCCCACATCTAGGTGAAGAGTGGATTGAACGACCGTGCCATCACTTACCGGCACATTTGACCTGACGATCGACGAAAAGAACCGGATGAACATTCCGGCCGAGGTGCGAAGAGCGATCGAACGCAATGGCAATGGAAACGTGCTCTATGCCATCACAGGCATTAACAATCGCCCCTGGCTGTGGCCTGAGAAGACTTACGACGCGATGGCGAGTGTCAGGCCCTCCAGCCTGGCGCCGCGGCCTGAAGACCTGGAATTCGATCAGGCGAACTACGCATTGGCCCACCCCATCGAGTGGGACAAACAGGGCCGCGTTGTGATACCTGAGAAGGTAATGCGCAAAGGCCGGCTCAATCGAGAAATCACCCTGATCGCGGCACGCGATCACCTGGAGCTTTGGAATCGGGCCGAATGGCAGGCCCATGAGGAAGATTTGGAAAGGCGACGTCCGGTGCTGGCCGCTCGGGCGTCCGTACAGTCCGTGCAGTGAATGGTTCGCGTGGGTCGCACAACACTTCGCAGGCAATCCATGCGATAGGATCACTTCCAGGGAAGGAAGGCATCGATCAGAACCCACAGCGGTTGCTTGCTGCCGGTGCAGGACGTGCCGAGCTGGCGGGCATGCCGCGTCGGGTTCACAGGACGGACGGTCTTACGGTAACGCGGGCACGGACGCCCCGCCCAGACCGCGTGTCGGGGCCAAGGATGGCCCCGTGGTGGATGCATTGGCCCATCAGGACGAGAAAGCCTGCATCGTAGATGAGTGGTCTGACGTGGTCTCACACACCGCGTCAGACCTTGCCTGGTGCTGAACCGGGCGGTGACGATACTGCGGTGCCGTCTCACGGATGAGGCCCTCGCCTGGGACCGAGGGGGCATGATGCCCGGCCCGCGGTATCGTTCACTATCGACCGCAAAAGCCGCCGCCCCGTCCGAGGTACGAACAGCATCCTAAATCTTAGCACCGTATCAACGGACAATCAAGCCCAGCCTGCCAATCTGCCCTGATGACCCATCCCTCAGGTCACACTCCCGTCCTCGTCCCGCAGGTCTTGCGCTGGCTGGACATTAAGCCCGCCATCACCTGCATCGACTGCACCGTCGGCCGCGGCGGACACGCCGCCGCCATCGCTGCGATCCTGGGCGAAGGCGGACTGCTCATCGGCCTGGACGTCGACCCCAAGAACCTCCAGTATGCCCAGACACGACTGGCCGGATCTTCCTGTGCGGTCCGCCTCTTTCACGCTAACTTCTCTGAAATCAAGGACGTAGCCCAGGCCGCCGGCGTTTCCAGGGTGGATGCGATTCTGGCCGATCTGGGGGTCGCCACCAACCAGCTCTTCGACGAGGCCTATGGCCTTTCGTTCACTTCCGACATGCCATTGGATATGCGCCTCGATCCCCGCGAACCCCGCTCGGCCGCCGATCTGGTCAACACGCTGCGGGAGGAGGAACTGGCGCGTCTGCTTTATGAGCTGGCCCAGGAACGCTACTCCCGGCGGATCGCCCGAAAGATTGTCGAAGCGCGCCGTGTTTCGCCGATTACCACTACGCAGCGCTTGGCGCAGATCGTCCGCGATGCCATCCCCCGCCGCGGGCCGCGGCGGATCGACCCGGCCACGCGGACCTTCCTGGCCCTGCGCATGTGCGTAAACCGCGAGCTGGAAAACCTCTCCGCTCTGCTGGAGAACGCACCTGCGCTTCTCGGCTGCGGCGGCCGGATGGCCGTCATCAGCTTCCAGTCGATGGAAGACCGGCTGGTCAAGCAGGCGTTTCGCTCGGCGCAGGCCGCTGGAATGCGAATCCTGACCCCCAAGCCCATCACGCCCACCGACCAGGAAGTGCAGGACAACCCCCGCAGCCGCTCGGCCAGAATGCGGGTGATTCAGAAACTGTGAGCGCCGCCCCCGGCGGCCTTGCGAGGACACCATGACAAGGGAAACGAAAATCGGCCTGCTGGTGGGACTGGCGTTCATCATTGTGATCGGCGTCCTGTTGTCCGACCATCTGACACGCTCCATAACTCCACCGCCAGCGCCGCTGCTGGGGGTAACTCACAACGTGCTCAGCAGCTCGGCTCTTCCCGGACCAAGGCGCGACTTGGCACCACCCCATCTAAAGGGCGCCGGGCCGCGCTCCACAATCCTCGTTCCCGACCCCAATCTGATGGTTGGCGGCCAGCCGACCGGCCCTGCCGCCGATGCTGCACGATCGCGCATCATTCAGGCCACAGACACGTCGCAAGCCACCGCCGACACTCCCACGTCCCAAGCGGCCCAGCCGCTGGCCGGCGGCCAGCCCCTGGCCACCTTCCGCGAACACCGCGCTGAGCGTGGCGATACGGTTTCCAGCATGGCCGCCCGCTACCTCAACAGCCGCTCAGAGGCGAGCATCAACTCCATCGTCCAGTTGAATCCGTCGCTGGCCCGCGACCGCAACCGTGTTATCGCCGGCGAAGTCTATCGCATCCCCATGGCCGTCGCCGATCGCCCAAACGACTCCGTCCCGGCCCGCCCCACTCCATCCGGCGACGCCGCTGCGGTCCCGGCGCCGGCCGAGAGGCTCTACACCGTCAAGCCTGGCGACAGTCTCTGGAAGATCGCCACCACTCAGTGCAATGACGCAAGCGCTGCCATGGTCGAGCGCATTCGTCAACTGAACCGCGACGTGCTTCGCAACGGTGATGCGCTGCAGCCCAACATGAAGCTGCGCCTGCCCGCCCGGCCGTCGGCCGCGTCGCAGTAACAGCATGGAGAGGAGGTGGCCGCCCCATGCTCAAGCTGTTGTTCTGCCTGCTCTGCGCTGTGCTTCTGGGGATCGTCATGCTGTTGCTGCGGCAGGAGCAACTGACGCTGCGCCACCAGGCGGCCGAACTGCACGCGCGGATCGAGCGCCAGCAGTCGCGCCTGTGGAGTCAGCAGCTTCAGATCGCCGCCTATACCGCCCCCAACGCCATCGCCGCCACCGTGGGAGATGATCTGGACCTGGAACCCGCCTCCAGACTGGCCGGCGAGGCCGGCAACTGGATCACTCCAAAACCCCGCCCGACTGGCCCCTGACCCGCGGCTGAGAAGCGCACATGCACAACTGAGATGCGCGGGGCAAGCCACGATAGAGTGCGGCGCGGCCGCAGCAGCGGCGTCTGGCGTGTCTTCGCCCTGCGCGGGCAACCTTTACTGCTCCCACCCCTGCCGTCCGATCAGCTTCACAAAACGGCAGGCGCACAGTTCCCGGCTTGCCAGCTCGCTGCCTTGCCGTGTCACCTGCAACAGCACCTGCTCGTCCTCCGGCCCCACAGGCAGCACCGCCACGCCCCCCTCGACAAGCTGTTCCAGCAGCAGCTCACGCGGCAGTCGTGGCGCACCCGCCGTGATCATGATCCGGTCGTAGGGCGCGTGCTCCGGCCAGCCCAGGGTACCGTCGCCGTACAGGAAATGCACGTTGCGAAACCCCAACCCCAGCAGACGTTCGAATGCCTCGTCCAGCAGCGGCTTGATTCGCTCGACGGTGTATACCTCCGCCGCCAGCGTTGCCAGCACGGCCGTCTGATAGCCGCTGCCCGTGCCGATCTCCAGCACACGGTGTCGGGGAGCCACATTCAGCTCCTGCGTCATCAGGGCGACGATGTACGGCTGGCTGATGGTCTGTCCGTGCCCTATGGGCACGGCCCCGTCGTCGTGCGCCTGGCCGCGCACCTCGGGCGGCATGAACTGCTCGCGCGGTACCCGGCGCATGGCTTCCAGCACGCGCGGATCGTTGATCCCTCGCTCCATCAGTTGATGCCGGATCATCTGCTCCAGCGGTGATAAGGCAGTGGCTTGACTCATGGCTTTTCTATTGTGCCTCAAACATGACCGCTCGCACAGTCCGCCGGTCCGTTCGCCGCGGCGCGGCCGACGCAGCGGGGGCCGTCTGCAACGTCCATGACGCCCGCAGCGCCTGCGGTGTTGCCGGCGGCGGCGGCGGCGTCTATCCTCGCGGCATGGGCCAGACGCAGGGCCACAGGCCGCCGATCGTCACCTTGCTCAGCGACTTCGGACTCGACGACTGGTACGTCGCATCGATGAAGGCCAGCGTGCTGCGCCATTGCCCGGCCGCGCGCCTCATCGACATCACGCATCGAGTGCCTCCGGGAGATATTCTATGCGGGGCGATCTCGCTGGAGCGCGCCATCGACGGATTCATGCCCGGCACCGTTCACCTGGCCGTGGTCGATCCGCTCGTGGGCACCGAGCGGCGCATCCTCGTCGTCGAAATCGCCGGCCAGCTCGTTGTCTGTCCCGACAACGGCCTGATCACCTGGGCGTGGCGGCGGCACCCGGGAGGCAAGGTCAGCCGTCTCACATGGCGACCTCCCGTCTCCAGCTACACCTTTCACGGGCGCGACATTATGGGGCCGGCCGCGGGCATGCTGGCTGGCGGCAGGAGTCCGGCGGAGCTGGCCGAGCCGATCGAGGCGCCACTGCTGCTGGAGGTCGAGCCGACCGTGCCCGGCGCCACGGCGGGGCGGATCATCCATATCGATCATTTCGGCAACGCCATGACCAACATCGGCACAGAAGTTCTGGAGTCACGCCCCCGCGCGCAGGTGGCCGTGGCGGGGCGGCGGCTGGGTCCTGTGCGTCGCACCTACGGCGACGTTGCACCGGGTGAACCGCTGGCTCTTGTGGGCAGCTCGGGCCTGCTGGAAATCGCCGTGCGCGACGGCTCGGCGGCCAGAGACCTGCGGCTGAGGGTCGGCGATGCCGTCGAACTGATCGACCCGCAGTATTCAACCACGGCCCTGCGCAACCTGGACAAGCAATATATCTGGCATCCCTTCACCCACATGTCGCTGTGGCTGGAGTCGGATCCTCTGGTGATCACCGACGCCCAGGGCATGTACCTGATCGATTCCGACGGCCGCCGCTACCTCGATGGTGTCTCCAGCCTGTGGTGCAATGTCCACGGGCACCGCGTGCCGGAAATCGATCAGGCCATACGACGCCAGCTTGAGCGCTTCGCCCACAGCACACTCCTGGGACTGGCCGCCGAGCCCTCGATCCTCCTGGCCGAACGGCTCATGCGTATCGTGCCGGCGAATCTGAAGAAGGTCTTTTATTCCGACTCGGGCGCGACGGCCACCGAGATCGCCTTCAAAATGGCCGTGCAGTACTGGTATAACCGCGGCCGGCCGGAGAAATGCCAGTTCGTGGCCTTCGGCGATGGCTATCACGGCGACACGGTGGGGGCGATGTCGGTGGGGCGGATGGAGCTGTTTCACCGGCCGTATTTCCCGCTGCTGTTCAAGGTGCATTTCATCGGCGAGGGTTCGGGGTTCGGGGTTCAGGGTTCAGCAACGGAGTTGAGGGACCGACGTCTGGAGGAACTGGAGCGGGTTCTGCGCGAGCATGCCGCACGCGTGGCGGCCATTGCCATCGAGCCGGTGGTACAGGGGGCCGCCGGCATACGAATCCAGCCCCCGGGGTTTCTCAGCGAGGTGCGGCGACTGGCGCGCCAGTACGAGGTCCTGCTGATCGCCGACGAAGTGGCCACGGGGTTCGGGCGCACCGGCTGCATGTTCGCCTGCGAGCACGAAGCCGTCGAGCCGGACCTGATGTGCGTCGCCAAGGGACTCAGCGGCGGCTACCTGCCGCTGGCCGCCACCTTCGCCACCCAGGAGATATTCGATGCGTTTCTTGGCGCGCCCGCCGAAGGCAAAACCTTCTATCACGGGCATACCTACACGGGCAACGCACTGGCCTGCGCCGCCGCCATCGCCTCGCTGGAGCTGTTCGAGCGCAACGACCTGCTGCGCCAGGTGCAGCACAAGAGCCGGGAGCTGGCGCGGATGCTCGAGGAACTGCGGCCGCTGCCGCACGTGGGCGACGTGCGCTACAAGGGCTTCATGGCGGGCATCGAGCTGGTGGAGGACAAGGCGACGGGGCGCAAATACGACCCCGCCCGGCGCATGGGCGCTGCCGTCTGCGACGCCGTGCGACGGCGCGGCGTGATCCTCCGGCCGCTGGGCGATGTCATCGTCATCATGCCGCCGCTGGCCATGGGCCTGGACGATCTGAAGACCATCGTGGACGCGGTGCGTGCCGAGGTGCATGCGCTGTGCGGCACATAAAGGGGTCGGGAGTGCGTCGGGAGTCTTTGTGCAACGCCTTCTCCTTCCCCCGCGTGTCACCCCATTCATCTTGCATCCGCCATACCAACGCGGGTAGCTTGGGTGGCCGATGAGCCAGCACGCATTCACTCCGCCGCCCACCGACCCGGCCGACAAGCAGCGCCTGGGGCGGCTGCTGGCCGCAGGGTATCCCTGCATCTGCATCACCACCTTCGACGAGCAGGAGGCCGTGCAGCTCGTGCGCGAGGTCGCCCTCGACTGTGCCAGCCCGCTGTGGCAGTGGTCCGTCAGCCGCGGCGTCAGCGACGGCCTGGCCGCCGATGCTGTCGCCGTCGCCGACACCACGCATCCGGCCGCCGCGCTGTGTCACCTTGCGAGAGAGGCGCGGGCGGGGATCGCCATGATGCTCGATCTGGCCGGCCACCTGCGCGACGAGCGCACGCTGCGCGTGCTGCGCGAACTCATCGACGTCTACGAGCGCCGCGGCAGCCACCTGGTTCTGATCGACCACGAGGAACAGGTGCCGTCGGTGGTGCTGGCGTCGGCCGCCCGACTGGAGCTTTCGCTGCCAGATGACAAGGCACTGGAGGGGGTGCTGCGCGACACGCTGCGTCGGCGTGGGCAGGCGGCTCGGCTCCAGGTCGAGCTGAAACGCGACGAGCTGGACATCATCATCCAGGCACTACGTGGCCTGTCGCGCTCGCAGGCGCAGCGGCTGATCCTGGACGCGATCGGCGCCGACCAGCGGCTGGACATCAATGACGTTGGGCCGATGCTCGCCCAGAAGCGCAACCTGCTGCGTGGCAGCGGGCTGCTGGAGTTCGTCGAGGCGCCGGTGAGTCTGGACGACATCGGCGGGCTGCGGCGCCTGAAACACTGGCTGGAGGTGCGTCACGGGGCGCGCTCGGCGCAGGCGGCGCGCTTCGGGCTGCCGGCGCCGCGCGGCATCCTCATGCTCGGCGTGCAGGGTGCGGGCAAGAGCCTGGCGGCCAAGGCCGTTGCCACCGCCTGGCGCTGGCCGCTGATGCGGATGGACGTGGGCGCCCTCTACGACCGCTATATCGGCGAATCGGAGCGGCGGCTGCGCGACTCGCTGCACCAGGCCGAGCGCATGGCCCCGGTGATCCTGTGGATCGACGAGATCGAGAAGGGCTTCGCCTCGGCGGCCAGCCACAGCACCGACGGCGGGCTGTCGCGGCGGATGTTCGCCTCGCTGCTGACGTGGATGCAGGAGCACTCGGCGCCGGTGTTCATCATCGCCACGGCCAACGACATCGAGGCCCTTCCGCCGGAGCTGCTGCGTAAGGGGCGCTTCGACGAAATCTTCTTCGTCGACCTGCCGGTGCCCGAGGCCCGCGAGCAGATCTTCCGCATCCACCTGCGGAAGCGCGGCCGGGACCCCGGGCAGTTCGACCTGCCGGCGCTGGTGGCGGCGTCGGACGGATTCAGCGGGGCGGAGATCGAGCAGGCGATCGTGGCGGCGATGTACGGGGCGTTCGCGGTGGGGGCGGAGCTGACCAAGCAGCGGATTCTGGAGGTGATCGCCACCTCCCCGCCGCTGTCGGTGACCATGGCCGAGCGCGTGGCCGCGCTGCGGGCCTGGGCCGAGGGCCGCTGCGTGCCGGCGGACTGAAACGGTTGGAGGAGAAGAACCACGGACAACGGCGTCGCTGAAATGGCGGCGCTTCTCCAACGACGTGGTGTGTCTGGACGGCCGAAGGGACCAGTAATGCGAGCGGTTGTACGGGATCGGAGCCTGCAACATCGGCTCCAAAGCTCGGTATTCCTCTCCGCGCGATACTCCGCGGAAGAAATCTCTGCTGCGAGCGTTGATGGTCCGGGCGCCGTCGCATCGCAAGCAGTGGTGAGCGGTCCGGCGGCATCGAGGCTATTTTATGATTGAAACGCTTCCTGAGCGGTCGGTGGAGGAGCAATCTCCCTCGCAGTTTCTTCCCGTGCTGGTGCTGCTGTTCGTGGGCAGCGGCTGCGCGGCCCTCATCTACGAGGTCGTCTGGCTTCAGATGCTCCAGCTCGTGATCGGCTCGACGGCCGTGTCGCTGGGGGTGCTCCTGGGCACCTTCATGGGCGGCATGTGCATCGGCAGCCTCCTGCTGCCGCGGCTGATCTCTCCACGCTTTCATCCCTTGCGAGTCTACGCTGTGCTCGAGCTGCTCATCGCCGCCGTGGCCGTGGCCATCCTCTTCGGCATGCCGCTTGTGGAGCGACTCTACACCACCGCCGGCACCGGGGTGACCTGGCGGCTGTCGCTGATGTGGCGCGGGCTGGTCTGCGTGCTCTGTCTGCTGCCGCCCACGATCCTCATGGGGGCCACGCTGCCGGCCGTCTCGCGATGGGTCTCCGCCACGCCCGGCGGCGTCTCGTGGCTGGGCTTCTTCTACGGCGGGAACATCGTCGGCGCGGTCTTCGGCTGCCTGCTGGCCGGGTTCTATCTCCTGCGCGTGCTGGACATGAGCTATGCCACGTTCATCGCCGCCGCCATCAACGTGCTGGTAGCCGTGGTGGCCATCCTTCTGGCCGGCATCACCCGCTACTCGCGGCGGCAGAGGCACGAGGCCGTTGAGACGGACGATGAGCTTGAGCCTGCGCCGCCGTTGGCACAGGCCCTGGCGCCGGCCCCCTCCTCCGCCCCGGTGTACGTGGCGATCTGTCTGTCGGGTCTGACGGCGCTGGGCGCCGAGGTGGTCTGGACACGGCTGATGTCGCTGATGCTGGGGGCCACGGTCTATACGTTCTCCATCATCCTCGCCGTGTTCCTCCTGGGGCTGGGCATCGGCAGCAGTCTGGGCGCGGTCATCGGCCGACTCACGCCCCGGCCCCGCGTGGCACTGGGCGTGTGCCAGTTGATGCTGGCAGGGGCCATCGCGTGGACGGCCTTCTGCATCTCGTATTGGATGCCGTGGCTGCCTATCGATCCTGCCACCAAGGTCAGCCCCTGGCACTTCTTCCAGCTCGACCTGGCGATCTGCCTGTGGGCGACGCTGCCGGCGGCGATGCTGTGGGGCGCCAGCTTCCCACTGGCTCTGGCATCGGTGGCTCGCGCCGGACAGGACCCCGGGCGGCTGGTGGGCGGCATCTACGCGGCCAACACGGCCGGGGCGATCCTGGGGGCGCTGCTGTTTGCGCTGCTGATCATACCGACGGCAGGCACGGCCTGGTCGCAGCGGCTGCTGATCCTGCTGGCGACGGCCTCCTCGCTGATCGTGCTGCTGCCGATGCTGACGGCGCGCCGTCTCGACCAGCCGGAACTGTCGGGCAACCAGTGGGGTCTGCGCGTGGGACTGGGCTGCGCCGCCGTGCTGCCGCTTGCGCTGGTACTGGCCTGGACCATCGCGCCGCTGCCCTGGCAGGCGGTGGCCTGGGGCCGCTACAGCGGACTGTGGGGCCCCGAAGGCGCGCCGGGGGTTCACCGACCTGAGGATGTCAACAAGGCGCTGGCCGCCGGTTCGTACGAGCGCGCCTGCATCTACGTGGCCGAGGGAATCAACGTGACGGTGGCCGTCACCCAGACCTCCGACAATCACCGCTACTTCCACGGGGCCGGCAAGGTCCAGGCATCGACCGTCCCACAGGACATGCGCGTGCAGCGGATGCTCGGGCATATCGCCGCCCTGGTCCACGGCAATCCGCAGGATGTGCTGGTGGTGGCGTGCGGGGCGGGGGTGACGGCCGGCTCCTTCGTGCCCTACGACTCGGTGAGGCGCATCGTCGTATGCGATATCGAGCCGCTGGTGCCTCAGAAGGTGGCGCCGATGTTCGCGGCGCAGAACCACAACGTCATCGCCGACCCGCGCACGCAGGTGGTGGAGGACGACGGCCGGCACTTCATCCGCGTAACGCGGGAGAAGTTCGACATCATCACCTCCGACCCGATCGACCCGTGGGTGAAGGGCTGCGCGGCGCTGAACACCGTCGAGTACTACCAGATGTGCCGCGAGCGGCTCAAGCCCGGCGGCGTCATGGCCCTGTGGGTGCCGCTGTACGAGAACAGCGAGGAGTCGATCAACAGCCTCATCAGCACCTTCTTCAAGGTCTTCCCCTACGGCATCCTCTGGAGCAACGACTACGCGGCCGAGGGATATGACGCGGTGCTCTTCGGCCAGGTGGAGCCGACGGTGATCGACGTGGATCGCATCCAGAGCTTCATCGAGTCCAGTCCGAAGGTGCGCCAGTCGCTGGCGGACGTCGGCTTTGGCGCGGTGTACCGCCATCCCGACGGGCGCGTCGAGCCGGCCCACCGGGCGGCGGTGTCGATCCTGGCCACCTACGCCGGCCAGGCCCGCGACATGGGCCCCTGGCTGCGCAACGACCTGATCAACCGCGACATCAACCTGCGGCTGCAGTATCTGGCCGGGTTGGGGCTGAACCAGCAGATCGCCGACCAGATTCTCAGGAGCATTCTGACACACTACCGCTTTCCGTCGGAAATCTTCCACGGTTCGCCGCAAACAATCGCCGAGCTGAAAAAGGCCCTGGCCGACCAGGGGCGGCCGCAGCCGGTGGAGTGAAACCAGGCTATGGGGTGGCGGGCTGAATCTGACAGGCGATGTCCTCTGTGAAAGGCGGCACGCCCAGGCGCAGGCCGCCTTCGGCGGCGGCGGCGCGTTCTTCAGCGATCACATTGCCCTCGCGCGTGTCCCACCATCTGACCTGATACGCCCCCGGCCGCAGAGTGGGGACGCGCAGGGACGCATCTTCGACCCGGCGCGGTTGCTGCTTCTCCATGACCGTATTCCACCAGGTGGCCTGCTGATCGGCGATCCAGAGGTATGCCCGCGAGTCGCTCTGGAGGCCGACGACGCGCAGATGGGGGGCGCTGGCTTCGCTGGGGCGCAGGCCGGATGTCCAGGGGACCTCGGCCGAAAAACGGGCGCGACGCAGGGCGGCGTGGGCGGGCCCTGGCGGCCGGTGTTGTAGGCGAAGGGCGGCGTGAAGGCCTCCTTGCCGGTCTCGATGTCGAGGGCGAAGAAGGTCTGGCGGATCGACGGGTTCTCGCGGATATCCCGAATGATGGCGTCCTGGAGGGCGATGCTCTGCTCCTCGGTGGGGTTGGGAGCGTGACGGGCGATGGTGCGCTGGATGGGCAGCGATGCCCCGCCGTAGCTGTACGCGCGCGAGGTGAACAGGACGATGTCCATCGTGCAGACCGGCCAAGTCTCCTGGAAACCCATGCCGTGAAGCGTGCCGACCAGGGCCCTGCCTCCGGCGACGATGACCTGGGCGCGGGTGATCTTCTCGTCGAAGAACTGGGTCCAGCGGTAGGTGAACGGGCCCGTGAAGGCGTCACTCGCGCTGTTGGTGCGGGGCGGATCGTGAGCGGCCATGGGCCAGTCGGCGCGGGCGGCGCAGATGGCGAACGCGAGAACGACCAGGTATGTACGAATGAATGCTCTCATGGCCACTGCGTTCCTCCTGTACGGTTGTGTTGAGCGTGTGCCACCGATGAGTGCTGGATGCTATAATCAGCGCAGAGGCGATCCATGACACCCAAACTCACCTTCGACGAGTTGCTGGAGGCTGTGGAAGACCTTCCCGACGATGCACAAGCGCAGCTTGCGGATGTCATTCGCCGCCGGCTTGCCGAGCGCGGACGACAGCGCGTGATCGATGAGGTGCGACGGGGCCGCAAGGAGTTCGCCGAGGGCAAGTGCTCCGTGACGACACCCGACGACCTTGTGAGTCGGATCAAGCCGTGAGTCGGAAGCTTATTCAGTCGCCAGCATTCCTTCGGGCCGCCACGCGGCTTGCGAAGAAGAGCCCGTCGACGGTAGAAGCCATTCGCACCACGCTCACACTCCTCGCGCAGGACGCCTTCGACCCCCGTCTGCGCACCCACAAACTCAAGGGAGCGCTCGCCGGCTGCTGGGCCGCCAACGCCGGCTACGACCTTCGGATCGTCTTCGAGTTCGTCGAACACGCCGGGGGCGAAGCGATCCTGTTGCTGTCCATTGGCACGCATGACGAGGTGTATTGAGCCGCCGGTTGCCTGCGATGAGTGCATCACCGCCGCGCCGTCCAGTCCGTCGGCTTCCACGTCCATCCGCCGCTGGCCTCGACGGCCGCGCGCAGCTTGTCGATGTAGTACAGGTCCGCGCGGCACCAGGGTTGGTCCAGGTATTTGCCCAAGTCCTCATTCCCGGGCAGTCGCATCCACGCCCGCGCCAGGAAGATGCCGTGGGCGTTCTCCGGCGGCGAGAGGATCGCCTCGGCCCAGCAGCCTTCCCAGTTGGGCGTATCGGCGAAAAACCACTCGGGCACGCGATCGTCGATCCGCTCGATCGTCCGCGCCATCTCATCCCCGCACGTGTCGGCCAGCAGCCGCGCCACCTCGGGGGTGAGCCGCAGGAAGCGGATCAGGTAATAACCGTGGTTCTGCCCGCGTGCTACGGCCGTCAGGGCGGCACCCTCGAAGTCAAGCCGCTCCACGCAGCGGATGTCCTCGGCCGGATCGGACCATGTCCGCGGCGAGAGCGTGGGGTTGCCGTCGGCGGCCATCAGCATGGCCCAGGACGTGATCGGCCCATCGCCGCGCTTGCCGAGCTTGCGGTTGGCCAGCTCCGCCGCGCCGTCGAGCGTGAAGATGCCGCTGCGATAGAAGTAGCCGGGAAACTTCACCAATGCGACGCGGTGGAGCATGGCCTGCGCGAAGGTGACGGCCGTCTGCTGAACGGCGTCGGCGTTGCCCGTGCGCCGATAGCAGCGCATCAACCCGATCAGGCCCGCGAGTCGGCGGTTGCTGGCGCCTTCGGCGTGCTCCAGATAGCGCCGCGGCCAAATCTGCGGATGTGAGAGCGGACCGACATTGAAGTCGTAATTGCGCGCGTCGGCCGCCAGCGCGTCGGCGCGCAGGGCATTGCGGAGCAGATCGGGGTCGAGCCGATCGACCAGCTCGCCGTACGTGCCCAGGAGGTAGTACAACTCCGGCACCCAGCCGTCCATCCTCTCGGCGGGGATGCGGTCGGCCAGGTTCGCGAAGATCGGCGCGGTGGGGAAGTACATGCGCTGCGCCTGCTGGGGCGAAGCGCGGATGGCCGCGTTCCCGCCCGGCGGATGGCGCTGGGCGAAGTCTCGCAAGTAAGCCAGCGCCGCCTCCTGGTTGTCCTTGGGCAGCAGCTCGATGCACGGCAGCAGGTGGTAGGGCGTGTCGATGGGAAAGTTGAAGTTCAGATCAAACCCCGGTCCGGCCGACTCGATCTTCCCGGCCGCGAAGAACATCGGCGCCCAGTCGTGCTGGCTCTGCACCTCGCCCAGCGCCTTGGAGAGCCTGTCGAGCAGTGCGCTGGCGGTCGGCGGCGGGGGGTTCATCTGCCGTCGCTGCCAGACGTAGCGCTCCAAGCCGCTCACGACGTATGAGTAGCTTTCCGCATCGCGCACGCCGCTGATCGGCCCGCTGTAGGGGCATGACCAGCAGCGTTCCGGCATCGCCATCGAAGCGCGCGGTCACGCCGGGTTTGCGCTCGGCGGAGTCGGGCCGCTGCGGTCGGTACTGGTAGCTGCCGTTCCAGGGGACCAGCGCATCGAAGTCGAAGCTCTCCGTGGGTTTGGGCGCATCGGTGGCGAACAGTTCGAGTGTGACGGGCCGGCGCTGGAACACGACGAGCACCGGCACATCCACATGCGCGAAGTAGACGCCGGGCGTGGGGATGCCCCAAAGATATCCCGTCGTCATGGGAAAGCGGCTGCTGCGATAGGGTGTGTCCGTGCCGAACCAGAAGAGCATCCAGTTCTGGCTCATCTGCTGGCCGCTCACCCTGCCGGGCGCTGACTGCACGCGCACCTTGCTCCCCTCGCCTGCATAGGCGACGTATCGGGGTCGGGGGAACACGACCGCCCTGTCGTTGCGGCGGGTGCGCTCGTATTTCAGATTCGAGAACAGGTGTACGCTCTGGCCGCGCACGTCCACACGGGCGGCCGGGGAGAGGCGGGAGATCGTCAGCACCAGATCACCCCCGCCGTACTGCATCGCCATGCTCGTCCAGGTGTTCTGGCCGGAC
>Ga0308417_1000866_pt1 | contig 21174 bp, 17 predicted proteins | sample HotsprSampleOS65_FD_203528 | JGI IMG/M metagenome (GOLD analysis project Ga0308417, IMG submission 203528) | Hot spring phototrophic mat microbial communities from Octopus Spring, Yellowstone National Park, Wyoming, United States - 20090730_OS65 ... | reverse complement strand
CTCCTTGTGGATCTGCTGGATCGCCTCGAAACCGGACACGTCCGGCAGCCGCAGGTCCATGATGACCACGTCTGGCCGGTGCTGGCGGCAGAGAGCAAGCGCCTCAGCCCCCTTGCCCGTCTCGGCAACGATGGCCATGTCGGGGCGCGCGTCCAAAACCGTGCGAAGGGCAATCCGGAAGAAGAACTGATCCTCCACGGCCAGAATCCGGACAGGGCCGCCCTTCATTTCTTGCTGCTCCCCGGGATTGGAATGACAGCCTCCACGACCGTCCCGCGCCCCGGACGGCTCTCCACGGACAGCCGTCCGCCGGAGCGCCGCGCCCGCTCCTGCATGACCGTGATGCCGAAATGGCCCGAACCTTCGGTTGGCGCCGACTCGACGGAGAATCCGCATCCATCGTCCTGCACGATGGCTCGGATGGCATCGGGCGAATACGTCACCTTCACCTCAATTCTGCCGGGATCGCCATGCCGGACTGCATTGGCGAGCGCCTCCTGACAAATTCTCAGGATGTTGTGTTGAATCTCGGCGGGAATGGGGCAAGGCTGGCCTTCGATGACCACAGAACCCTGGATGGGACGTTGCTGAATCGCTCGCCGGAGCGCGCCTTCCAGCGCGGCGCCCAGCGTTTCTCCCTCCGGCCTGTTTTCGCGCAGATCCTGGATGACGCGGCGCGCCTCGGCACGGTAATGATGCACCATGCCGCGGGTGACCTGCAGAATTTCGGCAGCCTGTTCCGGCCGTGAGCCAATCGCGGCCAGCGCGGCCTCGATTTGCAGCGAGATCGCGGAAAATCCGGCGACAAGCGTATCGTGCCATTCGCGCCCGATCCTGTTACGCTCGTCCAAAATCGCTGCGTAACGGCTCCGCACTGCATGAAGCCTCCAACGATAGAACGCGGCAACGGCAGCCACGGCGGCCAAACCTGTCAAGAGATGAAACCACCAGGTCTGAGTCACGCTCGGCTGTTGATAGAGATGGATCGAGGCCGAATCTCCCCAGTCCCCCCACGGGTCGCGAGCCTGCACCTCGAGGCGGCTCGCTCCGGCCGGGATCTGGTTGTACCGAGCCTTCCTCTCGTTGCCGGCATCGACCCAATCGGGATCCACCCCGGAGAGCCGGTACCGGAAACGCACTTTCCCGGGGGTCGAGAAACGCAGCGCCGTGAAACGGATTTCAATGTTGCGCGCGCCCCGGCGGAGCTCGCCCTCCGGAGTCAGCACCGGCATGCCCCCCTCGCCGGTGATCCCCTCAAACACCACGCGCGGGGGCGGCAACGCCCGGCGCATCCTGGGCTGCACCTGAATGAAACCCCGGGACGTGGGAAACCATAAACTGCCATCAGGCGCCCGCGCCCCGGGTGGCTGGGAGAACCCATGGCACTCGAGCGTTCGCAGGCCGTCCTCCCGGTCGTAGGAAACCCATGAGAGCGTCTGGCTCGCACCCTGCAAAACCTGCTCCACGGAGGCCGCTTTCAACTCGAGGAGCCCGCGCGAGGAACTCACCCAGAAATTCCCGCTGGTGTCCTCTTCAATTCGATAAAAAGAAAGCTCAGGCAGGCCATGATTTCTGTCCAGAACCAGGCTCCCGCGGGGCGTCACCACAAGAAGGGCCCCGGCGGCGGCCGCCCAAATCCGGCCCCGCGAGTCTTCAAAGACTGAACGGACAGAGCGCCCCGGAAGGGCGGCCGGACTCCGGGGATCTTGCCCATCAACAAGGATCCGGTAGAGCCCCCCTGTCGTGCCGACCCAGATGTCCCCTGCCGCCGACTGCATCAACGCCGTAATCTCGAATTCCGGAAACATCGCATTTCGAGGCTGCGTGGCAGGACGCCCTCCCGGAAACCGGAGCAGGCCCTGGTTTGACGTCCCTACCCAAAGGACGCGGGACCGGTCAAACAACAGTGCCGTCACCCTGTGAATTGGAGATTCCGTTTCTGCGCCATAACGGTGGTATCGGCGGCCGTCAAACTCGAAAAGTCCTTCCCAATTCCCGATCCAGAGATGGTTTTGCCAGTCAAAGGCGATCGCCCGTATGGTGAAGTAAAGCCGGGGAAGGGGTAGTGGCTGGCTTTGGAGCACCCCCCCGGTAAGGCGGTAAAGCCCGCCTCTCCACGTGCCAAGCCAGAGGCTGCCATCCGGGCCTCGGGCGACAACCGACGCGTATTCGCCGGCAAGCCCTTCCGGCACCCCATGCGGAAGGATTCGCGTGTCTCTCCATCTTCCGAGGCCCCCGCTCCGCATTCCAATCCAGAGATTCCCCTCGTGATCTTCGGCCAGAGTCCGGATGAAATCATCCGGGAGATCCTCGGCTGCAGACCAATGCTGGACGCGATCATGGTTGATCCGGTACAAGCCCTTCCCCCAACTGCCGGCCCAAAGGACGCCGTCCTGGTCTTCCAGCAAGGCGACAATGGGCCCCGCCACGCCGGGCAGTGCCCCCACCCGGTCCGTGATGGAGTACAAGCCCCGGCTCGTTCCAAGCCACATGACGCCGTTGCGCGCGCGGTGTGCCGTGAGAATCTCGCCGCGCTCCGGCTCATTGGCGGCGTACCGGATGAAATGATCGCCCCGGCGCTGGAACAGGCCGTCGCGGGTCACAACCCAGAGCTGCCCTGTGGAATCAAGGAACAGCACATTCCAGGAAGTCTCTGACGGCGCCCGCAATTCGTTCTGTTTCTCGATCCCTGCTGCGGCAAGCCGGAAAACGCCGTTCCGGGTGCTGATCCAGACTGCTCCCTCCCCGTCCTCGATCAGGTCAAAAATCGAGCCTCCCAGAGCATGTCTGGCTTTCACAGCGCCATCCTGAATTTCGATAAGATCCCCGTCGAAGGTGCCCGCCCACAAGGATCCGTTTCTTCCCGCCAGCAGCGCAGAAATCCAGCGGTGGGAGACGAGAGACTCCGGGCGTGTGCTCAGCGGAGAGAACGTCAGGCCGTCGAACCGTACGAGCCCTTCCGCTGTGGCGATGTGGAGGTGTGCGTTCGGAGCGGCGACGATCGAATAGACGTAGTTGTGCGCGAGTCCCTGCTCGACCTGCCAGTACTGCTTATGGTACTGCGAGACGGACACCGCCGGGTCCAGCGCCTGGAGGGTAAAAGCGCCGGCAGCCGCCACGTGCGCCCATGCCAACCGCGCCAGCATCCCTTGTCTTGGCATCATACCGGAAACAGGGCCGGCAAACCCTCGTCTCGCCCGGGAGTGGCGCGCGGAGTCTGTGGTGGGGTGAGGGCGGCGTCCCGAAACACCCGGCAGAACGGCTGCCCCGCCGATGTTCCCTGTCCCGGCCTTCATCGACCAGGAGCGTTGCTCGGGCGGGATCAAGAGCCGCTCACGGTACCAGCACGCACAAATCGCGCAGATTGCGGTAGCGCTGCTCGAAGTCGAGCCCGTAGCCGACGACGAAGCGGTCTTCAATGGTGAATCCCACGTAATCGCCGTGCACCTCGATGCGGCGGCGGGAGGGTTTGTCAAGGAAGGCGACCGTTTTCAGCGAGCGCGGCTCGCGCTGCTCGAGCAGGTGCTTCAGGTAGTTCAGCGTGAGCCCGGTGTCGATGATGTCTTCCACCAGAAGCACGTCCTCGTCCTGAATCGGACGGTCCAGATCTTTGGTGAGCTGCACCTGCCCCGAGGTCGTGGTGCCCTCATAGCTCTTCGTGCCGATGAACTCGATCCGCAGCGGCACGTCGATGTGCCGGATCAGGTCGGCGAGGAACATGAACGAACCCTTCAGCACGCCCACCATCACAAGCGGACGCCCCGCATAATCGGAGCTGATCTGCCGGCCAAGCTCCGCCACTCTTTGCTGGATCTGCTCGTGGGGGATCAGGATCTCGAACCGGGCGCCGCTCATGCCCACTAGTCTGCCATGCGCAAGCGGGGGCTAGGCGGCCCGATGTGAATGTGCGCGGCGGAGGCCTTGCCGCGCACCGCGCCGCGGAAAGCGTAGTAAGGGATCTGCTCCCGCTCCAGCCACTGCCGCAACCACGCCCCCTCCGGCGAGTCCGGCAGCAGGGCCACGTCAACGCGCCCGCGGTGATCCAGGCCCAAACGGCGGTGGAAGGCCGTTTCTCCCTGCGCGCTCACCGGCAGCGCCCGGCCGAACTGCCGCCGGAATGCCTCGTCGATCTTGCGAAATTGCGCGTGGGTGAAATACCCGTTGCCGTCAAACCGCTCCTGCAGCGGCCGGCTGTCTTCGTCTTCCTGCGACAGCGCCAGCGCGGCTTCCAGTTGCGCCATGTCGGCCAGTTGGCGGATGAACTCGGCGCGCGAGCGCGCCAGCTCCAGCGTTCGGCGGCGCTCTTCGAGCTCCTCTTCCAGCAGCTTCAGCTCGTTGCGCGCCAGCACGCCCTCCTGTACCAGTTGGCGCACGCTCTCCATCTTTTCCTCGACCCGGGCCGCGCGGCGCTGCGCGGCATCCACCATCTGGTCGCACAACTCGAGTCCAAGCTCGTCCGGGCGCATGGAGGAATACAGGGTGCGGTTGAGCACGTCCGCGTCGCCCAGGTCGGCGGCGCTTTCGCGGATCTTCTCCACGACTGTCTGCCGCCATTCGAGCCGCTGCCCGAACAGCGCCGGCAGGCAGGCGATGGCGGCGCAAACAAAAAGCTTGCGCACCGTTTTTATTGTAGTACGATACCGGGTAGGGAGAGGTTCTAACCGAAACTCTTGCGGAAACGAAAAATTAACGGGGCAGCTCCTACCACCGCCACGGAAAGCCCCACGTGGCTCATCGCCCTGCGAGCCGCCGAGTCCAAGAAAGCTTCCGGAATCCGCGTGCTCGATCTGCGCGAGATCGCGTCGTTCTGCGACTACTTCCTCATCTGCACCGGCACGAACCAGAAGCAGAACCAGGCCATCTGGGACGAAGTGGCCAGGCAGATGAAGTTGCAGGCTGGTGAAACGCCGCTCAGCGTCGAGGGATACGAACACGGCGAGTGGATCCTCGGCGATTTCGGCGACGTGATCATCCACGTCTTTTCGCCGGAAAAGCGGGAGTATTACCAGCTCGAGCGGCTCTGGCGGGACGCCAAGGACGTGCCGGTTCCGCCGGAAGCGGCAGCCTGAGCGCCGCCGCGGCGCAGCGGCATCACGCCGCGCAGATGTCGGCCGCGCGGCAGAGGGAGCCTCCGCGCGCCTCCAGTTCCCGCAGCATCGCGGCCGCTTCGCTCTCTTTGAGCGAGCGGACGGCATCCTCGACAACCGTCACCCGGATGCCCCGTTCCAGCAGCCCGAACACCGCATGCCTCACGCAAATCTCCGCCACCACGCCGTACACCACGGCATGCTCCACCCGGAGCTGCCCCAGCAGGCCGGGCAGTTCGGGGATGGTAAAGCAATCTACGCTCCGCTTGTTTAAAACAATCTGCCCTGCCTGCGTGCAATCCGGCTTCCGCTGGCCGAACGTCCCGGCCACGCAGTGGGGCGGCCACAGCGCGAACTCCGGGTCGTTCTCCGCGTGGGCATCCGCCGTGGAGATCAGCGGGATGCCGCGCTCCTTCGCATGCCGGTTGAGCCGCGCCACCTGCGGCAGGATCCGTTCCGCGCCGGGCACGTACAGCGCCCCCGCAGGCAGCATGAAGTCGTTCTGCGTGTCGATGTCGAAAAACGCCGTGTTCATCGCCTTGCCCTTGCCTCCCCGGCCAGTTGGATGAGTTCCTCGCTCAGATCGACCCTGTATGGAGGGTCCACTTCAAACAGCGTCCTGAGCTTTTTAGGCAACGCTTCAATCGCCCGGCGCCCGCGCTCCCGCGCCTCGGACGCGGCAGGCTGCGGCACGGCCAGCTCGCCGCGCAGGATCACCGGGCGCAGCAGCGCTTCCGCATCGGCCGAAGGGCACTCATGCGCCCTGCCGATCATGTCATGGTCGCGGAAGCGGAACACCTGCTTGGCGCCGGGAAGCGTCGCCTTGTCGGCGCTGAATTTCGCCGTATACCGGCGCCCCAATGCCGAATCGTGTTCCACCAGCTTGTAGACCGCGCCATGGCTCGGCGCATCCATCGACGTGGCCAGCTCCGTCCCCACGCCAAACGCATCGATCGGCGCGCCCGCGGCCACCAGTTCGAGGATCTTGTATTCGTTCAGGTCTCCGGTGGCCATGATCTTCGCCTCCCGGCAGCCGCCGTCGTCCAAAATGCGCCTCACGGCGCGGGAAAGTTCGATCAGATTGCCGCTGTCCAGCCGCACGCCCCAGAAAGGCTTGCCGAGCGCCACCGCCTGCCGGGCGCCTTCCAGCGTGTCGTAGGTGTCGATCAGATACGTCGTGCCCTCTCCCAGCAGCGCCTGCAGCCGCTCGAACGCCTCGCGCTCTGTGGGGAAGCTCTGCACCCAGGAGTGTGCCGCCGTGCCGAACACCGGGATCCCGAACCGCATCCCCGCCAGCACGTTCGATGTGCCGGCGCAGCCGCCGATGAACGCCGCCCGTGCCGCGTACAGCCCCGCTTGCGGCGAATGGGCGCGCCGCGTGCCGAACTCGACCACCGCTCTGCCGCCGCTCGCGTCCACCATCCGCGCCGCCTTGGTCGCAATCATGGTCTGGAAACCGACCATGGACAGCAGGTACGTTTCCGGGATTTGCGCCTCCATGAGCGGCGCGCGCACGGTGAGCAGCGGCTCTCCGGCGAACACCGGAGTGCCCTCGGGCACGGCGAAGACATCGCCGGTGAAGCGGAAGCGCCGCAGCGCGTCGAAAAAGCCGGGCTCGGCGCGCCGGAATTGAGGCAGCCCCTGCAGGTAGCGGATCTCGTCCTCTTCGAAGCGGAGATGGAGCAGGTAGTCCGCCGCCTGCGCCAGACCGGCGGCGATCAGATAGTTGCGGTTCGGCGGCAGACGGCGCACAAACAGTTCAAACGTCGCCGTCTCCTCCGCCTTGCCTGCCGACCAATAGCCCGCCGCCATCGTGAGCTGGTACAGGTCGGTCAGCAGGGCGTCCACTGCAATGGTGTCCTTCCGGCGGGCTCGCCCGCCTAATTCTTCTTCTCTTGCGGGGCTTCCTTCACATCGGACGCCGCCTTTTCCAGATCTTCCACGCTGGACGCGGCGATTTCATACAGCGCCGGCTCTCCTTCGCGGCGCGCAACATACTTGTCGCCGCTCTTCGAAACGAGCACCTTCTCCGCGCCCTTCGCGGTCACGGCGATCTCGATCAGCGGTTGTGTGAAGCCGGACGCCGGGAACGAAACAGCGGACAGGTCCCGCAGCCGGTCGATCAGCGTCTGCACGCCCACCGAATCCATGGCCTTGCCGCTCTCGGTCCACTTCTCCCCGGACTTGCTCAGGCTCAACTGCCGCTTGGGGCCGCGGTATTCGATCTTCGACGGATCATCAAACCCGAAATCAAAGAGCTTTTTGTTGCGGAAGTCGTCCAGACTTTTGTCCAGCGCTTTGGCGTCGAATTCCTGGACCAGATGGAAGCCCTCCACGACGGAGCTGCGCGCGTAATACTTGTCCTTGTTCTTCCGGAGCTCCAGTTTCTGGAGGCCCGCTGCATCGGTCACCGTGACCGCCGCCACCGTTTCACCCGCCTTGAACTGCTTCTCGAGATCCGCCTTCTGGTCCGAAGTCAGGAGCGGGTCGAGCTTCAGATCCTGCAGCCGGCGGATGTAGTCGTCCACGCTCCAGCCGTCGGCGCGGTACATCTGCGGGCGGCTGATCACCCAGGAGCCCTGCGCGTTCTTCGAAAACTCGAACGTCTCTTTCTTTCGTGCGATCTCGAGGCGCACGAGCTTGTCCCGGTCGAAAGTGAGAATGCGCTTGTCGCGCAGATCCACGGCGAGCTTGTCGAGCCCCCCCTTCACCCACGAGGTCAGCAGGTACACCTTGGGATCGCCGTCCACCTGCGCGAAGCCGCCGCCGCCCACGGGCGCGTCATCCCCCAGCAGCGCGGTTCGCGTCTTGCCGTCTTTCAGCGTGATCACCACGCGCGCGCGCGGTTCTTTCAGCCCGAAAGCGGCCAGGTCCTCGGGCTTCTCCTCGACCACCTTGTCGGCATTCAGGGTTGCGGCAGAAGACACCAGGCTTTCCACGGCGGACCTGTCGGCCGCCAGAGCCTCCGGCGCCGTAATCCGCCAAGCGCCGTCACTGCCCTTCTCGATCCGTGTCGTTTCGCCTTCGCGGCGCAGGATCTCGATCTTCGTGATCTCGTCCTGCTTGAGAGACAACAGCTTCGGCGATGACGAGCTTTCCGGTTCTTCTTTCTTTTGTCGGTTGGACCACCAGACGGCTGCCGCCAGCGCGGCGAGCACAGCCGTCGCGATCAGCAGACCCTTGGGACGCATCGCTCTACCTCCTGCGCCACCAGACGACAATGCCCAGAGCGATCACCACCAGGGGAATCACGAATTGCGAAACCGTGCGCACCAGCGTCATCTGGCTCCGCGTGAGCTGGATCCGGCGGTCCTCCGGGTCCTTCGGGCGGATCGAAATCAGGTCCTCGTCCGAGCTCAGCCAGTTGAGCATGTTCATGACGAGGTCGCGGTTGCCGCCGAAACCCAGCGCATAGTTGGCGGCGAAATCCGACGAGCCCACCACGACGAAACGGCCCTCCACGGCATTGCCATCCTTCTCCTTGCCCGTTCTGTAAGTGCCGGCCGCGGCCACGCAGTAGGACTGCGGCTCGCCCTTGGGCATCGCCAGGGCGCCGGTGGCCAGGTTCAGATTCGTGGCCGCGATCGAATTCCGCGACGTCGAGACCAGCTTCTCCACGGAGGTCTTGTCCGTCGGCTTCGGCTCCATCGAACGCACGATCGGGAACGCCGTCGCCGTGCGCTTCATCTCGCGCACGATCGGATGCGTTTCGTATCGCGTGCCCAACGCCGTTTCCGGCCCCAGCCCGTACAATCCGCCAATGCCGGAGGTGTCCAGGATCAGATCCCTGTTCAGCTTCACGCCCCAGTCTTCCAGCACTTTCGACAGCGCCGCATTCTCTGCAACGCTGTCCTTGGGCGTCTTCAGCGGCGGGTCCACGAGGAATAGCGAACGCCCGCCCTCTTCGACGTATTTCTTCAGCGCGTCAACCACCGGTTGCGGATACTCCGTGCGCGGGCCGGCGACGACGACGATCGTGCACGCCTCCGGGATCTGCGGCTTCTCCAGCAGGTTGATGGTGTCGGTCTTGTAGTTGTTCTTCTCGATCAGCTCTTTCAGGGACGAGTAAGCGGGGGCATCGCTCTCTTCCACCGAGTGCTCGCCGGCGCCGGTGGTGAAGCATACCGTTTTCACGCCGGACTTCAGCAGGCGGATCATCGCGGAAGTGATCTCATCCTCGGAGACGCTGCGGGCCTCTTCCCGCTTGCCGGCGGTGGAAAGAATGACCGTGCCGGTGCGCGTCACGCCGTACTGCTTGGCGATGGTCGGCTTCTTGAAGGGGTCCACATAAACCACCTTCAGCTTCGGGGACAAATTGTCGTACCGGTCCAGCAGGTCTTTGGCGCGGGCGAAATCGGCCGTCTCGTCGAAGTAGGCGATCTCGACGTCCGCCTTCAGGCCTCTGACAACCTTGATCGTCTGGTCAGCCAGCGAATACCGCTTGTTCGATGTCGAATCGTAGGACTTGTTATAACGGTTGGCCAGAAAGTTGGCGGTCGCCAAAATCGCCAGAACAACGAGAATATAGGTGGATGTATAAGCCCCGTAACGCGCCTGACGGGATTTGAAAAACGGCATTTTCATCTTTTACGCCCTCCACCGGAGCGACTCGAGGCTCCGCGACGTCAGGAAAATCCCAAGAAAGATCAGCGACAGGAAATACACGGCGTCCTTGGTGTCGATGACGCCCTTCGAGAACGGCTCGTAGTGCCGGACCACGGACATATAACCCATCACCGTGGCCCAGGCCGCCGTCTCGTATCCTGCCACCCACTCAAACACCCACAGCAGCAGGCAGGCGCCGAACGTCACCGCGCCGGCGATGATCTGATTGCGCGTCGTCGTCGAAATAAACGCCCCCAGGGCCAGCAGCCCTCCCGCCTGAAGGAGCAACCCGAGGTAGCCGACGAGCATCGGGCGCCAGTCCGGCTTGCCGTAGGCGAACAGGAATCCCATGTTGAGAAGGCTGATGCCGAGCAGGCAGGCGTAAAGGATTACAGCGGCGAGCCACTTGCCCAGAATGATTTCCAGGTCCCGCACAGGCGACGTCATCAGCAGCTCGATCGTGCCCTGCCGCTTTTCCTCTGCGAAGAGCCTCATCGAGATCAGCGGGATCAGGAACAGCCCCACCACGGAAGTGTTCATCAGCAGCGGCCGGATGATCATCTCGTTCACATCCATCGGAAAGCTCCGGCCCATCATCGTGGACTGCATGCTGATGTTCACGAAGTAGCCGACGGCGTTCCAGAAAAAGAACCCGAAAATCGTGGCATACATCGCCAGCAACAGGTACGCGATCGGGGACGCGAAGTACGATTTCAGCTCTTTCGTGCAAATTGTCCAGACGTTCCTCATTGCCGCCCATCCTTTCCATCCGCGCCGGCAGCCTTCTCGGATGCCGTCAGTTCCAGGAAGACTTCTTCGAGGCTCATCGCAATCGAGCGCAGCTCATGGAGAGACCATCCGCTTTCGACGATCCGCCGCGCCACCGAGGCGCGCACGTTTTGTCCCGGGGCGGATTCCACTTCAAAACTGTGCAGCCCGTTTCGCGACTCCCGGTGCACCACCCGGGTTACTCCACCCAGCCCCGCGAGCGCGCCGCGGATGTCTTCCGCATCCGCTCCAGCCGCCTCCACCAGAACCGTCTCCTGCCCGCGCAGGCGCGACGTCAGGTTCTCCACCGTGTCCTGCGCCACGATCCTGCCCTTGCTGATGATGATCACGTGGTCGCACGTCTGCTCCACTTCCGGCAGGATGTGCGTGGAGAGGATGATCGTGTGCTCGCCTGCCAGCGAGCGGATCAACTGCCGTGTCTCGTGAATCTGCTTTGGGTCGAGGCCTGCCGTCGGCTCGTCCAGGATCAGCACGTCCGGGTTGTGCAGGATCGCCTGCGCCAGCCCAACCCGCTGCCGGTATCCCTTGGAGAGTTTGGATATCAGCTTTCTGGAGACGTCCGCCACGGCGCAGCGTTCGCTCACCTCGGCCACCCTGCGGCTGACGTCGGCGTTCGGGATGCCTTTCAGCCGCGCCACGAATGCGAGGTATTCGTGAACCTCCATCTCCGGATACAGAGGCGGGCTCTCCGGCAAGTATCCGATGCGCCGTTTCACTTCGAGAGGCTGATCCAGCACATCGTAGCCCGCCACGGAAGCGCGCCCGGATGTGGGCGGCATGAAACACGTCAGGATCCGCATCGTCGTCGTCTTGCCTGCGCCGTTCGGCCCAAGGAAGCCAACGATCTGCCCCTTGCCGACCTCGAAGCTGATGTCGTTGACGGCGACATTGCGGTCGTATCGTTTCGTGAGATTCTGGACGCTGATCATCGGGTCATCCTCGATGCAGGAATCCGGGACGCGAACCGTCCCGCCAGAGGGAGCGCAGTCGCTACCCTCGCCCAAGTGCTTGACGCTACATAGGATAGAAGACCCCGTCGGCGAGTGTCAAACGCAAAGCCCCGGCGTTTGCGGCAGGTTGTGGCGTTACTCTATCATTGGAAGGTTCGCAAGAAGCGCATCCCGTTTCTCAAACCACTGTCTTCGGGCTGCAGGCCGCAACCGCATGCGCCGTTCCAACTTGTCCTTCGTCCTCGCCGAGCTCATCCTGAAGGATTTCCGTGTCCGGTACAGGAACATGTCTCTCGGCGTGTTCTGGTCCCTGCTGAATCCGCTCACGATGATGGCGATCCTCACGTTCGTTTTCACCAAGGTATTTGAAAGCCGGATTCCGCACTACCCCTTGTATGTCCTCTGCGGGTTGATTCCGTACAATTTCTTCACTCTGTCCTGGGTCTCAGGCACAGTCTCGATCTCGGAAAACCCGCCGCTCGTGAAACGGGTTCCGATGCAGACAGCCCTGCTGCCTCTGGTTTCCGTTCTTTCCAACACGCTGCACCTGTGCATCCAGCTTCTGCTGGTTTTCGCTCTTGTACTCTGGTATGGCCTCCCGGTCACCTGGCATTATCTCTGGCTTCCGGTCATCTGGATCCTGGAATTGCTCTTCATTTACGGTCTGACCCTGGCCTCCAGCAGCCTTCACGTGCTGGTCCGGGACGTGCGTTACGTTGTCGAGTCGGTCAACCTCGTGCTGTTCTGGCTGGTGCCCATCTTTTACAGCTTCGCAATGGTGCCGCAGCAGTACAGGGGCCTCTACGAGTTCAACCCTGTGGCGGCGCTCGTGCTGGCCACGCAACATGTAATCCTGGGCCACCGTTCGCCGCCCGAAACGCTGATGTGGAAAATGACGCTTGTTGCCGCAGTTTTCCTGGGGATTGGGGCCTTTGTGTTTTCCCTGCTGAAGCGCCGGTTTTACAGGTATTTGTAAATGAGCGAGGTCATCCGGGCCGAACATCTCTCTGTGATTTACCGCTCCAGGGGCAGCCGGAAACTGTTGCGGCAATACCTGCAAGACCGGCTGACCGGAAAGCAGGCCGAGGGTTTTTATGCTCTCCATGACATCAGCTTCACTGTTTCCCGGGGGGAAGGCCTGGCCGTGGTCGGCGCCAACGGGGCCGGCAAGAGCACCCTGCTGGCCGTGCTCGCCGGCCTTCTTGCCCCCGACTCCGGGCGCATCGTTGTCGACGGACGGGTCACCACGCTGATGGAGCTCGGTTCCGGCTTTCATTCCGATCTCACAGGCTGGGAGAATCTCCGGCTCTACGCGGCCATTCTTGGCATGTCGCGCAGCGAAGTGCGCAATCAGGCGGAAAAGATCGTTGATTTTGCCGAATTACAGGGCTATATGGATCAGCCTTTGCGCACGTTTTCCTCCGGCATGGTTCTCCGGCTCGCTTTCGCCGTCGCCGTCCACGCGGTCGGAGACGTGATCCTGATCGACGAAATTCTCGCCGTGGGCGACGCTGCTTTTCAGAAGAAATGCCACCGGCGGCTGGCGGAAATGCGGGAGCAGGGCGCCACCCTCGTTTGCGTCTCGCATGTTTCCGGAATGCTCGAGGCGCTCTGCTCCCGCGCGCTGTGGCTGCATCACGGCCGCGCCGTCCGTTGCGGCCCTTACCGGGATGTGGCCTCGGCCTACACCGCCTTCATCAATGGCACGGACCGGCACCTGTGGGACGCGATGCCCGATGCCCCTGTCCGGACTTCCGCCTGAGATTACGGCGCCTCCGCCACGTTCCATCCCGTGACATGAATCGCTGGCGCTTCCCCGCGGCAATCCGCCTCCTGCAGCTCCGTCCGGACAGAGACTGTTTCTCCAGGCATGAGTGTCACATAATTATCCGAATAGAGCGCCGGCAGGATCCGGTCGCCGCTCCTGCTTCTCACAGCCATCAGCCGAACCATCACGGCAGGTGTTTGCGCCGGATTGCGCAACTGCGTCTCCACGATCCACGCGCCGCCTTCGCGCCGCGCCGCAGTACGCGCTTCCAGCGTCACCTTGGGCAGGTTCCTCAGCGCAGAGTAGTCCTCGCCCGCCGCGCTGCGCCAATAGAGGTTCGAAGAGACGAGTTCGCCGCCCTTCCGCAGTTCCAACCGGATCAGGTACACGGGCGGGAGGTCGGCCGGGATGTCCAGCTTGAGCGGAACTGTGACCGAGTCTTCCTTGCTGTCGAGTGCCACCGTGTTCTCGCGCAACAGTTCGCCGTTCAGCCCCAGAATGCGAGCCGTGACGGTGAGTCCGGAGAATTCCCCGGCATGATAGTTCACCACCTCCACGGAGTTGCTGACGGGATTCCACTGCACATGCAATGGCTCGTTTGCCTTCTTCGCGCCGAAATAGGCGGCCGTGGGCTCCAGGTAGTAGTCGTAAGTCTGCCAGACGAAGGACGGCCAGGCAGGGTGGCTCATCCAGATCAGCAGCCCCATGCGGTTCCGGCTCTGCGCCTCGAACATCGCGCGGTAGCCCTCGTAATTCAGGAACTGCGCCAGTTGCGTCCATTCGCGCGCATCGCGCGCCGGGCCGAAGCGCTTCTCGATCAGCCCGCGGAAGGACTCGCCGCCCTGCGCCCCGGTCAGGCAAAAGTCGTGAATGCCCCAAAGCCGCCCCTGCGGCCACGCCTGGTCTTCCGGGATGAACTCGCGCAGGCTCTCCCAAGTGACGATGTTGGGCATCCCCATCTCGCTGTGGAACTTCGGCGTCGCCCGCTCTTTGAAATAGTATTCCAGCGGCATCGCCCGGTACGGCCCGTGCCCGCTCACCACCTCATCCGCGGAGCTGCTGATGTAATGCATGCGCGGATGCAGCTCCGCCACCAGCCTGCGCAGCTCGCGGTCCAGCGGCGCCGGCGGGAATCCCTCATTGCGGCCGCAATAAAGCCCGATGGAGGCGTGGCGCCGGATGCGTGAAATCAGGTCGCGCGCGTTGTCCAGGAACATCCGGTGGTCGCCCGGGTCGGGCCCGTCCCAGGGGTTGGCCAGCCAGAAGTCCTGCCAGACCACAATGCCGTGCCGGTCGCACGCTTCGTAGAACTCCTCCTCGCCGATCATGCCCACCCAGTTGCGGATCATCGTGAAGTTCTGGTCCCGGTGGTAGCGCACCGCCGCGTCATACTCGCGCGCGCGGTAGCGCAGCATCGATTCGCTGAAGCCCCAGTTGCCGCCGCGCGGGATGAAACGCCGGCCGTTGATCCACATCCGCAGGGCGCCGCCCTCCTCGCTGAAGGTGAATTCCCTGACGCCCGCCTGAAACGCGGCCTCGTCCGTGGCGCGGCCGCCGGTCTCGAACCGTGCCTTGACCGGATAGAGATACGGCTCGCCGTAGCCGTTGGGCCACCACAATCGCGGATTTTCCAGGCGCAGGGACACCGGCACGGTGCGCTTTTCGCCGGGCTTCAATTCCACCGCTTCGGAGAATTCCCTCTCTCCGAATTGCCCCCGAAGCATGCCGGAAACGGCGCGCTTTTCATGGTTCTGCACGAACACTTCCAGCCGGACATCCGCCGATTTCCTGTCCCCGCCGACGCGGCTTGTCACCAGCGGATCCGACACCGTCACCGCGCCCGTCGCCGACAGATACACCCGGTTCCAGATGCCCGTGTTGCGGCCCCGGATCGTCGGAATCCAGTCCCAGCCGATGGAGGCGTGGAACGTCGGGTTGTCCGCGCCCAGCGCACCGCCGTTCTTGTCCGGGTTCTGGAACGTCTTCTCCTTTACGCTGCCCGGGGTGGCGTTCTTCTCCACCAGCACCGCCAGCGCGTTTTTCTCCCCCAGGCGGATTTTGCCGGTGACATCGAACCGGCCACGCCGGAACGCCCCTTCAATCCGGCCCAGGAACTCGCCGTTCAGCCAGACCTGCGCCTTCCAGTTGATCCCGTCGAAATTCAGCCAGAGCTTCTCATTTTTCAGTATCGGAGGCGCGATAAATTCATTGCGGTACCAGAAGTCCGAATAAAAGAAAGAGTCGGAAATCATCAACTGATTGTCGGCATAATTGGGATCCGGAATCGCCCCGACGTCCAGATAGGACGCGAGCACCGTTCCGGGCACCGTCGCCGGGATCCATTCCTCGTCGGCGAACCCTGAACGGCTGAGCGCCTCGGGGCGCGCGGACACAAGGCTCGCGCGCTGCAGCCGCCAGCCGCCGCCGGAGAGCAGCAGCCGGCCGCCCTCGGCTGCCGGCTGCGGCCTCGGCGCCCACACCGGGCCGCCCCGGCCGTACACTTCAAACTCGGAGAGAATGTAGCCTTCTTCCTGCGCCGGCTTCGTCATCAGCACGCGAACGAACCGGGCCTTCACCGGCGGTGACAGCGTGAGATCATCTGCGGCTGAGCTCCCGGCACGAAGTTCCGCGGCATCCTGCCAATGCTTTCCATCCGGCGATATCTGCACCTTGCCTTCCGCTGCGCGCCAAATCCAGTGCAGGGTCACGCGGTCGATCGTGCACTCCGCGCCCAGGTCCGCCATCACCCACTCCGTGCCCGCGCCGGCGCTCTTCCAGGCGCTCGTGAAAGGATGCGGCCCGCTCAACAACAGCCGGGATCCCGCGAAGTAAGGCGTGATCTCCCCGATGCGCCACTGATCCACGGAAGGCGCGCTGAACACGACGCGGAACCAGCGCGCCACTGCCGCAGGCGCCAGGGAAATGCTCGCCTGAAACTCGTGCTTCGGCCTCTCCCGGCTCTCCACCCTCCCCGCCTCCCGCCAATTGGTCCCGTCGTCGCTGGCCATCACGGCAACCGTCCATCCGGCATCGCCTTGATTGCGCAGATTCAGCCTCGCTTCCACGTCGATGCGGTCCGCCTGCACCGGCCCCTCGCCCCCGAGGAACGCAACCTGCACCCAGCCGCGCGGACCTTGCAGGTCGACCGACGTCACCCAGTTGCCGTCCAGCAGCCACTCGCGCTCGTTCCTCTCAAGCGCCGCTTTTTCGCTGCTTCCTGCCGCCAGCCAACGGGGCAACCGTTGCTCGCGAATCCCGTCGGTGACGAGCTGCGCGGTCAGGTTGTAGTCGTAACTGGAGGAATGCCACGCCGCCCGGTGCAACGCGAGGTTGCGGTGCGTTGCCTGGTCGATCCTCGCAACCGGCGAAAAATCCTCGCGTGGATCGCCGGGATACACGCCCACGCCGCGCGTCTGCGTCTGTCCCATCACACACCCCGCAATGAAAAGCAAGAACCAGGCGGAATTGCACATTGGAATCTCCCCGAAACAGCGATGATACACCTGCACCGGGCGGACTTCCCGCCACCGCCCCGCGCCGCGTTACTTCGGATCGCCCTCTTCCACCCAAGCCAGATTGAAGTGGGCGTGGCGGATGGTTTTCCGCGGCTGCCCTTCCGGCAGGTGGTTCAGGAACACACTGTAACTGGCATGGATCGTGCCATCGGGCGCCTGGAGAATAGACGGGTAGTGGAAAGAGCCGGGGCGGTCGGCGCGCGTATCCAGCTCGAGGCGCCGCTGCCACTTCCACGTGGCGCCCTCGTCATCGGAGATCGTCAGCGCCAGCGAATGCCGCCCTTTCTCCGTGTCGTTGTTGATCATCAGCCACCGCCCGTCGCGCAGGTTGATCACTTCGAGACCCGTGCCCGGGTTCGGTATGCCTGTGTCTTCCGCCACGCTCCACGTCTCGCCCTGGTCCTTCGACCAGCTCACCTGCACGCGCTTCGGCGGCGGTCCGTTGTCTCTCATGTAGGCGACAATCGTGCCGTCCTTGCGGATGGCGAACGTCGGCTGGATTCCCGCCACGCTCGCTATCGGCTGCGACCCGCGCCAGGTCAGCCCTCCGTCGTCGCTGATCGCCACCAGCGAGAAATCGAATCCGTCGGAATACATCGGCAGCAGGATCCTGCCGGACGGCAACTGCACGGGATGGGCGCGCGTCATCCATCCCAGGCGGGTGGTGAGCTTGTCCTTCGCCATCTCGGCGATTCGCGCCGCCATCTTCTCCCACGGGGTGCCCTGCATGCGCCGCGCCAGTTCCGCCGCGGTTTCCTCGATCTTCGCGGGTTTCGGCAGCACCAGCCCCGCGCGGTCCCATCGCGGCACGCCGCTGCCGGCGTACTTCTCCGCCATGCGGAAATGGGTCACTGCGCTTTCCCAGGTGTTGGCGAGGATCGTCTGCCAGAACAGCCACAGCCTCCCCTGGCGGTCGAGGAAAAGAACCGGGTTGGTGTCGGGATAGCCGGGTTCGTCAGCCAGAACAAAAGGCGCCGACCATGTTTTGGCCCCGCGCGGCTTCACCGCACCCATGATTTGCACGTCGTCCGCCGTCCGCTCGCCCGAGCCTCGGTACCAGCACACCATCAGGCCGCCGTGCGGCAAACGCACGATCGCCGAGGCATGGTTGTGTTTCGCGTCCAGCGGGAAAATGTCCTCCTTGACCACGAACGGTTTCTCCGCCGCCACGGCGGGAAACAGAGCGAAGAAAGGCAGCAACACAGGATGCACACGCATGCTCAGATCATTCTTTCACGCCGCGGCGCGCGAACGGCAGCGCCAGCAACCCGAAAACAACGGCTGCCACCACGTCGCCCGTCAGGATGTACCAAGGCCACGGCCCCATGAAATCGAGCAGCGACGGCGCGTGCGGCTTGCCGCACAGGTACATGTAGTTCGTGTGGAAGACCAGGTTGAAGCCGCCCACGAACGCCGCCCACACATGCAGCACCAGCATCCCCCGCCAGAAGGCATGCCGCCGCGGACGCGCCATGCCCGACCAGGCGAGAAAGACCAGCGCCGCGATGACGCCGCCATGCGCCGTGAAGAAGTACATCGTCGGGTAGGACCAGAACGGCGCCCAAAGCTCGGGCGTCAGCACTGCCATCGAGGCGCCGCCGATGCCGACGAACCACGTGGCGTCGAAAAGCCAGCGGTTCAGGGTAAGCAGCGTGAAAACGGTAAGCCACAGCGAAAGGTCGCAGAGGTTCAGCGGCAGCGCCTCCGGAAAACGCACACCTTCCGTGTAGAGCCGGTATGCGTACCAGACGAGTTCGTTGACGGCAAGAAAAACGCCCGCGGCGAGGCGGACGGCGCGGCCCCGGCGCGCCTGCGGACCGGCGGCGAGCCGCAGCACCGCCGCGGCGGCGGGGATCGCGAGGATCACGCCCCAATGACGGGCGCCGAACAGGACAAAGTCGGTCTCCACCGGATCAGCGCAGCTTCACAGGAGCGCCGCCCGCTTCGCGGCTGCGCTGGGCGGCGTCCATGAAAGAAAACATTTCCAGAGTTTCCTGTTCCGGCACCGGCGGCACGCGGGACTGGAAAAACAGCACGATCCGCTCCACCAGCCCGCGGTAGCCGGTGTACAGGTCCTTCTGCGACTGACGGATCTCCTTGCCGGCGAACGTCACCGCGCCGTATCCCCCATACGGCCGCGTCAGGCGGATGGCGGCCACGCGGCCGTCCTTCCACCTTCCGGTGACAATCTCGGCGTCCGGCGCATACGTGCGCGTCACCTCTTCGCAGCCCATGCCCATCAGGGCGTAGAGAATCTCCACCGCATGGATCCCGTACCAGGACAGGTCGAGCTGATGCGTCGGCTCCAGCGGCCCCGGCCCCCACACCAGGGCGCCGCTCAGCCCTTCCATTTTCAGCTCCGGCAGCAGCGACGAATACCGCAACGCCGACGAGCTGAACCACCGCACGCCGTGTTTCTGCGCAATCCGCGCAATTTCCCGCGCGTCCTCCAGCGTCGACGCCAGCGGCTTGTCGATGAACACCGGTTTGCCCGCGCGCGCAATTTCCCGGAACTGCGCCAGATGCACGCGCCCGTCGACGCTTTCGAGCAGCACGGCGTCGACTTTGCCGAGCAGCGTGGCGATGTCGGGCACAATCTCGACGTTGAATTTCGACTGCAACTCGGCCGCGTATTTCTCCACGCGGTCGCGGCTCGACGCCAGATCCGGACTGCCGCCTTTGAAGGCGGCCACGACGCGCGCGCCGGGGATGTGATCCTTGCTGGCGGGGTCGTTCAGAATGGAAGTAAACGCGATGACATGCGACGTGTCCGTGCCGACGATGCCGAGCCGCAGATCCGCGGCCGGAGCGCAGAGCACGGACAGCGCCAGACTGGCGAAAAGCTTCATGGGCGCATTCTATCCGGATCGCGCCTGCGCGTGAATGAGGGGCCCGCGTGCTGGACATTGTCAAAGTGACATTTTCAGTGACGCCGGAGTCGCTGGAAGAGGGCTACCGGCAGGGCATTTTCCCGATGGGCCACGAGGGCGAGCGCGCCTTCACGTGGCACCGGCCGGATCCGCGCGGCATCATTCCGCTGGAATCCTTCCACGTGCCGTCCTCGCTGCGCCGCACCTTGCGCCGCGGCGGTTTCACAATCACGGCCGACAGGGCGTTTCCAGAGGTCATCCGGGCATGCGCGTCGCGCCCAGGCGTGTGGATCACGCCGAAATTGCTCGCCGTATATGAGGAAATGCACCGCCGCGGCAAGGCTCACTCGCTGGAAGTGTGGGCCGGCGGACGTCTGGCCGGCGGCATTTTCGGCGTGCATCTGGGCGGCGCGTTTTTCGCCGAATCGAAGTTCCACCGGGTGACCGACATGTCCAAGGTCGCGCTCGTCGCCCTGCTCGAGCGCCTGCGCGGCGCAGGCTTCGCGCTGTTCGACGTGCAGTACTGGACGCCCCATCTGGCGCAATTCGGGGCGATCGAGATCAGCGCCGGAGAGTACCGGCGCCTGCTCGACCGCGCCTTGGCCACAAGGGCGGCGTTTCCTTCGTAGCGGCAGCTTCTCCGATGGAAGCGAACCAGAGCGCATCGCGTTCGCTTGCGGCCCTCTGTGATAGCATGAAAATTCGGATGGTTCTCCACATTGCCCTATTTTCAGGGCAAACGCTGAATCCCCATGCCGTCCCACAAGGCGTCATTCGTTTTCTCTCAGTCGGCCTTCCTTCTCGTTTTGTCGTGCGCTGCGTCTCTCGCCCAGTCCCGTTTGACGCTGCTTGAGGCGCTGGATCTGGCAGAAAAAAGCAACCCGGCTCTGGCAGCCGCCACAGCCGTGGTCGTCGGGGCGCAGGCGGGCATCACCACCGCGCGCGCTTATCCTAATCCTTCATCGAGTTCTCAAACAGGGCGCCAGATGGTGCGCGTGCCCGGCAACGTCACCGGCATGGTGCAGATCCTGAGCTTCCTGCAGCCGCTGGAGCTGGGAGCGCTCCGGCCTTCCCGCATTGCTTTGGCGGAACGCAGCCGGGAGGTTGCTGAACTCCAGAGACAGGTACGCCGGATCGCCGTCTTGAGCCAGGTCCGGAGGACTTTTTACGAGGTGCTGCGCCGGGACGGGGAGATGGCGATTCTCCAGGAAAACCTCGCGCTGGTTGAGGCTCTGCGGAAGCGAATCGCCGTGCAGGTCGAGGTGGGGGAAGCCGCGCGGCTGGAGCTGGTGCGAGCGGATGCGGAAATCGCGAGCGCCCGCGCGCAGGTCAATGCAGCGCGCATCCGCCGCGTCTCCGCCCTGGCTGCGTTTCGTGCCGCGGTCGGCGCCCCGCTTACAGCAGACATCGCACTGCTCGGCGAACCGGAGACAGTGAAGGTCCTGCCCGCGTTGGAGAAGCTGGCCGAGGCGGCCCTGGACGAACACCCCATCATGCGCCTGGCCCGAGGGGAAAAGGCTCGCGCCCAATCGCGCATTTCTTACGAGAAGTCGTTGCGCGTACGCCAACCCGTGCTGCGCACGGATTACG
>Ga0308417_1000865_pt1 | contig 21192 bp, 19 predicted proteins | sample HotsprSampleOS65_FD_203528 | JGI IMG/M metagenome (GOLD analysis project Ga0308417, IMG submission 203528) | Hot spring phototrophic mat microbial communities from Octopus Spring, Yellowstone National Park, Wyoming, United States - 20090730_OS65 ... | reverse complement strand
GACACCGGTATCCGCAACTCAACGGACCGAGGGACCAACTGAGTCGTCCACGCCACCAAGGTATCATATGACCCGGCACGCTAAGTTGATGGCATTGGGCGTCCTCGCCCGTGCCGAACGACGCACCGGGGCGCCCCGCGGGAGGATTGCCGCTGGGGCTGACGGCGATTCTCAAGAAGCGGCGCCTATAGGAGCGTGGGCGGCACCGCCATTCGCGGCCGTCATCCAGCAGTCCTACCTAAGCCCAATATCAGCACCCACTCTTGACCGCCGCACTGAGCGCGGGCGCTGACAGTCTGCTGGGCTACTGACCCCGCCGCGAGGCATCTATGCGTGCGGCGGCCGACTCGGGGTCTTCGCCGGCGAGGCGGCCGTCCTTCAGCAAGAGCACGCGGTCGGCGGCGCGGGCGATCATGCGGTCGTGCGTGACCATGACAATGGTCTGGCCGTCCTCGCGGTGAACTTTCTCCAGCAGCTTCATGATCTGCTGGCCGGTCTGGGCGTCGAGGTTGCCGGTGGGTTCGTCGGCGAAGAGCACGCGGGGATTGTTCATCAGGGCGCGGGCGATGGCCACGCGCTGGCGCTCGCCGCCGGAGAGCTGGCTCGGCCGGTGTTTCATGCGGTGTTCCAGGCCGAGCCGGCGGAGCAGTTCTTCGCCACGCTGACGCAGCTCGCTGTGCCGCAGGCGGAAGGCCCACCACGAGTGCTGGATCATGGGCGCCAGCATCGTGTTCTCCAGCACGTTCAGCTCGGGCAGAAGGTGATAGAACTGAAAGACAAAGCCGAAGTGGGCGTTGCGCAGGCGGCTGCGCTGGGCCGAGGAGAGCGACGCCAGATCCTGCCCCTCGTACTCGATCCGCCCGGCGTCGGGAGCATCCAGAGCACCCAGCAAGTGCATCAGCGTGCTCTTGCCTGATCCGGAGCGGCCCTCGATGGCCAGAAACTCGCCGCGGCGGACGGCCAGATCGACGTGCTTGAGCACGGTCAGGCGGCTGTCGCCCATCTGGAAGCTCTTGGCCAGGGCCACCGCGCGCAGGATCACGGCGCTGGCATTGTCGGCTTGGCGAAATGGGCTGATGGCCTCTGGCATGGTGTGCGGGCGCGCGAGGCGCCCCGCGCGCTATTTCACGGCGGGTATGTCGGCCGCGGTGGTGGCGAGCTTCCCCGACCTGATGCGCTGGTATTCCTCGTTGACCCAGGGGATGCGGTCCCTGTTGCGCTCCATCCACAGCGGGATGGGCGTGCGCAGGCCCTGCTTGTGCAGCTCGGTGAACTCGACGACGGTGTCGCCGCGACTGTAGGAGCTCAGGTCGTGCAGCTTGCCCATGTGGATGCACTCAGTGGGGCAGGGCTCGGTACACAGGGCGCAAAACATGCACTTGCTGTAGTCGATGGCGAAGCGCACCAGCTCGCCGCCGGCCGCCTTGCCGGTTTTCTTGTCGATCTTGCGCGGGGCGGTCTTCTCGATGTAGATGCAGTCGACGGGGCAGGCCTTGGCGCACTGGTCGCAGGCGATACAAAGGTCGGCCTCGAACTCGTGGATTCCGCGGTAGCGCGGCGCCAGGGCCAGCCGCTGCTCGGGGTACTGCACGGTGGCCGTCTTCTGGAAGCAGTACTTGAGCGTGATCTTCAGCCCGATGGCGATCGAGGTGACGTTGTCGTAGATGTCCTGAAAATACTGGCGAACGCTCATGGTACGGCATCCTCTCAATGCATCGGCGCGATTATTGCAGAGCAAGGGGGGGATGTCCAAGGGGATTATTGATTTTCGATTTTCGATTTGCGATTGGGAAAGGAGTTGCCAAGTGCCCGTTGCCGGTTGCCAGTGGCGCAGGCTTGCCGCCTGCCTCCGTGTCTTCTTCTCCCTTCGTCGCTGCGTCGCTGCGTCGCTTCGTCGCTCTCCTCCTTCGTCCTTCGTCATTGATTCGGGCTTCGGGTTTCGCCATTCGGATTTCAGCCCAATAAACCCTGAAGCCCGAACCCTGAACCCTATTTTGCCCCAAACACCTCCTCCCACCTCACCGGCACCCAGTGGCCGTCGGTGGCCGATCGGCCGGTTCCGGGCGAGACCGCCACGGTAAGCTCGCGCAGGTGCGGGCGGACGATCACCGACATGTAAGTGGTGCTTCCGCCGCGCACGGCCACCTGGTCCATCAGCGCCTGGGCGGCCTTGACGTCGATCTTCTCCCCGCGGGCGGCGGCCTGTTTCGTGGCGCGCTCGAGCCTGGCAAAACGGTCGGCCGAGCTTCCGCTGCCGCTGGCGGCCCGCCGCTCGACGTAGTGGTTGGTGCAGAACACGCTGGGAAGATCGGCCGAAGCCGTGCGGATCGTCAGTCCGTTGCGCTGCGCGTTGCCATCCCACTCCATGATGGCCGGCAGCAGCCCGCCGGGCAGCATGGGGGCAAGCACGTGGATGTTGCCGCCCATGGTCAGCGGCGCGCCGCGCAGGACGGCGGCCACATCGTCGATGGCATGTGCGGCCCGGGCCTTCTCGATGGCCTGCCGCAGCACGGCCACGCGAGGCACCCAACCGCCCTGGAGCCTCGGCGGCAGCCCGCGTTCATCGTGCAGCAGCAGGACCACGCCCTGCTCGTTGATCGCAGTGCTGGCGCCAAACACGCCGGGGCCGGAGACCTCGATCGTCTTCTGCACCCCTTCCTCGGCCGGCTCCTGGGCGATGACCATGAACACGAACTGGCCGGGAAACGTCGTGTAGTCGGCGTTGCGCCCGGCGATGATCTGGCCGTCGGTCGTGAGCGCGCCCCAGGCGGAAAACGAGCTGCACCCGCCCAGCGGCACGCGGCCGGTGCCGGCCAGGTCGGGGAAGCAGGCGAAGGCCTTGAGGTCGCCGACGCTCAGCTCGCGCCCGGCGGCCGGTATGATCCGCTCGGCCGGCGGCAGCGCCTTGCGAAATCCCTCAATGAAGGCGGCCATCTGCCGCTCCTGCTCGGGCGGAAACACGAACGCCTTGTTGGAGATGGCGACGAGCTGGTCCCAGCCGTTGGGCATGCGCTGCTGCACGACGGCGGCCAGAACCTGCATCGTCTGGACAGTCTGTTTGCCGCAGAGCGCGCCATAAGCCTGGCCGCGCTCCTCCAGCGTCCCGCGCAGGACGACGAAGGGCAGGTCGCCGATCGTGCCGGCGGCGCTGCGGCCGTGGCGCGCGGTAACGTGGGGCTGCTGGGCAAGCGCCGTCTGCGCGGCCAGCAGCAGAACGATCAGAAGCGTATGTCGAACAAGTCTGGGCATGATCAACTCCGTCAGTTGGCGCCCTGGCGTTCCGGCGCATTGGCGCTGTCCTCACCCAGCAGCCTGCGTGGGTTGAGGCGGCACAGCACATCAACATCGCTATCGCTCAGTCCGAGCGACGTTGAGAGATTGTGCGCCGCCTGGCGCATGGTAATCGCTGAGCCAATCAGGTGCGAGCGGTCGGGGGCGCGGGCCACGAGGTCCTCGCCGATGTGCAGGTCCCAGCGGCCGAGGTTGTAGCGTCCGGGCCCCAGACCCGCCGGGGCGACCGCGTCGCTGACGATGATGCAGCGGTCGATGCCCGCGGCCCGCAGATAGTTTCGCAGGGCGAAGAATGGAACATGCGCGCCGTCGGCAATGAAGGAGATGCGCAGGCGATCGGCCAGGCTCAACGCGCGCTGGATGATGTTGTCGTGGCGGTGCATCCGCATCGGGCAGCCGTTGCCCAGGTGCGTGAACATGCTCAGGCCGGCGTCGATGGCGGCGAGAAGCTCGTCGAGGGTGCTGTCGCAGTGGCCGGCCGCAACGACGATGCCCTGGCGGGCGAGCATGCGGGTGGTGGCCAGGCCCGGGTCTCGCTCGGGAGCGAGGGTGACGATGCGGACCAGGCCTGCGCCGGCGTCCAGCAGGCGCTTCATGTCATCGACGTTTGCGGAGCGGACGGCGTCGGCCGGATGAGCCCCGCGATAGCCGTCGGCGGGGTTGATGAAAGGTCCCTCGACGTGGATTCCGCCGATCAGTTTCGCGGCGAGCGGATCGTGTTGGCGCAGCTCCACGATGCGGGCAATGCGCGCGGCCATCTTTTCCAGGTGCTCGGTGATGATGGTGGCGAGGATCGTGTCGGTGCCGCCCTCGCGCAGCCTGAGACATGCCGCGTGAAGCTGCTCGGCGGTGAGGTCGTCCTGGTTGAAGTCGACGCCGCCATAGCCGTTGACCTGGAGATCGATGAAGCCCGAGGTGAGCATGGGGGGAGTTGGTAGTTGCTAGTGTGCTGTCCCTGACGCTTCTTTACAACGAACGATCTTGGCCAGGATCATGTCCGCATCCTTGGTCCAGACAAAGGGCTTGGGATCGCCGTTCCATTTCGTCAGATACTCGGTAATGGCGTCGATCAACTGCGGCACGCTCTTGAACGTGCCGCGGCGAATCCGCTTCTGCGTGATCTGTCCGAACCACCGCTCCACCATGTTCAGCCAGGAACTGCTGGTCGGAATAAAGTGCAGGTGAAAACGCTTATGCCTGGCCAGCCACCGCTTCACCACAGGGCTCTTGTGCGTCGAGTAGTTGTCCACGATCAGGTGCAGGTCCAAGTCGGCCGGTGTCTGGGCGTCAATCTGCTTCAGGAACTTCACGAACTCCTTGGCCCGGTGACGCGGCAGGCATTGTCCGATCACTTTCCCATCCAGCATGTTCAGCGCCGCGAACAGCGTTGTCGTCCCGTGCCGCTTGTAGTCGTGCGTCTGCCGGGCCGGGATTCCCGGCCGCAGCGGCAGCAGCGGCTGGGTCCGGTCCAACGCCTGAATCTGGCTCTTCTCATCCACCGACAGCACCAACGCGTGCTCCGGCGGGTTCAGATACAGCCCAACGACATCCCGCAGCTTCTCCACGAACAGCGGGTCGCTGGAGAACTTGAAGTTGCGCAGCAGGTGCGGCTGCAACCGATGCTGCTTCCAGATCCGCTGCACCGTCATCCGCGACAACCCCTGCGCCTGGGCCATGCTCCGCACGCTCCAGTGCGTCTCCGCCGGCGGCGTGCTGTTGAGGGTCGCCTCCACCACCTGCTTGACCACCTCGGGGCTGATGGCCTTGCCTCGCCCCGGCCGCGGCGCATCCTTCAGGATGCCCGCCACGCCCCGCTCCGCAAAGCGCTGACGCCACAGCAGCACCGTGGGCCGCGAGACCCCCAGCGACCGGGCGATCGCATGGTTGGGCCGGCCTGCCCCGGCCTCCAGCACGATGCGCGCCCGCAGGGCGAGCTTCTGCGGCGTATTGCCCGAGTCGGCCAGGTGTCTGAGGCGTTTGCGTTGATTGTCGTCCACATGGAGGGCTTTGGCGGGCGTGAACATGTCACCATCATACCCATTGGGCCAATATTGTCAAGTTATTTTTGGGACATAACACTAGTTGCTAGTGATGAGTCCTGAGTGCTGAGTCATGAGGTCATGAGGGTCATGAGTGGTGGCACAGGCGGCTCGCGCATCTTACCCGTGTCCGTCCCCTGCTCTCGTGTTTGGCGCCTTCATGCGCTGCAGAGTGACCGTACTCGCCCACCAGGCACGGGCGGGATGCACACAGGCGGGACGCGCGGGACGCCCGTGCTACAGGAAGCGCGGCGGCGCCGTATCGCCAGCATTGACCAGCGGATCACCCGCTCCTATGATGCGACCACCGCCCGGCCCGGCCGGCGGCACAAGGACACGCGCATGGACACAGAACTGCTCTCGCGGATCCAGTTCGCCGTCACCATCGGCTTTCATTTCCTCTTCCCGCCCATCAGCATCGGACTGGCCTGGCTCCTGGTCGTCATCGAGACCATCGCCTGGAAGAGCGGCTCCGACGCCTACGACCGCGCCGGCCGCTTCTTCGGCAAGCTCCTGGGCCTGACCTTCGCCATGGGCGTGGCCACGGGCATCGTTATGGAGTTCCAGTTCGGCACCAACTGGGACCGCTACTCGCGCGTCGTCGGCGACATCTTCGGCGCCCCCCTCGCCGCCGAGGGCGTCTTCGCCTTCTTCCTCGAATCCGGTTTCCTCGGTCTGTATCTGTTCGGTCGCAGCCGCGTCAGCAAAAAAATCCACGTCCTATCCATCTTCATGGTGGCCATCGGCGCCACCCTCTCGGCGTTCTGGATCATCGTGGCCAACTCGTGGATGCAGACTCCGGACGGATACACGGTGGCCGCCATTGCCCCGGGCGCCCCGCCCTACGTGCCCGGCACGCCCATCGACCCCACCCTCTACCGCGCCGAGCTGACCAGCTTCTGGGCGGCCGTCTTCAACCCCTCCACGATGGTCCGCTATCTTCACACCATGGCCGCCGCCATCGTGTGCGGCGCGTTCTTCATGGCCGGCGGAGCCGCGTGGATTCTACGCCGCGACAGCGCCAACGCAATGGCCCGCGGCGCCCTGAAGGTGTCGGTCATCGGGGGGCTGATCTTCTCAGTGCTGGTGGCGTTTCCGTTCGGCCACGAACACGCACAGCAGGTGGCGCGGACGCAGCCGGAGAAGTTCGCGGCCATCGAGGGCCTTTACACGACGCGGAGCCGGGCGCCGCTGGTGTTCTTCGCGTATCCCCAGACCGCCCCGCCGGAGCTTCGCGCCCGGATCGAGGTCCCAGGCCTTCTCTCGTGGATGGCGTTCGGCGACATCAATGCGGAAATCAAGGGGATCGACCAGTTCCCTCCCGACCGCATCCCGCCACTTTGGCTCACGTTCGTATCGTTCCACAACATGGTCTTGCTCGGCATGTTCTTCATCGCCGTGATGGCCCTGGGCGCGTGGCTGCTGTACCGCGGGAAGCTGCACACCAGCCGCCGTGTCCTCATGCTCTTCATCATCGGCGTGCCCCTGAGCCTGGCGGCCTGCCAGTTCGGCTGGGTCGCCGCCGAAGTCGGCCGCCAGCCCTGGATCGTGTATGGGCTCATGCTGACGAAGGACGCGTACTCAGTGACGGTGCCGGCCGGCCAGGTGCTCGCGTCGCTGCTGATCTTCGGCGCGGTATACCTGCTGCTGCTGGTGCTGTATCTGTATCTGTTGATCGGGAAGCTCAACCATGAGGCGCAAGGCGCCGCCGCCTCGGCGCCCGCCGCTGATGGACTGGCGTCCGGCCTCTGAGGCTCGTGCTGAATCCCCCTGAGTTCCCCATGGGCTGGGCGCGGCAGGAAGCCGTCAGCGGTCCCCTCCGCGAAGCGACCACATCCAATAGCCAGCGGCGTGAGCCCATTCCAGCGCAACTGTCCGTCAATTCGATCCGACGGGTGCGATGCCAACGCGCAGCGGCCTATAATGCGGTTACGCCCAAACCCAGAGGAGAGCCACCATGAACAGCGCGGAAGTGAAGAGCTTCGACAAGCCCGATGAGGTTCGTCAGTTTCCCAGGGGCCGTCTTGAACTGGTGAAGGTCGGCGGCGCCACGGTGGGTCGGGCCATCTTTGAGCCGGGTTGGCGCTGGGCCACCTCGGTTCAGCCGCTGGCCAAGACCAGGAGCTGCGAAGCGCCGCATTTCCAGTACCATGTCTCCGGCGTCCTGCGCGTCCGCATGGACGACGGCGCCGAGTTCGACTGCCGGCCCGGCGACGTCTCCCTGCTGCCATCCGGCCACGATGCCTGGGTGGTCGGCGACCAGCCGGCGGTCGTCGTGGATTTTCAGGGCATGATAGACTACGCCAAGTCGCTGTGACCACGGCTTTGCCGGGCACACGCCGATGGGGCTTGCGCCGCGAGCCTCGCCCCTTTGCGAAGCGCCGCATGGCCGCCAGCACAGCAGCAACAGGCCGAGCGCGCATTGCCGCCGGCCTTGGCCCGCTGCATCATAATATGCGGCGCCGCCCCACCGACGAGGCCGCGCGCCTGCCGTGCGGCATGTCGCGAGGCTGTCGCGATCGACGCGCTTTGCCGCGCGAGGCGGTTTCTGTTCTCCCCTGGAGGTCAGACCCATGGCAAAGCGGATTCGCGAGCGTCTGGACAAGCACGAAATACGCGAGAACGTGCTGCGCCCCTGCAAGTATCTGGGCTACGACCGCGATCAGATCGGCATGCATCTGATGGGACGCGAGGCCTTCACCATCGCCGAATCCCAGTTCCGTCGCGCTGTCTGGCTCAACCCCTTTGAGCCGATCTTCAAGGAGCATCTGGCGTGGTGTTTATATCAGCAGCACCGCTACGCCGAAGCCCTTCCGGTGATCCAAGAGGCCATCGCCCAGCAGCCGGATGCCCAGCGGTTCAAGGAACTCAAGCGTCTCATTGACGCCAGGATCAGAGATGGCCCGCCTGCAGACAAGTCCATCGCCCCTTCTGCCTGACGGCGGCCCTGACATGCCCTGTAGCAGCCAGCGGTGCTTCTGGCTCAGCAGTGGGGAAGAATCGGGGTGCGCCCCGTCGCGCATCGTCGCGCGTCTCTCAGGCGCTTGCGGCCGCGTGGCGCAGACAGGGACAAGATGCGCAAGATGTCCATCCTTGGCCGGCCCGGCCGTGCTCCGCGCCGGTTGCCGCACGCCCGACGGTACGGCTGTAGCACACGGAGGATTCAGGAACAACCCCGACGCCGCTGCCGCTCTTGTGCGGATGCACCCCCACCCGCCCGGGACCGCGGGGCGGCACCGGCGGCACCAATCGGTCGCATAACCCTCCACCATGCACACAGTGGAAACAGAGCGAGAGGTCGACAGTCGGTGGATGGCCGAGGTCCCGCAAGAATCGCCGCGCTCCGCCGCATGAGCGTGCCCGCCTTCCCCCGCCGGTCTCTTGCCGACTTCATGTGCCGCCGCTACCCTCCAGGCGGCCACGCTCATTGCCGCGTTCCCGCGGACGTCATGCAGGCCTCCCGGCCGCGCTGAGGCTGTTGCCCGGACGGATTCGTTGGAACACCATCACGGAGACGATCGATTGGGCTATCGACGTGTGGTCATCACGGGCTTTGGCGGGCCAGAAGTCCTGAAGATCGAGGATGTGGCAGTCTTGCCGGAGCCCGGGCCCGGAGAAGTGCGTGTCAAGGTGCTGGTCGCTGGCGCTGCCTTCACTGATGTGATGATCCGCAAGGGGATGTATCCCGGTGTGAAAGCCAAGCCCCCTTTTCCGCTGGGCTACGATATGGTCGGCATCGTGGACAAGCTGGGAGAGGGTGTCACTCGGATCAAGGTTGGGCAGGCGGTAGCCGACCTGACCGTGATTGGCGCGTATTCGCAATACATCTGTCTGCCGGAAGATCGACTGACCCCTGTTCCGGAAGGTGTCGATCCTGACGAGGCGGTCAGCCTTGTCTTGTCGTATGTGACGGCCTATCAGATGTTGAACAGGCTTGCCAGACTCGAAGCACGACAGCGCATCCTCGTACATGGCGCGGCCGGGGCGGTGGGTACGGCGATTCTTCAATTGGCACGTTTGCTTGACGTGGAAATCTACGCAACAGCTTCTGCGGCGAAGCATGAACTGGTTGCTGGTCTGGGCGCAACGCCGATTGACTACAGAAGCGAGGATTGGGTCGCGCGCGTGCGCGCACTGACAGGAGACGGGGTTGACGCAGTATTCGATCCCATTGGCGGCGAGAATTGGCGCAGATCATTCGCCACGCTTCGGCGGGGTGGAATACTGGTGGCCTACGGCTTCTACAACGCCGTAATGGGCAAGGGCGGCAGCATACCACTCGATTTCTTCCGCCTGAAGCTGTGGAACGTCCTGCCCAACGGTCGCTCAACGGCGTTCTATTCCATCGGTGCCTTGCGGCGGAAGCATCCCGAGTGGTTCCGCGAAGATTTGAGCATGCTGTTCAATCTGCTGGCCCAGGGAGAGGTCAAGCCGGTGATCGCTGCGCGCATGCCGTTCACGGAGGTCAGGCGCGCTCACGAGCTCATCGAGACCGCAGCAGTGCAGGGCAAGATTGTGATTATCATGTGAAGCGAACATGCCAGAGGCGCCGGTTGCACAGAGGAAATGTGCGCGCTAATCTATGCTTAAGCTATTCGCGGCGTCCGCCTGTGTTCAGATCGCCCCGTTGGCGTAGGGCCGGAACAGGCGGCATTGCCGAGACAGTCTGCTGCCCAGGCCGCCGGCGGCGCGGCGGCCGCATCACCGCGACCGGGAATCCTGTCAACGGCCTCCCGTTGCGGTCTGGTGTCCACAGGGCGGCATTGTTCAGCCGGGAAAGGACAGGCCATGAGAGCGATGAAGCACGGTTTTCTGATCGCATGGTGTTTGGGGGTCTGCGCGGCGGGTTGGCCCGCCAGGGCGTTCGCTCTGGATACCGCCAACCCCAACGCCACCCCCGCTGCAAAGGCGCTGCTCAACTACCTAGTCGGCCTGCCCGGCAAAGAGGACAAGCGCGTGTTGTCGGGACAGGTCGGCGGCTGGTCAAATCATGTCGACAGAGACTATGAGGCGTTTATCGTCGAGCTGCACAAGCGGACCGGCAAGTGGGTCGCCATCGCGGAGTTTGACTACATCGGCTATACCCCTAGCGTCAACAAGAGGGCCAGACAATACTGGCAGGAAGGGGGGTTGCTCGTCATCAACTGGCACGCGAACAACCCCTGGACCGGCGGAAGCTATCAGGACCGCGATGTCGGAAGCGGGCTTACCGAATGCATCACGCCCGGAACCAGGGCGTACGAATCCTGGATCAAGTTGCTGGATCAGACCGCCGAGCGACTTAAGGAGCTGGGTGATGCCGGGGCTGTGGTCATCTGGCGCCCCTTCCATGAGATGAACAGCTCCGGATTCTGGTGGTGCCGCAGGCCAAAAGAAGACTTCATCGCATTGTGGCGGCACATGTTCAGATACTTCACCCAGACCAAGAAGCTCGACTTTCTCCTGTGGGCGTATTCTCCCGACGACGGCTACGGCGACGAGAAGCCCGGCCTTTATTACTATCCGGGAGACGAGTACGTCGACATCGTGGGCCTTGACAAATATGGATTGCGGGACACCGTCACCCTCAAGCACTATGAGGCACTGGTGTCTACCGGAAAGCCGTTCGGGGTTACCGAGGCCGGCGCCCCCAAAGGGTGGGATAACACGATTCTCATCGAAGCCATCCGCACCAAATACCCGAAGACGGTCTTTTTCATTTTCTGGACCGGCAACAACGCAATCATCAACCATGAGAAGGCAGGGGAAATGCTCAGCGATCCCTGGGTAGTCAACCGCGACGATCTGCCCGCATCAGTAACCGTCTTTCGCGAGAAGCAGTCCCGGTGAATTCTCCTGCGGACCGTAGCCAGGGATGAACAGGCGCAGGGCTCGCGCAGACCCCATCCCTCAAGCGACCCATGTCCGCGGCGTTTTGAAGAGGCGCCAACACTGCTCCTACGCGCCCACCGCCACCGCCAGGCGCAGGACCTCGGCCACGCTCCAGGCCTGGGCGGGGCAGCCGACGGGGCGGTGTGGCTCGTCGCCGTCGAAGCATTCGCTGATCTGCCCGATGCACCCCTGGTTCATGTGGTTGAGCAGCGGACCCAGCCACACGCGAGCCTGGCGCTGGGCGTCGGCCGACTGATGATGCACGCGCAGATAGGCGTCCAGGAACGGGCCGATCAGCCACGGCCAGACGGTGCCGTTGTGGTAGGCGGCGTCGCGCTGGCCGGGGGGGCCCGTGTAGCGCGGCCGGTAGCCCGGTTCGGACCGCGCCAGCGTGCGCAGGCCGAACGGCGTGAGCAGCTCGCGGCGCACCACCTCTACCACCACGGCCTGCTGATCTTCGCTCAGGGGGCTGTGTGGCAGGCTCACCGCGAAGATCTGGTTGGGACGGATGCGGCGATCTGGGCCGTTCTCATTGACAGTGTCGCACAGGCCGCGGAAGGGATTCTGCCAGAACGTGCGCACGAAGGATTGGCGGACTCGGCCGGCCAGTTGTTCCTCGCCCAGGAGCATCAGGGCGTTATACCAGAGGGCGTTGATCTCCACGGCCTTGCCGTGTCGCGGCGTGAAGACAACGCCATCGTGCTTGGCGTCCATCCAGGTGAGCTGGGTGTCGGGGCCGCCGGCGGCGATCAGGCCGTCGGCCTCGTCCATGTGGATGTTGTAGCGGGTGCCGCGGCGGTAGCCCTCGACCACCTGCCGGCAGGCGTCGATGAGTTTGTCGCGCAGAGGCGTGCGGTCGTCGCTGTAGCGGAGGTATTCAAACGCCGCGTGAATGAACCACAGGCTGGCATCAACGGTGTTGTAGCTGGGCTCGTTGGTGTAGTCGTCGAAGCGATTGGGCACCATGCCCTCGGAGACGTGAGCGGCATACAGGTCGAGGACCGCCGCCGCCTCGCGGAAGCGCCCGCTCACCAGCAGCAGACCGGGAAGGCTGATCATCGTGTCGCGCCCCCAGTCGCCGAACCACGGATATCCGGCGATGATCGTCGTGCCCTCGCCGCCGTCGCCGCGCCGGCGCGACACGACGAAATCGTTCGCCGCCCGCAGCAGCTGCCCCACCGCCACCGAGACGGGGCCCTCGACCCGCGCGCCGGGCACGACGATGCGCGGCGGAGGAGGCGTGGCCGCTTGGACGGCCCGGTTCCAGTCCAGTTCGCGCAGGCGGCTTTCATCCAGGCCCGCCCATACCGTCAGCGTCCCGCTGGAGGCAAATCGCTGAACCAGCGCACCGGGGACGAACAGGTCTTCAGTGTCGTCCAGGCCCCGCTCGGTCTCCAGGGCGTAGGTCTGGCCGTGCCACCAGTCGCCACGATGCTCGAAGCGACCGCCGTCGCTGCAGAACTCCAGCACGCGGTGGCCGTCGGTGACGCGCAGGTCGTCCGAACCGCAGCGCACGTCGAACAGGGCCGGGTCGTGCCGGCGCAGCGCGTGGTAGTCGCGCAGCGTCACGAAAGGCAGAAGGTGAAGGTCGGCGGTGCGTCCCTCGGGCAAATCGACGCGGTAGCGCAGACCAGCGACGTTGCGGCCACGGACCAGCACCAGTTCGCGGCTGATGGTGACGTCCTCGACATGGAACTGCCATCGCGCCGTAGTGGCCAGCTCGAAGCGGCGCAGGTACCGGTCGCCGCGAGGGTGAAAGACGGAACCAAACTGGCTGATGGACAGTTCGAGGAAGTCGCTGCGGCCGTCCAGATAGACCAGCTCGCCTACGCGGTTGAGGGCGACGACGCGTCCCAGAGGCGGCAGCGTGGCGGCGCACAGCAGGGCATGGTAACGGCGCGTGTTGCAGCCGACGACGGTGGAGGAGGCATAGGCGCCCGCCCCGTTGGTCAGCAGCCACTCATAGCCCAGGTATGGGCGAAGCTCACCCTGCGTGTCGATGCAGTAGGACGCCATGGAGCAAGAGTTTAATCGACGCCGGCCGCCCTTGCCATTGGCGGGCAAGCATTCTGAACGCCGCCTCGGTCCCCAACCATTTCGCGCTCGGCGTTGGCATGAGAGGCGCGGGGCGCGGAGCGCGGGAGCGTGCATTCCCCGTCGCATTGTCCTACAATAGTCCGAAGTGCCACCGCTGGCCAAAGGAGCGCTGCATGCGGATCGCCTTGAAGTTGAACGCCATCGAACAGGAACATCTCCAGGAACTCTACGACGCCGCGGGGGTAGCGCGCGACGAGCTGCCATTCACGGAGCAGTTCGACAAGCTGTGCCAGGATTTTCAGGACCGAACGTTCAAGAACGCCGAGCCCGAGCAGGTGTTCGGAGCATTGCTCAAGTACGTCAAGAGCAGCACCTGCCGCTCCAGCGGCACCGAGTCGGCCACCATCGACGCCGACGCCAAGGCCCATCTCAGGACCATGCTCAAGCGGCATGGCCGATCGGGGCGCCTCCTGCCCTACAGCAGCGAGTTCGAGGCGGCGCTGCGCGACTTCAACGCCGTCGCCGCCAAGACCATGACCCCGCGCGAGTTCTGGCTGGCCATCGTCAAGACCCAGGGCCGCAGCCGCCGGGCGCCGCAGGAGTCCCGCTCGCGGCGCCGCAGTGACAGCATCGACGAAGAGGGGTGAGCTGCGCGATCAGCCCTTCCTCCGCACCTGCACCATCCACTGCCGCTGGTCCCGCTGGCTAACGGCTGTCTCTACATCCAGGAATCTGCGAATTACCTCGATGTTCGTCGTGGCGTGCGGCGTCAGCGCGAAGGTGACGAACGAACCCTCGCCGGCCAGGGCAAGCGGCAGCAGGAGCTGGTCGGCCAGATGCTCGCCGACCGGCACGCCCGCCTCGAGATAGCGCCGCGCCTGGGTGGCGGCGTCGGCCGCCACGGCCTCGGCGGGCACGCCCCTGGACCCAACGGCCGAGAAGACCTCGCTCACATTTGCGCAGTGGACCTCGATGGTGACGATGTTCCCGATGCCGCAGCCGCTCAGCTCGCGCACCTCACAGTACTCGGCCGGCCAGCGCAGGGCCTCGCAGACGGCGCGGACTTCGCGCCGGGCGATGTGCAGGGGCAGCGACGCCACGGTGGCCGTGCAGCGACAGCGCTGGATGGCGCCGCGCTCCAGCAGGTGCAGGGGCGTCAGATGCGTGGCGGGCTGGATGTGGACGGTCATTTGCCCTCCGCCGACCGGATAGAAACCCGCCCGATCCAGCCGCAGGGTGATGCGCGGCCCCATTCGGGCGATCAGGGGGATGAATGCTTTTTCCAGGAAGTCGAACGGCGGGGCGCCGGGGTTGTGCGTCCCGCCTTCGAGAACGACCATCGACTCGCCTTCGGCACACAGCAGCGGCGGCAGAAGCGTCTGCAACACCAGCGCCGTACTGCCGGCTGTGCCGATGGAGAAGCGATAATCGCCCGGTCGCACCGCCCCCGGCAGGAAGGTCAACTCCCGCGAATCGATGCGGTCGCCCTCCACGGCCGCACCGCAGATCGTAGCCGCCGCCCGCACCGCCGTCAGGTGCTGGCGTCGCAGGCCGGGCTTGGGGCGGTTGCCGCGAATACCCCGGATGCAAAATGGCCGGCCGCTGACTATGGAAAGGGCCAGAGCCGACCGGAGGATCTGGCCTCCGCCTTCGCCGAATGTGCCGTCGATTTCCAGCATGGCTCCAGTTGGCATGCCCCTCACCTCCCCTGCCGCTGATACTCCTTCAGCCGGTAATACAGCGTCCTGAGGCTGATGCCCAGTTCCTCGGCGGCCGCGCTGCGGTTGCCGTTGTGGCGCGCCAGCGCGGCCAGAATGTGCTCCCGTTCCACCTCCTCCAGCGTCGGCGGCGCCGATCCCCGATCCGACGGCGGCGCCGCATCGTCGGCGTCGGGCGCTTCAGTTTCCGCGGCCTGCTCGGCCGCGGCGATATCCGCCAGCCTCCGCATCGCCCGCCCGATGGCCTGCTCCAGCTCGCCCAGGTGGCACGGTTTGGTCAGGAACTCAACGACGTCCAGATGAATGGCTTTGCGGGCCGCATCCAGATCCCCAAAGCCCGTCAGGATGATCACCTGCGCGGCCGGCCAGCGCTTGCGCACCTCCTCGACGCACGTCATCCCATCCATGCCCGGCAGGTTCAAGTCCACCACCAGCACCTGGGCCGCTTCCTGCGACATCAGACGCAGCGCCTCCTCGGCCGAACGCGCGCTGCGGACCTGGTGCCCCCACGACGCCACCGCCCGCGTCAGCAGCTCGCGCATGCGCAGTTCATCATCGACTATCAGCACGCGCAGCGCTCGATTCGCAGGTTCGCTCATGATCGCTCCCCGGCCGCCGGCAACTGGACCACAAAGCGGCTGCCTTTGCCCGGTCCGTCGCTGTGTGCCCGGATGCTTCCACCATGATTCTGCACGATGGCATGGGTGATCGACAACCCCAGTCCCGTCCCGGGCGAAGAAGCCCCGCGCTTGGCCGTGAAAAACGGCTCGAACACGCGAGCGAGCACCTGGCTGTCCATCCCCCGGCCGTTGTCCTCCACCGACAGCTCAACCAGATCATCGCGCTGCGCCACCGTCAGCCTCACCCGCCCCCCGGCCGAGGTAGCCTCCAGGGCGTTGAGCACCAGGTTCAGCACCACCTGTTTCATCTCCGCCGCGTTGGCCATGACGCATGTCCGCTCGTCCTTCTCGGTCTCCAGCTCGATCCGCCGGTCGCGCCAGGTGCTCAGCCCCCCCACCATCGAAATCACGTCGCGGGCGATTGCCGACATCGACACCGTGCCGCGCGCCTCGTCTCCCGGGCGTGCAAGCGCCAGCAGCTTCTGCACGATCTGCTTGCAGCGGAAGGCCTCCTCGCAGATCACCTCCAGCGCCTTGCGGGCCTCGGCCGCGTCGCCATGCGGCTGTTCCCGCAGCCGTGCCAGCGACAGCTCGGCGTAACCGGCAATGATGCCTATGGGATTGTTGATCTCGTGGGCCACGCCCGCGGCCAGAAAGCCCACGCTCGCCAGCCGCTCCGAGCGCACCAGCTCGCTGCTCTTGGCGGCCACCTTCTGTTCCAGGTCGCGATACAGCTCCTGAAGCTCGCCGGCCATGCGGTTGAAGTCGCTGGCCAGGTCGGCGAACTCGGCCGCTCCTTCGGGGCTCAGACGGTCCTCGAACCGTCCTGCCGCGATGCGGCGCACGCCGTCCCTTAGTCGCTCCAGCGGCCGGGTGACGCCCCGGTATTGCCAGAGGCCCAGGGCCACCGCGCCGGCGATGACGATCAGCGCCATCAGCGCCATCACGGCCAGCGTCCCGCGGCGCCGGGCGTCGGCATCGGCCTGGTGCTGCTCGATGGCCCGGCGGATTTCGTCGCTGAGCATCGCGAACTGATCGAGCACTGCCTCCAGCGGCGCTGCCTCGCTCTGGGGGTGATAGGTGGTGCGGTCGGCGTCGGCCAGTTCCAGCTCCGTCAGCGCCCCCGCCAGGCCGCTCTGAATGCTCCGGCGAAAGCGCTCCTGAATCTCCGGGCGGATCATCGGCGTGCCGGGGCGCCCGATGGGCCAGTGTCGCTCGAAGGTCTGCTGGGCGAGCCGCACCTGCTCGATCGCCGAGCGTTTCCCAAGGGGCGCCAGCAGCACCAGCGTCCGCGCCGTCTGAATGTACCCCGATGCCTCATGCAGCTCGCGCAGCTCCTGATACCCGGCCAGAGCAGCCCCGAAATCCTGATGCAGCCCGATGATCCCCCACAGCGAGGCGGCGCTGAGCATCGCCAGGCCGACAATCGCCGCCCCGATCTGCAGGGCCATCTTGCGGCGCAGGGTCATCGCGGAGGAAGTATACCGTGTTCGGGATGAAGAGCGCTGTGTCAGTGGTCAGCGCCGCAGGGGCGACGCCAGCCGCCCTCCGCGCCGAGTTCTCTTCCCGCCCTACTTCACCCGCATCGAATCGAACAATCCCTGGTTCGTCTTGTGTTTGGACAGCGCCTCCACCAATGTCTTGATCGCCATGTGCGGAGGCATGCCCACCAGGTGGCGACGGATGCTCCGGGCCGCCTCGAGCTGCTGAGGACCCATCAGCAGCTCCTCCTTGCGTGTGCCCGACTGCGTGATGTTCAGCGCCGGCCAGATGCGCTGGTTGGCGAGGTTGCGGTCGAGGGTCAGCTCCATGTTGCCGGTGCCCTTGAACTCCTCGAAGATCACCTGATCCATACGGCTGCCGGTGTCGATCAGGCAGGTGGCGATGATCGTCAGCGAGCCGCCGTTCTCGATCTTGCGGGCCGCTCCGAACAGCCGCTTGGGGATTTCCAAAGCCCGGTTGTCCAGCCCGCCGGACATGGTTCGGCCGCCGGAGGGGCCGCCGGTGTTGAACGCCCGCCCCAGCCGCGTCAGCGAATCCAGCAGCACCACGATGTTTTCGCCGTACTCCACCCGCCGCTTGCACCGCTCAATGACGAGCTGGGCCAGATCCAGGTGCTTTTCGACCGTGTTGTCGTTGGACGAAGCGAAGACCACGCCCGGCACGTTGCGGCGCATGTCGGTCACTTCTTCCGGTCGCTCGTCCACCAGCAGCAGCACCACTTTCGCGTCGGGGTAGTTGGCGTGGATGCCGCGGGCGATGTTCTGGAGGAGGATCGTCTTGCCGGTGCGCGGCGGCGCCACGATCAGCCCGCGCTGCCCGAATCCCACCGGCGTGAGGATGTCCATGATGCGCGTGGTCATCTCCGCCGGGTCGTGCTCCAGTCTCAGCATCGGATGGGGATCCACCGCCGTCCCCTCGTACAGCGTAACACGATCGACATAGTCATCGACCGGCCGGCCTTCGATGGCGGTGATGCGGCGCAGGTGTTTGCCCTTGGCCGGACCACGCACCAGAAGGCCCGCGCGCAGCTTCAGCTCGCGGACGAGCTGCCGCGGCACGAGGATGTTGTTCACCGGCCGTAGCGGATGCGCCGGGTCGCGCAACTGACCATCCTGGCGATCGTCGGCGAGGTTGAGAATCCCTTCAAGTTCGGTGCTGCTCATGCTCCCTGCTGCAGTTATGTAGTTATGTGGACGATCAGCCCCGGCCCGTCCGGGGTGGAAATCTGGATCGCGAATTATAGAGGCGACCTCAAGGAGGCCTCGCCCGAACGGACGATTCCGGCTCTTGTGTGCGGCCACGTCCGACCGTCGGCACGACCGATGGTGAAGCCTCCCTCAGTAGGATATTAAGTATATGGCATGACACCGCCCAAGGCAATGACGTTTAGCGATCTGCCACAGCGGAGACCGGGCTGACGCGGGCACGCGACCGTCTCTGCGTCAGAGGGAGACACGGCGAAGACGCCCCCGGCCAACACGCCCCCCACCCTCGGCCTCTTCCATTTCGAGGCGAACCCATGTATTCTCCTCGGTCATGTCGACAGCTTCTCTCAGTCCTCTCGCCGTTGATGGCGGCCCCAAGGCATTCCCGAAGATGCGCGGCCGGGCCGAGCCCAAAGTCGGTATCGAAGAGTTCATGTCCATCGCGCGGCGGTTCGGCTTTTCGCCGGGCGCCCTGGAGCGCATCCGCGGCGCCATCAGCGAAGCCGACCTGCCGCAAGGCGGGACCAACCTGGCGCGCTATTTCTGCCCCAATCCGCCCGATCCGGCCGGTCCGAAGTTCGAGGCCGCCGCGCGCGAGCTGTTTGGCGTGAAATATGCGCTGGGCGTCAGCTCGGGCACGGCCGCATTGCACTGCGCATACATTGCCGCGGGCGTCGGCCCGGGCACCGAGGTGATCGTGCCAGCCCTGGGTTTCTATGCGACAGGTGCGGCCGCAGTGCTCTGTGGCGGCGTGCCGATTTTCTGCGACGTCGACGAGTCGCTTCAGATGGACCCCAGGAAGATCGAAGCGCTGATCACGCCCCGAACCGTGGCCGTGGCGCCGACCCATCACTGGGGCAGCGTCGCCGACATGGAGCCGATCCTCGCCATCGCCCGCCGGCATAACCTCAAGGTCATCGAGGACTGCGCCCAGTCGCCGGGGGCCACGTACCGCGGCCGCTACGTCGGCACCATCGGCGACATCGGCTGCTTCAGCATCTCGGCCTACAAGATCATCGGCGGCGGCGAAGGCGGTCTGGTCATCACCAACGATCAGCGCCTCTACGAGCATGCCTGCCAGCAGGCCGAAGGTGGCGGCCTGTGGCGTCCCAACCGCTTCGCTCCGCCACGCTACCCCGGCGAACTGTTCAACGGCACCAACTACCGGCTGTCGGAGCTGGAGTCGGCCGTAGACATCGTCCAGATCGGCAAGCTGCCCGATATCGTCCGCCGCCATCATGAGGTGCGCATGCGGGTGGCCCGCCAGTTGAGATGTTTCCGTGAAATCCGTCCTCAGAAGCTCAACGACGTCGACGGCGAGATCGGTTATCAGCTCCGCTTCTTCCCCCAAACCACTGAACTCTCGCAGAAGATCGCCAGGGCCCTGGTGGCCGAGGGCATCTCCGCCGGCGCCCGCAATGAGCAGTCCGGCCCCGACTGGCACCAGTTCTGTGACATGTTTCCAATTGTCATGAAGGCGGCCGCCCCCTGCGGACAGTCGCCCTGGACCGACCCGCGCTACCTGGAGCGTGGCGGCAGGGTCGAGTACCGTCCCGAGGATTGCCCCGTCGCCCGCGACCTGTACCTGCGCAAGGTGACGGTCAACCTCAACCAGTGGTACAGCCCCGAAGACTGTGACGACATCGCGGCCGGAATCAACAAGGTGCTGGCGGCCTATTGCACGGAAGACCCAACCGGCGCGCCGTGGGTATAGCGGCACCCTGCGCGGGTGCGCGCCCCTACCTTCGCCATTCGGATTTGGTCATTCGTCATTGATTCGGACTTCTGGTTTCGTCATTCGTCTCCCCACTGAACCCTGAACGTGCGAACCCTGAACGCCGACCCCCGAACCCTCTCATGCCCGCCCCCCTCTACATCCCCGCCTACGACACCGAATCTCCCAGGTGTCTGGAGGCCTGCCGCCGCATCGTGGCCGTCCACCGCAGGCACCAGATGCCCGCCACCTTCTTCATCGTCGGCAAGACGCTGCTGGCCAACGCCGATGAGTACCGCAAGCTGCTGGACGATCCGCTCTTCGAGATCGCCTCGCACACCTGGTCCCACCGTATGCTGCTGGATCAGCCCTTCTGCGGTCCGGCCACCACGCCCGAGGGCGTGCGCGAGGAAATCTTCCGCGGCAAGGAGGCCGTGGAGCAGGTTTTCGGCCGACCGTGCATCGGCATCCGCAGCGGCTGCGGCTTCGTTGACGGTCTGCGCGGCGCCAAACACGTGCTGAGCCTGGTGCGGGAGGCCGGCTTCCGCTACGTCAGCACGCTCCTGTGGGGCAGGGACTACTCGCTGCCGGCACCGCTGAATCAGCCATTCACCTACGCCGACGATGGCTTCCCCGATATCTGGGAACTTCCCGGCCACGGCTGGCATGAGAACCTGCTGAAGAATCACAACAACTGGGGCCCGCGCCGCCTGACCCTCTGGCCGCCGCAGATGCCCGAGGCGATTCCGCCCGCATTCCTCAAGAACGCCGAGGAAGAGGCCGCGCTCAACAGAGTGTTCCTGGACAAGGCCATCAGAGACGGCGCGCTTTTTGTCTCGCTGATCTGGCATCCCTGGTCGCTGCTGCGTTTCGATCCCGATATGAGGATGCTGGAGCTGACGTTCCAGATGGCCGGGGAGCTGAGCCTGCGGCCCACGACGTACGAAGGACTGTGGCGCGAGATTGAACGGATCGGGCCATCGGGCCATTGAGTCATCGGGCCAGTGAACGGCGCGCCTCCTCAATGACTCAATGACTCGATCACCCAATGACCCGATCTCCGAACAACTAGTGCCGTTTCCAGTTCATGACTTTCGCGCTCCGGTCGGCGTCGATTAGCCCTTGGCGCCGCAGGCAATTACGGCGCAAATGACTCCACAACGGTCGGCCCAGGCGGCCGTTGACGTTGTGGAG
>Ga0308417_1000864_pt1 | contig 21201 bp, 13 predicted proteins | sample HotsprSampleOS65_FD_203528 | JGI IMG/M metagenome (GOLD analysis project Ga0308417, IMG submission 203528) | Hot spring phototrophic mat microbial communities from Octopus Spring, Yellowstone National Park, Wyoming, United States - 20090730_OS65 ... | reverse complement strand
TGACTTCTTCACCATTGCTCGATCCTTCTACTGATGCCGCCGCGTCCTTGCCCAGGGGTCCGGCGAAGACCGTCTCCGCCGCATCGACGCCCACATGGCCGCCGAACGGGCCGCTGATGTATCACGTTGCCTAAACCCTAAACGCACTCCTCAAAAAAAAAGAGAACGCCGCCCTTCATCCCATGCTTGCACGCGTGAACAGGTCGGGAGCGGGTTTCTCGGTTTTAATCAGTCCCAGTCCGATGAGCCGTATCTGCATCGCCTGGCCCGAAACGCGGAACTCCCGCGCCAGCGTCCGGGCAAGTTCCACCGTTGGCCGGTCGTCTTCGGCCAGACCCCAGCGGGCCGACAGGTCCGCCATCTCCGCTGCCGCGATGTACGGGGCGAGATTGCCGTTGTGCGCCTCCCATGCCTTCAGGACCATCTCCTTGGGCATCAACAGGAAGCCGGCGAATGAGTCCGCCTGCCACTCCATCGGCTCCTTCCGTGAACTCGTCCGGCAGACGATGGACGGTGCCTTCTTCTCCCCAAAGAGTGACGGCTGGGCCGCGTCCTCCAGGAAGAATCGTCGGTGGAGTTCCCAGTGGCCGACCTCGTGGGCCACTGTGAAGCGGTAGCGGCCCTCGCGGGCGGGGTTCTCCTCGGGGTCGAGGGACTGGTCCACCAGGACGCGACGGTCCTGAATCCATGTTGCCCCCAATACGTCCGGCACGCCGACGAGGCCCGGCAGGTCGTCGAAGTCAAATTGTAGCCCCAGGTGCGATTGCAGAATCTCTTCCACGGGGACCGGCGGGGCTACCACCTCGCCGTACTTGCGGCCGTACTCGGCGAGCAGGCAAAGGCTCGCCGCCTCGATGTGCTCTTTGGGCAGGAATTTGACCTTGGGATTCATCCGCAAGTCTCGCACATCCTGGTTCTCACCGACCGTGAGCCTTGAACCGATCAGTGCTCCCGGTCCTTCGGCGGGTTCGGATCGTTACCGGGTGCAATGGTGTCCTTGCTGCGAATCTTCCCATCGCGGCCCATGGTCGTCAGTTCGCCGCCACCCTGATTGCGCAGCATTTCTCTGGCCGCACGCTCGGCCTCCGCTTGCGTCCCGTGCAGGCTCGAGGCCTTGTCGGCATCCATGCGCTTGTTCTGCCATGTACCGTCCGCGCGGCGTGACACGGTTCGATCTCGTCCTTTGCTCATCTTCTATCTCCTTCTAATGGGCGGGGTCATCAACCACGCTTCTTCTCAATGAGCCTGTTCAGATCTTCAGGCGTCAGCCCTTTCTCGCGGGCCGTCCGCAGGAAGTCCGCCATCTTGGGCTGCTCGCGGATTATCTTCTCCACTTCGGGGTCCACCTTGTGAGCCAGCGCCAGTAACTCGTCGGCATCCACACCCAACAGCTCTGCGATCTTGATGATCTTCTCCGCCCGGGGCGGGTCGAACTCCCCGCGCTCCATCTTGCTCAGGAAGGTCGGGCTCACGTCCACCATCTTGGCGAACTGCCGGAGCGTGAACCGCGGGTCGGTCCGCAGCTTGGCCTCCCGCAGTCCTCGCACTCGATCACCAAACGCCTTATTGCCTGCCACGACAACTCCTCTGGCCAAGTAATCGTTCGCACCACCGACGACCCGGCCACAGGGCTGGGTTGTCAATGGTTTACTTTACACCTCCCCGCAGTCGCTGTCAAGCAGAAAAATCAGTGCCCGTTAGAACAGTCCTGGGGCGCCTTCTGCTTGGCGCCCCAGCGCAACATTCAAGGGCGATTACGGCGTCGCGCTTACGCCACCTGCGCGACGTTCAGCAAGTTCAACCACGGCTCCAGCTTCGCCACTTGAACGATTCGCATCTCCTGAAGTTGCCGCTCCCTATAACCCAGAAGCCAGGTGTACTCCAGAACCTCGGCCGCGCCGACCCCTTCCAGCAGCCAAGGCGGGATCATGTGATCGCCTGCCACCTGGCGGTGACAGTCTATCCGAGCCGCCAGGTTTTGTGCCCAGTCAAGATACAGCGGGCGCTCGGCGGCACGTATCAGATAGAGCCCGGGCTCCAAAGGGATGTCCGGGAATAGCCGCTGCTGCAGTGTCAGTCGCCGGCGCATCTGCATCTCCGGGACAAAAGCGGCGGGTCTGGCCCGCCCCTGCTTCCGCAACGAAAAGGCCGCCCAGCGATAGTCGATCGGGTCGAACCCGGGCTTGATCCGCGCCGCGATCTCGTCGAAACGGCTTGCCCATCCGGGATGGCAAAGGATTTCGTCCAGCGATGGCATCCGGTTCATTTCTCTGACCAGTTCGCGCTGCAGATGTCGCACCGACCATTCGCTGGCAAAAACGTAAGGCGCATATCGCGCGTCTAGTCGATATTCGCGCTCGCTCGGCTCGCCTTTGAGTTTCCCGGCCTTACGGGCGTTCAGAAGCGCCTGGTTCAGGCGCATCGGCTCCACGCGTAAGCCCAACGCTCTGGCGGCGTCCTGAAAGCGGGCATTGGCCTTCGGGTCGGCGACCACGTAGTCCGCCGACATGCCTTCGCGCACCTCGCGGAAGGCGGCCAACAGACGATCCACGTCTATCTGCTCGGCCGGCGCGACCACGGCGGGCGCCGTCACCACTGGCCGAGCGACAGCCGCCTCCCCTCGCGGCGGGTGGATGTGCACCGGCCAGTGGGCGCGGTCCCATTGGGCCATGGGGATGAAGTTGTCGGCGGCGTCGGCGGGCGGGCCGGGCGGCGGGGTCAGACGCGTCGGGTAGCGGGCGGTCGGCTGGCGGCCGGCGGCGACGGCGGCGGCGTTCTCGGCCATCACGCGTTGCATCTCGTCGTAAATCTCAAGGATGGTTTCCTTGGTGCGGTAGGAGCCGTATTTCTCGACGTCCTTGCGCTTGACGATGGGGAAGGTCTCCATGATGTAGGCCACCGCGTCGCGCGGCGTGGGGAAGTACTTCTTGAGTTCGGCCAGTTGCTCGGGTGTTTCATCCACCACAGCCCCTTCTTTGCTACTCGCCATTCGCCATTCGCCATTCGCCGTCGAGGGCAGATAGAGGTGGAAGAACGCCGCGTCGAGTTCGGCACGGATGAGGAACCGCCGCTCCTCGTCCCAGATGAAGGGCGGCCCATCGTAGCCGCAGTCGCGGGCGAACGGCTCCAGGTCCCAGGCGGTGTAGGTAAGCTCGAGTGAGCGAGAGATGAGGCAGTTGAGTCTAATGCCAAGTCGGACGCTACTCAGGGGTTCAACAAGTGTAGGAGGCAAAACCGACAGTTGCTTCATTATGAAAAAATTCAAGTTCAAGCCACCGATCTTCTGACAGGCCACGTAATCGACGGGAAAACTGCTCAGTATGGCATGCAGAAGCCCTCGGGCACCTGTTTTCGTCGTGAGCAGTATTGGTAATGTATTCCCAACTGCGGACAATGGGAGTACGGTACAGATAACCGTGCGCATATCTGTGGGCCGAGTACGGTTGCGGAAACCGAACAAGAAACCCTCATCAAAGGAGTTGTCCGCGTGCTCGATAACATCATGGCGAAGTACCCAATAACGGGGCTGAACCACAAAGGCAGAGTCACGATGCTGGTCATGTGTTGTATCCAGAGCGCCGTTCGACTGGTAGCGATGCTCAAAGTGGTGCATCATCCAATCTTCCCACAGCGGCAGGTATTCCTCCACTCGCCATTCGCCACTGGCCATTCGCTGCCGCTTGCGGAAGATGTTGCCCTCCAGCGTGAACCCTTCCGCCTCCAACTGCTCCCGCGTGCGGAACAGGTGCGAGTCGTTGGACATGTCGAACATGCGTAGGAACGAGATCCCCCAGGGGTTTTCCTCGGGGCGGCCGTCGCGGGCTTCCTTGATGAGCACGGGCACGCGGCGGTAGATGGCCTTGGTTAGTTCCGCGTCGGCCCGGGAGCGGAAGATGGGGCAGGTGCGCGTGTTGGGGTTGAGGAGAGCGATCTCCTCAGCCGAAAGTGTGAAATGCTTATCTGGCTCCGCCAGATCGCTGACGTCGAGTGCGAAGAAGACGAAGTCGGCGGGCGGCGAGTGGCGAGTGGCGAGTGGCGAATGGTCGGCGGGAACCAAGCCGGCCTCGGGCGAACGATCCCCCGCCTCCTCCATTCGCCATTCGCTATTCGCTATTCGCCCCTCCACCCGGGCGCGCATCGTCAGGAGGCAGAACTTCATCCGGCTGTCTATGGCCGGAAAGATTCCCTTGCGGTTCTCGAAATCGTACAGGCTGACCAGGGAGCCGGTTTCAATGAGGTCCTGGAAGAAGAACTTTGTGGTGTCGTCGGTGGCGATGCCGGAGGGGACGATGCAGCCGACGCGGCCGGCGGGGTTGAGCAGGCTGCGCTTCAGTTCAGCGAAGATGGAGTAGGTGTTCACGTCGCCCCGGCCGCAGAGGGGGTAGCGCCCCGTATCGCGGACGAGCGTGCTTTCGCCGTCGGCCCGGCGAAGGGCCTCCTGGAACGCATGGTACAAGGGCGGGTCGGTCTCTTTGAGCTTTTCGATCATCCGCCGTCGGGCGGCGGCGTTGGGGGCGTTGGCGACTTCGGGGTTCCGGGCAGCGAAGAACTCCTTTTCCTGGAGTTTGATCCGCTCCCACGGCGGATTGCCCAAGACGCAGTCAAACCCGCCGGCCCAGCCGGCGAGTTCGTCCTCGCCAATCTGGTCGGTGGGCTTGGGCTTGAAGACCTCGGGGAAGGCCAGGTGCCAGTGAAAGAAGTTGTACTGGTCGCGGAGCCGGAGCAGTTCATCCTTCTCGGCCGGCGTGAGGTGGAATGGACTGTCCTCCCAGCGGCGGAAGATGGCCTCGGTGATCTCCAGGGGCGAGTTGGGGCGCTTCTCGCAGACGAAGGCGGCGCACCAGGCGTCGGCGAGCAGCCAGGCGTTCTCGTAGGGCGTCGAGCGGACCAGTTCGGCAAAATGCTGCTCCTTGGCGGCCAGGGCTTCGGGCGTCGAGTCGTCTTCGTCGGTCAGGTTGGCGAAGGACTGCACGAGGTTCCCGAGCTTGAGCCACTGGGGCTGGCCGAAGGGAAGCAACCCTTGGCCGTGGCGTTCATCCTTGTTTCGCCGCTTGAGTTCGGAGCAGATCTTTTTGTCGTCGCCCTCGATGGGCTTGAAGGCGTCGTCGGGGATGCCGCGTTTCATCAGGGCCGGGGTGGTTCCGAGCAGGCTGTTGCCGCAGCGGATGTGGTGGTCGAGGAACGAGAGCGGTTTGCCGGGCTCCAAGGCCTCCAGCCAGAGGTTGATCTTGCACAGTTCCACGGCCATGGGGTTCAAGTCCACGCCGTAGATGCAGCGGCCGATGACGTCCCGCAGGGCGTGCTGGTAGCCGAGGGGGGAAGGTTCGTCTTCGCCGGCGCGGATGGCGGCCAGTCGCTTGGCGATGCAGTGGGCGGCAGCGATGAGGAAGTGGCCGGAGCCGCAGGCCGGGTCGCAGAAGCGCAGGCTCAGGAGAGCCTGCGAGGCGAATAGCGAATAGCGAATGGCGAGTGGAGTCCGTTGCCAGACCTGTTCTAATCGCTCTGGCGTTGGAGGCTCCGATTCAGAGCCAGGAGTTGCTTGCTGAGGATGGTCAGTTCCTGAAGGAGGGGTTGCGTCTGTTGGTCCGTAGAGATTCCTATCCGCTGGCTGAGCAGGAGGTGTGTCTCCAGTTCCCGAAGGCTGCCTTGGGCCATGCGAAGAAACTGCTGGAACTCCTTGGTTCCCTGCCGCCCCCATCCCTCGGCTATGTTGGCTGGAATTGAAGAGGCTGCGCGCCGAATCTGGCTGGTCAGGCCGAACATCTCCTCCCTGGGAAAGGTCTTGGTCAGCCGGTAGGCCAGTTCCGCCAGATTCATGGACCGCTGCCACACTTGCAGGTCCCGGTAGTTGCTGATGGACATGACGCACGAACTCCGTTCGGAAGGGTTCCTGGACCATTCGCCACTCGCCACTGGCCATTCGCCTGGCGAGCGCGAGGCGCTCGTCAATAACCGGGTCGAGGGCCGAGTCGAGCAGACAGTTCACGAGGCTGGTGGGCGTGTAGTAGGAGCCGGAGGTCTTGCGTTCGGACCCGGCGGCGACGGTGAGGGTGAACCGGCCGGCGTCGAGGTTGACGTCGGGGTGCATCTCCAGGAGCGACTCATAGACGCTGCCGAGTTCCTCGGGGCCGAGGTTGCGGTAGTCCACCCAGCGGCGGACGCTGCCCTCGATGGTGAAGGTGAGGTTGCGGACGGCCTCCAGGAGGTCGGCGTTGGCGATGTCGGCGTCGCTGAGGTCCGGGGTGGACTGCGGCGAGAAGAGGAACGACCCCAGGGCGGGCAGGGCGAGCTGCGGGCAGCCGGTGTGGAGTTTGCCGAAGACCAGCCGCAGGGCGCGGTAGAGGTCGGCATGCCGGGCGGAGCGGCGGCGCTCGGCCAGCCGGCGAAGGCGCTGCGTGGAGTAGTAGCGGCGGTAAATGGCGATTGGCGAATGGCCAACGGTGGTGCCGCCGCCAAGCGCGTCTGGGTTCTCACCATTCGCTACTCGCCGTTCGCCACTGGCCGGGTGTAGCAGGTCGCGGTCCTCGGCGACGAAGAGGAAGAGCAGCCGATAGACGACCCGCAAGACCTGGCGGTAGTAGTCCTGCGTGGTGAGGTCGCCGGAGCGGAGGCGCTGGCGGAGGGCCTGGTTGGCAGGGTGGGCCAGGAAGCCGCCGCCGAGGGCCTGGATGGCCTGCTCGACGCCGTCGCGGAGGCGGTCCAGGACGCGCGTGCCTTCACGGAGCGAGGTGTTGTACCACCGCTCCAGCCAGCAGTGCTCGGGGGTCTTGCCCTCGGGGACCTCGACGCGGGATTGGTGGCAGAGGAGAAACAGCAGGAAGAAGTCGCTGTAGGCCTCCGAGTCCATCATGGCCTGGAGGTCGAACTCGACGTAGGCCTGGCGGGTGAGAGAAACGTTGTCGCGCAGCAGGCGCAGGACCAGGCCGTTGGAGACGAGGCCCCAGAGTAGGTTTTCGCCGCGGTTGAGTAGTTCTTGGACGAGGCTGTGGGGGCTGACGCGGGATGCGCCGCGAGCGCCGGGGGTGCGGCGGTCAAGTTCCTGGCGGAACGAGACCAGGTGGATGGGCGTCGCCTGCCACTCGTGGCTTACGGGATAGGTCTTGCCGTCGATTTCGTAGGCCTTGCGGGTGGTCAGGCGGCCGTAGCCGAGTTCCTGGAAGAGGATGAGCAGCCAGCGTTCGCGGGTGAGGGTGGTGCCTGCATCGGATTCGGGAAGGGCCTGGCAGGCGGCCTTGAAACCTTCCCACGCACCCTTGAGGCGGTTCCAGGCGCGGTTGGCGGCCTCGTTGAGGCGTTCGGACTTGGCCAGATGGTAGGCCTCGGGCGTAAGGCCCTCGACGGCCGGGTCGCCCTCGGCGATACGAAGGAGCAGGTCGGCAGGCAGCAGGCCGCCCTCGGTCTTGATCGTCGTGAAGATGTTCCTTCGGCTGATCTGCATGGGCCGTCATTTCCCCACAGGAAGATAGACGTAGATTCCCAGGACGTCCGGCGGCAGTTCGGGCCGGATGTCGTGACGGACGCCTTGAATCCGCGCGGCCGCGCGGACGCGGGTGTGGGCGTCCAGGAGTTCCTGCCCGCGGCGGCGGGCGAGTTCTTCCAGGGCTGGGCGAAGGTGGCCGAAGCCGTCCACGACCCTGCGGACGAAGTCGGCCGCCTGACTGGCGGTGACGTTCTGCCTGGGTTCAGCACCAAGAAGCCTCTCGGCGACTGCGACGTCGAGCCACTGGGCCTTGTCGGGCGGACCGGCGAACGCCGCCACTTGCGAATCCTCGGCCAGCAGTTCCGTGGTCTGGCCAGCACGATGGGTCACGATGTGGTAGCGATAGCGTAGCAGGAGAAGCGTGGTCCATCGGTCCACGGCATCGGTGCGGATTGCGCCGCAACGACGGGCCAGGTTCCCCTCTCCGTCAAGGGCGGCGCTGAGCACGTATTGCGCAAGGCCCTCAACGACCGGGTGCGTCCGGCTGAGGTAGAGCACGCCTGAATCCACGGGGAGCTCGAACTTGGCCTTGAAGGCGTCCACGAAGCCGCAGGACTCGCGCAGGGCGCGGGGCGTTTCTCGCAGGTCGAATTCAACGCCGTCAGGCTTGTCGGTGATAAACGCACCGCACGCGCGAAGTGCCTCTCGAGTGAAGCTCTCCACGTCGGCGCCCGCCCCGATGGCGGCGCGGACGGCCTGGAGTTCGCGGCCCACCTCGCCCACGCGGGCCTGGATTCCCTCCTGGGCGAACATGGTCCGCGAGCGTTTCTCCTTCTGGCTGACGTTTTCCCAGTCGGCATGCAGGCGGGCGCGTTGCTCGCGGAGGAAATCCTCCATGCCGGGTAGCAGCGCCTGCGACGGTGCGCCGCCGCCACGCTCGCGGAGCAAGAGGCCCTCGAAGATGGCCTCGACGACGGCGTTCGTGTCGGCCGGGACGGGAACGGAGATGCCGAGGGAACTGCGGATGGCCTTGTGCTTGCGGAGTAGGACGTCCAGGACCAGCCCGTCAATCTGATTGTCGGTGCCGTAGTAGACCAGCGAACGGACGGTGGGGCTTGCCTGACCGTAGCGGTCCACCCGGCCGTCGCGCTGCTCGTGGCGGGTGGGGTTCCATGAGAGGTCGTAGTGGAAGACGGCGTTGAAATACTGCTGGAGGTTGATGCCCTCGCTGAGGCAGTCGGTGCACACCAGGACGCGCGGGGACGACTCGGCGAGCTGGCGGACGCGAAGTTCGCGTTCTTCCGGCGGCAGAAGGCCGGTTACCGCTGTCACGGCGACCTTGCTACCCAGCCGAGCACGCAGTTCCCGGGCGACATACTCAGCCGTGGGAATGAACCGGCAAAAGACGATGGGGTTGTAGCCGTCATTGACGATGTCTTTGATGAGACGGGCGGCCTTGACCAGTTTGGCGTCTGCGTCGCCGGCGAGTCTGTCGGCCTGTCGGGCGAGTTCGAGCAGGCGGCGACGTGTGGCCTGTTCCGGCGTCAGCTCGTCGCCGGGGTCGCTTCCGGGCGTGACGTCGGCCGGCTCGCCCGACTCGACATCTTCCTGGTCCAGGACCATCCGTCGGCCCACTTCGTCGGCCTCTTCCCAACTCTCGGTGTCGGCCGAGGCCGAGCGGCTGCGAAGCGTGGAGGCCGCGGCGGCGGGACTCGATGCCAAGGACCGCAGAAGGGCCAGCGCAGACCACCAGCGGACGCGAACACGGTGCTGGCCGCCAGAACGGTCGGCCACGATCTCGCGTGCGTAGTTCAGCACCCGCTCGAAGAGGTCCTTGTACTCGGGTGACAGCTTGTAATGTTCTTCCCGATCCTCCCGTTCGGGGAAGACCGTCTCCTTGTCCAGGAAGTGGCGGATGTCGGCGCGGCGGCGTTGGACGAAGTGGGCGGCGAGCCGGCGGCGATGCCTCTCGTTCTCCGGGCCACTCAGGTCGTCGGGCAGGTTGGCAAAGTCCTGATTCAGGAAGCACAGCAAGGACCGGAAGGTTCCTTCCTTGCCGCTGTGAGGCGTGGCCGTCACGAAGATCATGTGGCGCTGGGGGTTGTCGGCCAGGGCCTTGACGAGCGTGTATCGTTGGTGCCGGCCACCGCGAGGGTTTTCCTCCCAGGCCGCCGAGTGGGCCTCGTCCACGATGACGAGCTCGGGGCAGGTCCGTATGAACTCGTCCCGCCGCCGGTCCGACTTGATGTAGTCGATGGAGACGACGGTGAAGGGATGCACGTCGAAGATAGATTCATCGCTGCGGCACTCGCGTTCCAGCCTGCGAACCGTGCCCGGCAGGACGAGCCGGGCGTCGATATGAAACTTTTCCACCAGTTCCCGTTGCCACTGTTCGGCCAGGTGAGGCGGACAGAGAACGGTCAACCGCTGGCATTCGCCTCGGTCGAGAAGTTCGCGGGCGATGAGGACGGCCTCGATGGTCTTGCCGACGCCCACGTCGTCAGCGATGAGAAGGCGGACCGGCTCGAGTTGAAGCGCCATCAGGAGCGGGACGAGCTGATACGGGCGCGGCTCGACCGCAATCCTGCCGAAGGAGCGGAACGGTCCGGCGCTGGAGCGGAACCCCAGCCGAAGGGCATCGCGGAGCAGCCGGGAGGAGCGGTAGTCGCCTACCTGCGCGGGGTCAGGCAGCGTGAAACTGGCAGGTTCGACCGGCTCTAGGGCCGTGCAGACGCCGGCGACCTCGTCGTCCGTGCCGCCGAGGGGGCGAAGGACCAGCACCGTCCCCGTGGACTCCGGCAGGACAACCCATTCCCTGCCGCGAACACGAACCAGTGAGCCGACGGCGTGCGTCATGCCTGACCTCCAAAGATATCCGGGTGCTTCTCGATGACACCTTGCCAGTCGTCCTTGTGGGCAAACCGCACTACGGTCCAGCCCCGCTCGGCGAGGCACGACTCCTGCTGGCGGTCGCGTTGGGAGCGTTCCGGGAACTCGTGATGAGGTCCGTCCACGTAGACCGCGCAGTACAGGTCCTTGTAGAGAAAGTCGGGCCGCGTGTTGCACTCGTCGATCCGCGATTGAGCATGAGATGGCAGCCGACAGTTGCGTTCCTCGAGAAATCGCAGCCATTGCCGTTCCAGTTCCGTCTCGCATCGACGCAGAAGTTGATCGAGGTGCGCCGCCCTGGTGAGGGGACCTGTTGACACGCGGACTGTTCCCGACGCGACGCGCCTCAGAATATCCCCGATGGAGGTCCGGTCGAGGAGTTCGTGGTCAGGCTGATTCGTGTAGCTCAACAAGCAGTCGTAGCAGGCCGCCTCGCAATCCTCCTTGGCCGTCGGGGCGCGGCGGAGGTCCTGGCCCGTAGCGGGATCGAAGTGGCAAATCGACAGGGCCGTTTCGGCGACTCGGTTGATGGCATTGGGATCCTCTGCCAAACGACGCAGGACCCCAGCACCGCCCTCTGCCGATTCATATAAGAGAATCGACCGCCGGTCGTCTGTGCTGGGCAACGGCTCCGCGGCCAGCTCGCCATCCTCCAGTTCATAGATTGTCTGGATGGCATTCTTCAGAGCCGCCTGAAGGGAAGCCATCGCCCGGACGCCCAACTCCTCGGAGGGTTCGAAGATCAGGCAGTTTCGGCGGTCCTCCACGTATGGAATGACCCGAGTCGTCCGGGGGCTCATGGGGTCCTCATCGGCGGCCGTCTCCTCCTCCCGACGGGCCCAGTAGCCGCGCTCAATGTCCAAGACGAATCCTGACTGGTCCTGGTGCCTGCGCCGCCGCCATCCCAGGTTGATTCTCCAGAGCGTGGCGGCATGGCCGTAGTACATCGTGGCGACTGTCCGGCCGTCCATTTCCACGGCCGCCGTCCGGCACGACACCGCGCCTTCCCGCTCTGCGAACCGTATGGTCGTGCGCAAGTCATAACCCTGACGCAGGCGTTCCTCCTCGTCGCAGTTGATCCTGTCCCGGCGCTTGGTAACCACATTCTGCAAACGAAAGAGCTGACGAATAGGTGGCCCGAGCCTGGACCTGCACCGTTCGCAGATGTCGGGCCCGTTGCCCTGGGTGCCTATATGCATGTAGCCGCAACGTGGGCAGATGAAGGCAACACGGGTCTGCAGCTCCTCACCTTCCTCCTGGACCGGCAGGATAACTTGGTTGATGACGTAGCGAGAGCCCTCGTGGTAGATGATGGCTCGAGGCCCGAACTCAGCAATGGCCAGAAACCGCGGGCGAGAGACGAATTCGTCCCGGTTGGCCCTCTGGCGGCGGCCGGGGATGTAGGCCGACAGCGGCAGCCGCGGGAAGTTGTAGCCGGGCAGGAAGCCCTCGCTGGCAAAGTACCTGTAGCTGTAGAAATCGGACTGGATGATGTTCTCAGCGTCCGTGAGCAACCGAAGCTGCGCCTCCGCGTCACGCCGTAACCGCTGAGCTTCCTGCTTGTCTTGCGCGCTGCGGGATGCGTCCAGGATGATCTGGTTTTGCTTCTTGGCCTGCGTGAAGGCTGAGCGGTAAAGTCCCCGCCACCTCTCGCATGCCCGTTCAAACTCCGTGCCTACGTGGGCAATCACGCCGTCCAACCAGGCCTCGTCGAATCTTGCGGCGGCTTCCGGGTCATCACGGAGCGTTTGCAGTATGCCCTGCGCCCGCCGTCGAGCGCGAAGCCTCGCATTCTGGTCGTTCACGGCGGCTCTTACATGCGGCTGAAGCTGCAGTGACGGAGGGTCCCCGGTGAGGTCCAGCACTTCCTTGAGGGAACTCCCAAGCGGCAAACCCGTCTCTGCTAACCAGATCGCTTGGACGTGGGATTTTACAAGGTCATCGTTCGCCAAGTCTATCTGCGGCGGCGACACGACCCCGGCCACCATCTTTTCCGGCCGCTTGTAGAAGTACTGATCATGCGGGCTTCCAGACGCGCAATACGTGAACACCATCGCGGGCTGACCGCTCCGGCCAGCCCTTCCGCTCCGCTGAGCATAGTTGGCCGGTGTCGGTGGCACATTGCGCATGTTCACTGCATTAAGTTGAGCAATATCTATCCCCAATTCCATGGTTGGGGAACAGTACAGAATGGGCAATCGCCCCTGGCGAAATGCCTCCTCACGTCGTTGCCTGTCCTCATACGAGACCTGGGCAGTATGTTCGCGCGCCTCGATGCCGGCCGTCTGAGTGGCGATGGCCCGATAGTACTGCTGGAAGAACGGATTCGGCCGCGCAGCCTCCGAACCAATCGTCGGCTGGCGAATCGGGTCGTGATACGCCCGGGTGCCGTCTCCGGCCCTCCAGACCATCGAGTCCGCCGAGAGCTGATAGCCGGGCACATCCTGGTCATCCCGCGGTTCGCGTGCGACCGTCACCAAGCCCCCGGTGCGGAGTGACCTGAGCAAGTCCTTGATGATGCGATCCGTGTCGGCAAGGGAAAGCCGCCCGACGCCCAAGGTGTGAGGCCGCCGTAGGTACTGCCCAAAACCGCTCATCGGCGACAGAAACACATCACCGCCGTAGTCCTGGCCGTGTCGATAGGGCCTGGGATACAACACCGCTGCATGCTCCAGGTCCCCGACCCTCTCAATCTCGTCAAAGCCCCATGGCGGAATGAGCCTTTGGCTGCTCTGGAGCAACAGACGCTCCTGGAAGGCTGGATCCAGGTACTCGACCTTAATTGCCAGTCCTCGACGCATCAGGTCGAGCAGGACCCGGCAGACCTCCATGCGCTTCTCCGCGGACAACCGGGCAAGGGCCGGATTGCAATCGCGCCAGAGGTCCTCTGCCTCGCAGACCTCGCGGAGATAGGGATAGTCGATTACCAGCAACCCGACCTGCTCGAGGTTCGGAGCGGTAATGCGCCAGCCGCGAAGCATGTCTCGGTAGAGGCGGTAGCCCAAAACGCTTCGCAAGACCCGGTCGGTCTCGTCACGGGCCTGGAACCTCGCCCCCGGGTCACTGGCATATTCCTCGAACTTCAGGCCCAGAGTTTGGAACACTTTCATCGCCAGTTCGTCGTGGCGCAACCCTTGCGCACCGGCTTGCGTCGCCGCCAGATAGAGGGCCGCTCGGAGGCGTCCGACTTCCACGAAGTCATTGAAGTGCCCAGCTTGGAGTGAGGCGTCTTGCCGGTTGTCCGTGAAACTGAGCAACTTCCTTGCCTCGTCGGCCAGCGGCATCTGGCGCAGGTGGATGATCGCAGACAGGCTCAAAATCGTGGTGGCCGTGCTCCGCCCGCCCGAGCCAAGCGCACTGAGCTTGTGGAAGTCCGAACGCTGCCGGAACCCGTAGGATACGCCACAGCGCAAACAAAACCGGAACGGAGCGGTGATATACCATGCTGGCAGCCCCTCACCGCCGAGGCGTCCATCGGCGCTCACGCGGACGGCCTGTGGCAGGTCCCTGCGACGTCTTGCCAATAGCCGGCCGTCCGCGTCAAGCCAATCCTCCGGCAGTCTACTCAACAACTCATCGCCGTCTTGCGGCCAGGGAAGATCGCTACTGACATAGAGGAATCCTGGTTCGCTGTCAGGCTCTGCGCGCGTGTCAGTCAAGTCACGAGAAGCCAGACGCGGTTCCCCCGCCTGGTCGTCCTGTTCTCTGCGAATGCAGTAATACTCCTGTCCGCACTCGCGGCAGAAAACCAATGGTAACAGAACCCGACTGCGGTCACCCGGCACGTACTGCTGCCCAAACAGGGTGATGTGCCGGTCGGTCTCTGGCTGAAGTGATGCATACACCGTATCCCCGCGACTGATGAACTGGTGCACACGAAACGCAAACACCGGGAACCCGGTCTCTGGATGCGGGCAGTTGTATCCGGCCAAGAGCACTTGCTGAATGGCGGTAACGCAATGTTCCACTGGCTGGCCGGTCAAGGTGCTCAGCTCTTGAGCCGCCCCGTTAGCCCCGGTGATGCTTCGCGGTCTTTGTCGAACCAGTCTCCCACTCTCAGGCTCGCGACGGATGCCGAACGTGCTTTCGATCCAGGCAGCCAGCGGGTCGGAAACGATCTGCTCGAAATTGGAGGGGACCGACGCTTCTGAGTCAGCCAAACGAGACCTGAGGCGATCCAGGAAACGCTGGTCTCCTATGTTGGGTTCCGGCGTAACTCGTCTCAGCGCCTCTCCAATCACACATTCCGGCCTGACCTCGGCACCGAAAAGGGTCGAAGACACGCGGGCTACTTCGGCCTGCTGGTCTGCCCAGGAACCGCCGGCGACAAGCGTGGCCGAGGTCCCGACATGCTGGAGACGGTCAGCCCCGAACGCATCTCTGGCGCGCCGGACAAGCATCGCCACGTCAGCGCCCTGCCGACCACGATAGGTGTGCAGCTCGTCCAGAACCAGGAACCTAAGGCCCGAGGCGGCACGGATGAGGGGTTTCTCACGCGGGCGCGTGAGAATCAACTCGAGCATCACGTAGTTCGTCAGAAGGATGTCCGGCGGGTTGCCGACGATCTCGCCTTGTTGCTCGGTGGACTCTTGGCCCGTATATCGGCGGAAGGTGACCCGGCCCCTGCCGTCCGGGTAGCCAAAGTTGATGAACTTCTCCAACTCATTCAGTTGACTGTTCGCCAGCGCGTTCATCGGGTAGACGACAATGGCCTGAATTCCTCGGCAGCTTCCGTTGCGCAGCACGTGATCCACGATGGGCACGATGTAGGCCAGACTCTTGCCCGAGCCGGTCCCGGTGGTCAGGACATAGTTGCGACCCGTGGATGCAGCCTTGACCGCCTCGCTTTGGTGTCGATGTAGCCTCAGCGTCTTGCCGGAGTCCGCTGGCCCGGACTTGAGGCGGAAGATGCTCCGGCACTCGTCGTGAAGGACCCCGGCATCCACGAGCTCGTCTATGGACTCGCCCGGCTCGAAGCACGGGTTGAGCTGGATTAGGGGGTCGGGCCAGAGAAGGCCCTCGTCCATCCGCTCTCGCACTTCCTGGCGGATTCTGGGGTCGCGGATGTTTATGAAGCTCGTCACGAATGAGGCATAGTCGCCGACGAGCCTTTCGCGGAGCTCAAAGACATTCATCGCGCCACCTCTCTGTGCTCGGCCTTGCCCTGTCGCAGCACGGCATCCGGGCACGGGAAGACAACCCCTCCGTCGCCCCAGTTGAAGGCCAGCACCGCGATCCCCAAACGTCCAAGGGCCTGTCGCGTAGCCGTGTTCGGCTGGCCGAGCACGGCAAGGATTCGACGGGGCACCGGGTCCAGGGCCGCGCCGTGCAGCATCAACTGGCCGACGCCCTGGTACAGGCTTGTCGTGGACAGGTCCGTCTTGACCTCGAACAGATGAGTCACCTCGTCGCCGGCCAGAATGTAGAGGTCGCGCCGGTCGTTCACCGCTTCATGCCCGGCGGCCGTCAGGGCTTCGTACAGCCGGCGGACCACCGTGCCGTGGTCGCAGCGGGCCTCGATTTCGCCGGCGGGCGTGTAGCCGCGGCGCTGGCCCTCGAACTCCGGCGTGAAGGTGCGGCGAAGCCGCTCGCGGCGGACGGCGGGCTGTCCGCTGGCCGCAGCAGCCTTGAACCTCGCCACCTCGTGGACGAAGCGGGCGATATGGGCCGGCAGGCGCTCGCTATCCACCGGCGAAATGACGATGGTGCGGGACTTCCGGCCGTCAGGCCACTGGACGGTTTCAACCTGCTCGCCGCCGTAGGACTCCCAGAACGCTTCCTTGCCGATCCCCGACCGGCCGCCGCCGACCTTGCCGGAATGCGTGATGTAGACCCGGCCGGCGTCGTCTTTGACGAACAAACCGCCAATGCGTCGATTCACGCCCTCGAAAGGCGAGTTCGTCTCGACGGTGATGGAAAGCATGTCCCGGTGCTCGGGGTTCTCGGTCCCGTAGCAGCACCACCAGCGATTGCCGGCCACGGTCCGGTTGAGCAGCCACCAGAAGCCCAGGCCATCGTGCCAGTAGACCTTTTCTTGGTTGTAGCCGCCGTGGAAGCCGATCTTGCGGTCGAACGCCTGCGTCCCTGCCTTCAGGCGCTCCGTCACCTTGCAGTAGGCCACCTCGATCTCGTGCCGCTCGGTCAGGGGCATCAAGGTCATGGCTTGCCCTCCAGCTCTCCGTGACGCACGACGAGAAACGTCCAGCCCTTGGCGTTCGCAAAGGCCGCGATGTCAGGCCGCGTGCTCGTCATTCACTGGCCTCCCGCTTTTCTTCCAAGTGCTCAGGGTGCTGTCGGAGCCAGTCGTCTATCGCGCCCTTGTGGAACCGCCAGCGCCGCCCGACCTTCTGGCCGGGCAATCCGCCCTCCTGGGCGAGTTTGTAGAGCGTGGACCGGGATATCTTCAGGTACTCCGCCAGCTCGTCGATGCTCATTACCTCAACTGGACCAGATGCCATCAGTCGCTCCTTGCGTGCGCACCGTCGCTATTGAGAGACACGGGTTGCTATTATCGGGAAGTGGCGGCTGTTGTCAAGAAGAAGATTTGCCCCGCCGGACTGGCGTCGGCAGGATCATGGTCATCCGCGCGATGACGATCTGCAACCGGTGGTCGTACCACACGTCTTGCCTGGTCGGCCAAGGCTCGGACGGATCGCTTGACAGACGGGACGGGACATGCGAAAGTTCCGACAAGGGTTGCTTTTGGGGAGCTTGATTGAAAACGGCGAACTACTCCGCCGATCCAGTTAACGGGAAGCCCCGGAGCGAGAGCCGCCGGGGCTTTTTCGTAACCCGTTGGAACCAAAGGGTTATGACCGAACGTGAACGACACCCCGACTCTCTGTTTTGCCCCGTGCCCACCACGTCGCGGCAGGGAAGGTACACGTTCCGCCCCGGCACCCAAGTGCAACGCCCCGAACTCTCGGACTCTCTCGTAAACAGCGGTCGTCCAGTTAACAGACCCGTTCGCACTGGGACCTACCGTGATTTCGAACTCGTCGGCCAAGGGGGTGTGGCATGACCCCATCACAGCCAGCGCCCGCACCTCGCCGACCCGGCCGCCATGACCCCCGCCCAGCGACGAGCGCCTGGTGCAGAACCTGATGAAGCTCAGCGCCCTGGAGTCCGCCTACGCCATCTACACGGCCTACGCACAGGCGGCGTTCCAGACGGCGGCGACGCACCTGGGCAAGACCTGGTACATGTCGCAGAGCAAGTACGACGTGATCAACGCCATCCAGAGTCTGCCGCGCGACGTGGCGGGGCTGCGGCCCAACGCCGAGCAAATGGCCAAGTGGAGCAAGGCCCTGGCCAAGTACGCCGAGGGGGCCGACATCGCCCTGAACAACGCCACGTTCGCGGTGGAGCTGGCCGAGGAGATTCACGCGGCGCTTCAGGTGGCCATGACGGTGGGCGGCGTCAGCGGTATCGTGGCCACCGGGGCGCAGGTGCTGGTCAACCAGGGGTGTGCGGCGTTCGCCAAGTACGGGGCGCAACAGATTGTCAAAGCCGCCGTGGGCACGGCGGTGAGCCTGGCCTCAAAACAGGCGGTGGCGCTCGTGTCCAAATGGACGGGGATCAACGAGGAGTGGGTGCGCATCGGGGCGGACGCCATTCAGCTCGGGTTCTTCGTCAGGGCCGCCCGCGCCGAGCGCCTCAAGCGCGGGGCAGGCTGCTTCGTGGCCGGGACCGAAGTGATGACCCAGTACGGGCCGGTGGCCATCGAGGAGCTGCGCGTCGGCCAGCGCGTGCTGACGGAAGTCAACCTGAGCGGCCCCGGCGCTCCGCCGCGGGTGAGCGGCGAACCCGACCAGACGGCGGTTGACCCCGCCACGTGGCGCCTCGTCAGCCTGCGCATGCCCGATGATCGGCACCCCGGCAACTACTACGAGATGGAGCTGCTCCAGCCGGCGGGCTGGATCGCGCGCAATAACGCGGCCGCTGGGCGCTGGATCGACCTGAGCCTGCCGGAGCTTCAGGTCAGCGGGATGGCCCAGCTGCTGGGGATCGAGCCTTGCCCGCCGATTGAGAGCGGCTACGGCCGAGTCGTTCTCGGCACATTCACCTCGGTTTCCAGCAACGTGTACGAGCTGAAGCTGTCTGGCCAGGATGAGTCGATTGGGGTAACGTATGGGCATCCGATCTGGTCGCTGGAGCGCGGTGACTGGATCGCGGCCGGCGCCCTGCGCCCCGGCGAGCGTCTGGCCACGGCGGCCGGCGAGGCCGTGGTGGAGTCCATCACCGTCCAGCCGGGCGAGCGGCGGGTGTACAATCTCAATGTTGAGGGCGATCAACGGTATCTGGTGGGGGAACTGGGGCTGGTGGCGCACAACGTCAACCCGTGCCCGACTCCAGGAACGCCCTCCGGCAATCCGAGTTTCACGAACCCCGCCCAGTCACCTGGCCCGGGCTGGGAATGGAAGGGAAAGGGCACTCCCGGCAGCCCGGCCGGCAACTGGTTCAATCCAAGCACCCGGGAGAGTCTACACCCGAATATCGTGCACCCTCCACCGATCGGACCGCACTACGACTGGAAGGATTCATCCGGATCATGGTGGCGTATCTTCCCTGATGGCAGAGTGGAGCCAAAATGACAGATCATCAACAAGTAGTACTCGGTGCTGAAGCTCGGTCCTACATGCTCAGGCAACTGGTTGACGGGAAGTCACTGGGCCGGCAATTGGCTCAGCGCATCACGTACCGCGGTGGCGTGATACGAACCTATGTCCGGAGATCATTTGCGGACTTTGGTCAATTCGACTGGGGGGGCGCGGCTTCGAGGGAGGCGACCGTCCCCTGGCTTGTAGATACCATGCTGGCAACGATGCGTGCTCACATGCCGGCGGTCTCGATCTTCGAGAATGCGTGCGCGAGCCCGACAGATCCCGGGCTGCAGCGCGCCAGGAGTACGTTGTGGTACGTCGGCGATGAAGTTTACCACGTTTGCACGTCGCTCGATCGAATGGCACTTAGCACGGCATTGATCGAGGCCGAGTACTATCCCTTGATTGCGGCGGTGGGTCCCCTGACGGTCCCTGCCACAGCCGAAGACGCCTCTGCACGAATCCGGGCGATTGCGGAGAGTGCCTACATGGCCGTCCTGTCCGCTTACGATAACGAAAGCTACCTTGTCTGGTCGGTGAGCGACTAACCATGATCCAACTCATTCTCATCCTGCTTGGCGTCAGCCTGATTGGCCCCGGGGCGCCGCCGGCGGTCAGCGGCGAACCCGATCAGACGCAGGTTGACCCCGAAACCTGGCGCGTCGTCGAGCTGCGCATGCCGGATGATCGGCATCCGGGCGGCTACCACGAGATGGAGCTGCTCCAGGCCGCAGGCTGGATCGCGCGGAATAACGCGGCCGCTGGGCGCTGGATCGACCTGAGCCTGCCGGAGCTTCGGATCAGCGGGATGGCGGAGGTGACGGGCGTGGGCCCGTGTCCGCCGATTGAGTCGGGATACGGGCGCGTCGTTTTGGCGACGTTCGCGTCGGTGTCGAGGGACGTGTATGAACTGAAACTCGTCGGTGAAGCCGGCCCCATCGGCGTGACCGGCGGGCATCCGATCTGGTCGTTGGACCGTGGCGGCTGGATGGCCGCCCGGGCGCTGGCGGCGGGCGAGCGCCTGGCGACTTCGACCGGCGAGGCTCTGGTCCAGTCCGTGCTGCCGATGGCGGGGCAGCAGGCGGTGTACAGCCTGTACGTCGAGGCCGATCACCGGTACCTCGTGGGCGACCTGGGGGTGCTGGTTCACAACGCCAACCCCTGCACGCGCGTGCAGGGAGGCACGCCGGCCATTCAGGCGGCGGCCAAGCAGCTTGAAGTCGCGCGGGCGCAGCTGCGCGTGGCTATGGAACGACACTATGGCAGCCAGGCGATACTGAACATGGAGGCGCACCACGGCATTCCGGTGGAGTTGCTGACGGACCCCCAAGTGTCCAGCGTTATCCTTCGCGCGGTGAAGGGTGGATTCAAGTTCAATGGTGTGGATAATGGAGTCATCGCGCCTGCGGGCCACGGGCCGCACGCCAATTACACGGCCTGGGTGAAGGACTTCATCAGGGCGAACCCTGAAGCTGCGAGAGCGCCCGGCGAGGCTCGAGCCTTGCTTCAAACGATCGTCGCAGAGGCACAGCGCGATGTGAGCTACTGGTTTGGTACATAAGTGAAGGTGCTCCCATGATACGTTGTCTCCAGAAACACGACGCCGGGTCAGTTGTCGTGCGACCGGCGCTCGCGGCGGTTTCAGCCCGTGATCGGGGCGGCCTTGTACGCTCGATCGGCAATCTATGTGATGAGCTGGCGAAGCTCGCAGCGAGCTCCTCACGCACGCACGTCTGGGTAGCCATTGACAGGTGTTTGCAGCTCACGGAGGAAACCCCTGGATTCGCGATGTCCTCGCTGAACATCCGGCTGGATCGTTTCTATAACGATAAGACGGAGCATGATTTCATAGCGGTTACGCTGACGTTGTTCAATCCCGACACACTGGACCTCCTGCAGGGCGGACGACCTGCTTACCAGGATTGGCTCGCAATTGCGTTTCTGGGGCACTGGAAGGCGGCCGTGGAGAGGTTCCCGGACTCAAATCTGCGAGCGATATTGTCATCAACGCGGGTTTGGATTTACGCCGATGCATCTCGCATGTTCGGGTATGGCCCCGGCGGCGATCCAAGCCCCATCCACGAGGCGCTGCCAGAGCCCGAAGAGGCCTTCGTAAATTACTGGCTCCTTCTCGGGATCGAGCCCCCGGCGGAGGACCAGGACGAAGCCGTTTCCCCCGACGAAATCTGGCGCATCTGCATGGGAACCGAGCCGCCCGAGGAACCCGACGAGTGACGCCGATCCTCCTGCGAATCCTCGCCTGCGCCCTGCTCGGGGCCGGCGCCACCG
>Ga0308417_1000860_pt1 | contig 21229 bp, 18 predicted proteins | sample HotsprSampleOS65_FD_203528 | JGI IMG/M metagenome (GOLD analysis project Ga0308417, IMG submission 203528) | Hot spring phototrophic mat microbial communities from Octopus Spring, Yellowstone National Park, Wyoming, United States - 20090730_OS65 ... | reverse complement strand
TTGCCATCCCCGAGGGATCGGCGGGGCACTGGTGCAAGCGGGCCGCCGCTGGCCGACAGATCTTCTGCCCCACCGAACGGTTTGGCCGCCCGGGCCTTCGGCTGCGCGATCCAGACGGGATGCTGATCCTGCTGGCCGAGCGGGCCGGCGCCCGTGTTCCGACCCCTGACGTTCTCGGGCTCTGCGGGGCGACGTTTTGGGTGCGCGACCAGCTTCGCGAGGCAGCACTGCTGGCCGACATCTTCGGCTGCGACGAAGAGGGGATCGACGGCGGGATCCGGCGCCTGCGCCTCGGCGACGCCCATCTCGACCTCCAAGACGCCCGCGAGTTCCCCGAAGGACGCCCGGGGCGTGGCGTCGTCGAGCACATCGCCCTGGCCGGATGCCAAGCGGTGCGCGCCGCCGCTGACCGTCTCCTCGCTCGCGAGGGTGCCGGCTGGCAGCTCCCCGGCGGCGTCCGTCTTCGCCTCTCCCCCTGACCAATAGCTCGCCCAGCACCCTCCTCGGCCCGCGCCCTTGACCCAATGCCGCGAGGACTTCGTGACCGCGGCGGCCCCGGCGTGGCCGCGCGGATCAGCCTGGGACCTCGATCAGGCGCGACGGCGCTCCGCCGCCTCGAGCGCCCGGGGTAGGAGCGCCTCTAGGTAGGAGACGAGATCGGGCTGGGACAGTCTGGGCGTCCCGAACGGGCTTCCCTCGACGATCCCCTCCGCCGGCCACGCCGCACAGGCCCCCGCCTCGTCCGCCGCGTGGAGCACCGCGCCGCGCCCTGAGACGGCGAAGACAGCCCAGCCGGAGAGGGGCGGCGCCGCGCACGCCTCCTCCATCGACAGCAGGCGTAGCCCGCCGAGGCGCAGCCCGTCGTGGCGGCGGATCAGATCTACCCAGGCCAGCGGCAGCATCCCTCTCCCCGAGGCACGCAGCATCGCCCTGGCCCCCAGCGCTGCCTCGAGGGAGGCAGGGGCCCCCGGGACGCCGGCCTCCGCCGCGCGGCGCAGGAGGCCTTCGATCTCGGCGAGATCGCGTGACGGCCGCGACGGCATCTCGGGCCTGGGCAGACCGCGGCGGGCGATCTCAGAGAGGACCTGGGACCAGGAGGCCTCAGCGCGCAGGCGCAGCTCCTCCAGATCGAGGTCGAGCAGCCCGCGGGCCTCATCCTCCGTCGCCCCCTGCGCCAAGGCATCACGGACCAGCGCGAGATGGAGATCCGCCTCTTCTTCCACCAAGAAGCGGCCCAGCGCCAGGAGGGACGCGTTCGGCAGCGCCCGGACAGCCACGAGGCGTCCCTCGCCATCGCGCAGCAAGGCAGGCGGACTGAGCGGCGGGATCGCCTCTCCGCTCATGCCACCGGTAGGGGCAGGCTGATGTCGACCCTGTCCCACTCGATGAACCCGCTTTCGTAAGAGCAGACCAGCCACTCGATCGCGTGACGGCGCTCCCGCAGCACCTCGCCGCGCAGGCCCGCTGGCCCCTTTTGGCCGCGCAGCTGCGCCATGCGTTGGATCCAGTGCAAGCGCTGGTAGAAATCGCGCAGATCCAGCGCCACTCCCTCCGTGATGGCCAGCGGCGGGCGCTTGCCGGCACGCACCAGCACCTCGAAGCCGAGGTTAAAGACCAGCACCGGGTCGACGTCCTCATTAGGCATCGGCAGGCGCTTCAGCACGCCCAGCGCCCGCAGCAGGACAGCCAGGGATTCGGCCTTTAGACCCATCGCCTCGCGCTCCGCATCGGGCGGCGGATCGGCAGCCAGGAACATCCGCTCGCGCGCCGTCAGGCGCCGCGCCACCTCCTGCCCAAAAACATGCTGGACTGTTTCGTCCGGCACCCCCGCCGCCCGCGCTTCGTCGGCCAGCGAAAAGCCCGACGCCCAGGCCAGCAGCGTCATCAGGCACAGCGCCCGCCAGGCCACCGCCCCTGCCGGCCGCAGGATCACCTCCTCGTCCGACAGGCCCGCTGGCAGGGGCGGCGGGGCAAGACGCCAGCGCTCCAGCATCGCCTCTGACCGCCGACGCCGCGCCTCGGCCGACGGCGCGGCCGGCTTGGCCGTGGCCGCCGGCTCGGATGGTGCGGCCAGCGCGGCGGCGAGATCCGGATCTAAGGCGGGACCATCGTCCGCCGGCGGCGGCGCAAGGTTCGAGGACTCCGGCACGGACGCGGCAGGCGCCAGAGGGATCTCCGGCCTCGGCTCCGTCTCCGGGAAGACCGGCACCAAGACGGCGGGCGCAGGGGGCGTCTCCGCCGGCGCCGGATCCCGAATCGCTGCTGGCGGCGCCTCGGAGGCAGGCGGCAGCGCAGAGGACTGGGGCACGGACTTGACGTCTGACTGCGGCTCCGACGGCGGCGCGGATGGCGTCGATGGCAGAGCCTCGGGGACCGGGGATGTCGGAAGGAAATCGGGCGCCACAGGCACTGACTTGGGTGGCGCTGGCGGCGGGTTGGCGGCGACGCGCTGGCGCTGCGCCGCGATGGCCGCAGGCAGGACCGCGCGCAGGTAGGCGACGAACCCCGGCGCCGCCAGGCGGGCCAGGCGGACTTTGCCTTTCTGCGCAGCCTCACGGGGCAGGACGTAGCACCGCCCCGACTTCCCGTAGGCGTGCAGCAGATCCTTTCCCGACCGTCCAAAGACGACGAGGTCCTTATGGACCTGGATCTCCGGATCGGCAAAGGCTGCGTCGCCCGGCGCGAAGAGGCGCAGCCCCCCCAGCCGCAGACCCGGGAAGAGGCGCATCAGATCCAGCCAGGACAGGGGCAGCAGCGGATGCCCAAGAAGCGTCCGCGCCGCCCGTGCGGCCTGGATCTCGTGGAACGGGACCGGAAAGCGCTCCGGCAGCAGCGTGCGGATCTCAGCCAGCAGATCGGCGACCTCCGCCAGGGGCGGGTCGGATGGCACGCCCGCGGCTGGAGGCAGCGCCAATCCCCGGCGGGCAGCCTCGCTGGTCAGCAGGCCCCACGTCGGCTCCGCCTCGGACAGCACCGCATCCGGGGAGAGATCCAGCATCGCCCGAAGATCCGTCTCCGGCCGGCCCTCGTCATGCCCCATCCGTAGCAGACCCGTAAGATAGTCCGGGGCGGAGGCCCGCAGGGCCGCGACCGCCTTGAGGAGGGCATCGTCAGCCATCGCCTGCACGAGCAGACGGCGTGCGTCTGGAACGGTCCAAGGCGAGGTCATGTTTTCGAAGATAGCCCCCCGGCGGCGGAACAACAACAGGTGGGGAAGTGCAGGCGGGAGACGTTCCGAAAACAGCCGCATCTGGTTCGATACACGGATCGGGTCCATCTTTTCACAACGACATCAGCCGCGCGGTTCGGCCAGCGTTTCCCTCGGCCTCTTCCTGGAGCACGCCTATGCGTTCAATCCTTTCCTTCGCCGCCGCCTTCCTCCTTGGCGCCGCGGTCCTTCCCGTCTTCCAAGCCGTTGCACAGCCCGGCCTCGGCGGCACCCCTGCCGGCGAGGCGCGCGAGCGCTGGCGCGAGATGACGCCCGAGCAGCGGACGCAGGCCCGCCAGCGCCTCGAGGCGATGAGCCCGGAGCAGCGCGCCGACGCCGAACGACGCATAGGGAAACGGCGCGCCGATGCGCGACAGCGCTGGGAATCCGCCTCGCCGGCAGAACGTCGAGAGATGCGCGAACGCGCCCGGGCCCGCTGGGAGACGATGACGCCCGAGGAGCGCAGCCGCGCCTACGACACGCTGGAGCGGCGAATGGAGCAGCGCTGCTTCGAGGCAACGCCGGAGCGCCGGGAGGAGCGCGAGGCCAGCATGGGGGAGCGCTGGCACGGGCTGAGTGAGGAGCGCCGCGCTGAGATCGTCGCGCAGATGCGCGCCCGCATCGCCCTCCTGCCTGAGGACCGGCGGGCCCGGGCTCGCACCCGCTTCGCCGAGCGCTGCACCAAGACCCCGCAGGCCGGTCCCGCCTGCGCCCTCGCCGGCTCCTGAGGGCTCAGCCAAGGCTGGTCACGCAGGTCCGGTAGCTGGCCAGCGCGTCCTGCGGCATCCGCCCGCGCAGTAGCAGCGTCTGCCGTCCGTTCGAGATTTCGAGAGGGCGGCCGGCGGCGACCGCCGCCAGGAGCACTGCGACCGAGCCCGGCGCCATCTCCATGCGAGCCAGGTGGCGGAAGAGGCGCACGCTGCCCTCCGCCTGCGCCCCGCCAACCCCCACCGACAGACGCGTCATCCTGCTGGCCGCGACATCGCGGCCCCAGAGGAAGAAGGATTCCCGACGGCCCTCGAAGACGCCGAACCCGACGGCGATGTCGCCCGACGGACCGGCGATGAGGCAGCCGCCCGGTACCGCATGCGCGCTCCAGGCGGCGGGTGAGAGGAAGGGCCGGGGCAGGTCCTCGGGGGTGACAGCCCGGCCGAGCAGCGAACGATCACCCCCGGACGGCAACCGGACGGGGCCGAACCAGGGATCATGGGCCAACCACCAGGCGATGCCGCCCAGCGCGATCGCGAACAGGAAGAGCCAGGGCTTGGATCGCATGGGGCGAAGCCTAAGCCCGGAAAATGAAGAGACGGCTTAGACGCGCGCGACGAAGACAGCGGCTGGCGGCAGGTTGCGCCAAACGATCGCAATGCGGTAGACACACCAGGGGCCATGGACGGGAAAGTGCGGCACATAAGAGAACTGAACAAAGGGACCCCCGGCCGAGACCTCCAGGGCCTTTGCAATGATCCGGGCCCGCAGATCGGGCGCGAGCCCGTCGAGCGGCAGACCGGAGATTACGACCGCGGCCGCCGGCAGCGCAGCGAGCAGGCGGGGCAAGTCGGCTGCCCACCTCAATCACGCGCGCGTCAGGGAAACGCGCCGCCAGGCGCCGGCAGAAGACGGGCTCGCGCTCGACCAGGGCGAGGCGACGCTGGCCCAAGCGCGCCGGCCAGTGCGACGGTCAGGCCCCCCCGTGCCAGGGCCGAGCTCAACCACGGGGCCTGGACGGACGAGGGGCGAGGGCACTATCGCCTTAACTCAGGCAGCGACAAAGTATCGGCGGCGATCCGCCGCGCCAGGGCCACCCCCGAGGGCGCGATGGCCCCCGTTGCCTGCGGACCGGGGGTCTAGTCGGCCAGGAAGGCCGCCCAATCGGGCAGGCGGGAGGAGCGTGCGGCGAGGAATGCGTCAGACATCGGACGACAAAGGCCCTGGAGGTCGCGGGGAAGTCCCTTGGACCTGGAGCGACCAGCAGGAGGCGGAAGGATCAGGTCGACCGGCAGGACCTAGGCCCCAGTCTTCACCTCTGGACCCTGCCGCCATCCTGCCCGTTCTCGCCGCCGCCCCGAACCGCTCCGGGCCGCCATCTCGCCCGCGTCGCCGGCGGTGCCCCAGAGGTCTTGGCCCGCGGCTTCTCCCGTCCCGTAGGCAACGCGTCCAAGCGCTATCTCGGCACGCGGCGCCTCACCCTGGCCTTGGAGGCGTTGCGCACGCGCCTCATCCTCGCCGTGGCGTTCGCCCTCGGGACGGTCCCTTTGCGCCTCGATGCCCTAATCCAGCCCCACACCGGCCTGACCTGGAGAGAAGGGTGGTGGCGGGGGAAGGGCCTGTCCCTGCGGCAGGGAGTGCATCCGACCGCCTTCGATCCCCTCGGACGGCTACGCACGCCCCTCGATCTCGCCGACGCCGGTTTCGCCCACGCGGTCGAGTTCGACGTCGTCGCCATCGCCGCGCCGCCACCCGGCGCGCGCCTCGCGGCTGATGGAGGGGCGACGGCGGAGAGGGCAGATCCCGTCCTGATATATGACGGGTGACGAGCGCTCGACCTGCTCGGGACCTCGTTCCAGGTGCAGGCCTGGACTGCGGTCCTGGATCTTTCCGAGCACGCCCCCCACAACGCGAGCGCGCGCCCCCCTGGAACGGCCCGGAGTGGTCCAGGACGACCATTTGTTTGATGAGGCGCACCAGATCTCCGCCGAAGATCCGCCTGACAAGGGCGGCCCTGGCCAGGGCATCGGGGGCGAAAGCCAGGCGGAGCCCGGACTCCGTCCTCGGCGACGACGGAGCCCCTGATCTCGCCAACCCCTTCGATCCAGACCCATGCTGGCTCACCACCACCGGCGCCGAAGGAACGCAGACGACAGCCGCCAAATCAGGCCTCCTCTAGGCGCGCGGGACGGAACACCCCACCGACGGTGCGGATCCAGGCCTCCTCCTCCGTCGTGAAGCGTTCCTCCCGGCGGTAGCGGGGACACTTGAAGCAGAAGACGGTGGCGCGCGCAAGCACGACGATGTCGTAGAGGCTCTAGAAGAGGTTCATCGCCTCCACCCCGGCGTCAGCCCCGGCCTGGCTCGTCTGGGATCCGTCGAGACCCGTCGAGGTCCATTTGGAATCGGATCGGGATTGAAAAACGCTGCGTTGTCTGAACCACCGCCACGGAGGGATCGTGCAAGAGCACCACCATCCTGCTCAGGAACCCTGGCGCCGCCACAAAGTCCGCGTCGAAGACCGCCACCTTCTACGGTTTGGATCCCCCGTTCTACCCTCGTGCGCTTGGCCTGCAGCGCCACGATCCGCGCCGCCGACGCCTCTTCGGCATTCGACAGGGCCGTGGCAGCCGCCGCCCGCGCCGACAGTAGTGTCACGTCTACCTCGGGCGCGGCCAGCGCCGCGCGCAGGTCGGAGAGGCGGGGCGGTCAAGCAGCGTGTTGTGGATCGTACGGACGTTGCCGCCGGCGGCCAACATCTGTCTCGGCTGAAACGCCGACCCCGCCAAGGTGCCCTCGATGGGCACGCGCAGCACGAGCGGCCCCCCGGTCATGATGGCGGGCAAGGAGAAATGAACGCTGGATGGAGCCGAGACCGCGATCTGCGCGGGACTGACGTGCCCATATTCTTTAAACCTTATCCCGAACGCCGAGCCGCCATGTCCCAACGCTTCGTCTGTGCCCTCGTTTTCCTCGCCGCTCTCCTCGGCGTCCTCTGGGGCATCTTCGAGTGGCAGATCCGCCAGGCTCCCGGCGGTGCGGAGATCCTCCCGCCTGAGACTGTCCGCTCGGCGCCACCTCAGCGATCTCCCATCGAGCGGGTTCTCGCCCAGGCCGAGATCCACGATCCGGCCGCCTTCGAAGGCGCCCGCGCGCTCCTCGCCGCCGGCGTTCTACCCGAGGAGCGCGCCGACCTGCTCGTCGCCGCTGCCCGCGGCGCGCTCGCCGGCGGGCGACTTGAAGAGGGCGATGCCGCCGCGGCCGAGGCTCTCGAGATCCTCGCCGATCCCAGCTACATGCCTGCCTTCAGCGGCAGCCCGACGCGCCTGCGCCAAGAAGCCCTGCTGCTGCAGTCTCGCGCCCGCATGGCGCTAGGGCGTGCCGACGCCGACGCGCCCCTCGAGGCCTTGGCACAGGAGGTCGATCTCGCGATCCGTACCGCCGCTCGCGAGGCGCTGCTCCACCTGACAGCAGCGCGTCTCGGCGCCGCCGCCGCGATCGACGTCCATGCCGAGGCCCTGCTTGCCGACGAACGAGCCGCCCGCGGACGCCCCCACGGGCAGACGCTGGCCTTCCTTGCTCTCCTTGACGCCGCTGCGGGGCGCGATCCGGCACCGCGCGCTGAAGCCGCCCGCGCCGCCCTCGGCTGGGATCAGGCTGCCCCACCCCAGGGCCTCGCGCCCACCGGCCTTGAGGGCCTCGCCCCCGCCGCCCGCCTAGAGCGCCTGCGCCCGATGGCCGAGGCCGCGGTCGCTCAAGGCGACCGCTCGCGCGCTGCGCGCCTTGTCCTGGCTGCAGCCGAAGCCCTGCTTGATCTTGGCGACCGCCGCGGCGCTTTCGAGGCCCTGGGACGCGCGATCGCGCTCGCCGAGGACGGCGCAGCCGACGCGGTGCTCGCCGCGGCCGCCATCCCCTACCTGCTGCTCGGCGGTGACGAGATTGACGGGGTCGCGCTCCTGACCTCGGCGCAGCGCGCCGCCGGACGCGCCTACGGGCCGGCGTCTCCTGAACGCGGCGCCCTGCTTCTGGCCCTCGCCGAGGCCGCCGCCCGGCAGGGCCTTGCCGCGACCGAAGGTCAGGCGCTGCAGAGCCTTGCGATGCTCGCCGCCCTCTCTCCCGGGGGGCCCGATATCGAGGCGGCCGCGGCCGCCTACGCCCGCCTCGCTGGCGCACGGGTTCGCGAAGGACGCCGCGCCGAAGCCGATGCCGCCGCCCGCGCCGCCCGTGCCCTGATCCAAGGCGCCGCACAGACCGCGCCGCGCCGGGAATAGCTGCAATCCCGGATTTCACCGGACGCGCACCGGCGCGCGCCCACCTGCGTCACCGCCTCGTCCGCTACGGTCAGGAGAGACGATGACCCGCCCCAACGCCCTTGAGGACACGCGCGCCGCCGGGCGCGCAATGCGCGGCCCCCACCTCGCCGCTCTCGGCCTCAGCCTCGCCATCAGTCTGCTCATGCTGACCACCTCCCTCTACACCATGCAGGTCTTCGATCGCGTGTTGGGCTCGCGCAGCGTGCATACGCTCGCCGCCCTGACCGTACTGGCCGGGATCGCCACCGCCCTGATGGCCGGCCTTGAGGCCATACGCCAGGGCCTGCTCCACCACATCGGCGGCTGGACAGCTCAGCGCCTCGAGGAACCGGCTTTGCGCCGAGCGCTCGCCGAGGGACACAGTGGGACAGAAGTGATGCGCGACCTCGCCCACTGGCGCAGCTTCGTCTCGAGCCCAGCCTTCCACGCGCTTCACGATCTGCCGTGGCTCCCCGTCTTCATCCTCGTCCTGGCCCTCCTCCATCCCGCCCTCGGTCTCCTGGCGCTTGGCAGCGCCGTCCTCCTCGTCGGGCTCGCCGTCCTTGGCGAGCGCTGGGCCGGCGGACACGCGGTTGCCGCGCAGGAGGCCCAGGCCGAGGCGATCCGCCTGGCCGATTCCGCCTGCCGCGCCCACGAGACCATCGGCGCGATGGGGATGGAGCGCGCGGTCACGGCCAAGGTCGGCGCTGCCTCCGCCGCGGCCGAAGCCGCCGCCGCCGCCTCGATGGCCCGCGCCGCCCTCTTGCTTGGGACGGGCCGCTTCCTGCGCGTCTTCATGCAGATCGGCGCGATGGGCCTCGGCGCCCTCCTCGTGTTGCAGGACGCCATAACCCCTGGCGCGATGATCGCGGGCTCGATTCTTTTCGGCCGCGCTTTCGCTCCCGCCGATCAGGTCGCCTCCGCCTGGCGCCAGATCAGCCTCGCCCGGAGCGCCCGCCGCCGCCTCGACCAGCGCCTCCGACAGCCCACTCCGCCCACCCCTGCCGTGGTGCTCCCCGCCCCCGAGGGCCGCCTCTCCGTCGAAAACGCAACCGTTGTCCAGGGCGGGCGTCCCGTGCTGCAGGGCGTCTCCCTTACCGTCCAGCCGGGAGAGATCGTCGCCATCATCGGCCCTTCGGGCGCGGGCAAGTCGACCCTCGCCCGCCTCCTCGTCGGCGCGATCGCCCCAGCGGCGGGCGCCGTCCGCCTCGACGGCGCAGTTCTTGCGGGCGGCCAGCGCGAGGTCTGGGGCCGCCATGTCGGCTACCTTGCCCAAGGCGTCGATCTCCTTGACGCCACCGTCGCCGAGACCATTGCCCGGATGGAAACGCCCGACGACGCGGCGGTCGTCGAGGCCGCGCGCCTCGCCGGCTGCCATGAGGCGATCCTGCGCCTGCCGCAGGGTTACGCCACACCCGTCGGGCCCGCTGGTGCCTTCCTCTCGGGCGGCCAGCGCCAGCTCGTGGGACTGGCGCGCGCGATCTACCGTATGCCCCGCCTTGTGGTCCTCGACGAGCCCAACAGCCACCTCGATCCCGAAGGGGACGCAGCCCTCACCCGCGCGGTGCTTGCGCTCAAGGCCGCCGGCTCCGCTGTCGTTCTCGTCTCCCACCGCCCCGCTATCGTCCAGGTGGCGGACCGGGTCGTGGTTGTGCGCGACGGCCGGATCGCCGCTGACGCCCCTCGCGCACAGCTGATCCCTTCTCTCGCCAGCACTCCCGTTCCGGTCCAGGAGACCGCCCGATGACCCCGATGCGCTCGATCCGCCGCTGGACCCTCGCCGGCGGCCTCACGCTCGCCGCCGGCGCCGGCGTCTTTGCCGCCTTCTCCGCCGCTGTTCCTCTCGCCGAAGCCGTCGTGGCCGATGGCACTGTCCAGGCGGAGACCGGACGCCTCGCTGTACAGCATTTCGAGGGCGGGGTCGTCGAGGCTCTTTTCGTGCGCGACGGCCAGCATGTCGAGGCCGGACAGCTGCTGATGCGCCTGCGCCCGATCCAGGCCGACGCCCAGCGGGATGCCGCCGCCGGCCAGGTCGCGGCGCTAGCCTTCCAGATCGCGCGCCTTGACGCCGAGATCGCCGGACGAGGTCGCTTCGAGTGGCCGGCCGAGGCCGATCTCGTCCCCGACCGCGCCCCCGAGATGGCGGCGCTGCAGGAGGGCCTGCTGCGCACCCGTCTCGCCGAGCGTGCGGCCGCTGACGCCGTCCTCGCCGCCCGCATCGCCCAGGCCCGCGCCGGGATCGAGGGCACGGAGGCGCAGATCGTTTCGATGGAGCGCCAGATCGCCCTCATCCGCGAGGAAATGGCCGGCGTTGAGGCCCTCGTGCGCCAGGGCCTCGAGCGACGCCCGCGCCTGCTCGCCCTCCAGCGCGCCGAAGCCGGGCTGGTCGGCTCGATGGCGGAAGCCGCCGCTATCCGGACCCGCCAGATCCAGGCGGCCGCCGAAGCTGAGGAGCAGCGAACCGCCGACCACGGCCGGCGTTTGGCCGAGGCCCGTGAGGAGCGCCGCCTCGCCGGCGAACGCCTCGCCGAGGCTCGCGCCCGCCTCGTCTCCGCGACTGACATGGCCGAGCGCCACGAGATCCGCGCCCCCGCCGCCGGCGTTGTCCTCGCCCCCCGGTTACCCCGCCCCGGCAGCGTCGCGCGCCCCGGTGAGGTGCTCCTCGAGGTGGTCCCCGCACTTGCCGAGCCCGAGATCGCTTTCCGCGTTGCCCCGCGCGACATCGATGCCGTCCTGGTCGGGCGTCCCGTCGAGATCCGCCTCCCCGGCCTGGTCACGCGCGAAGCCCCGCCGCTGCGCGGCACCGTCGTCCGCGTCGCCCCCGACGTGATCCAGGCCCCGGGCGAGACGCCGCACTACCTCGCCCGCGCCCGCCTCGACGCGGACTCCTTGGCCCGTCTCAACGGGATCGCCCTAACTCAGGGCTTCCCCGCCCAGATCTTCGTCCTCGGCCGCGAGCGGACCCTGCTCGCCTACCTGACCGCGCCGCTCGCCGACGGGCTGCGCCGAGCGCTGCGGGAGGGCTGAACAGACCCCAGGAGGGGGGCTTGCTAAAGACCGCAGCCGTCTTACTTCTTCGGTTCAGCGGCTGAGGTCTTCATGGCCACCAAGCGCGTCCTCCTCCCGTTCTCTGTCTTCCACAAACATCTGAAGGCCCTCCCTCCCTATGCGCCTGCCAGCCCGCGTTCTCTCCCTGATTGTCCTGCTCCTACTCGCTCCCGCCGTCTCGGCCCAGCGGGTCGGTCTCGATTCAACCTTCCCCGCATCCTGGGGCGGCCAGCCTTTCGGGGGCGCGCAGCCCCTGTCGGGCATGTTCTCCGACCTCTCGATCTCGGGCCCTTCCGATCTTGGCACGACCACCGACCTGTCGGCCAACCGACTCGAGGGCGTCTTCACGATCCAGGAGAATGGCCTGGGCGACGGGCGTGAGTTCGATCCTGCCGACTTCGGTCTCGAGGGTCCGGGAGCGGACCAGTTCGAGATCGACGCGAGCGGCTGCAAGGGTCCCTTGGCCAGCGGCCAGGCGTGCCAGGTGCGCGTGCGCCTGCGCGCCGACGCCGCCGAAGGGCAGCACAGCGCCACTCTTGTCGATCGGGTCTCGGGACGCCAGGCGTCCTTCAGCGGAACCTACACGCCTCCGCCGCCCCGGGGGGAAGCGATCTACGCCACGCCCGGCAACTTCACCTTCGTCGTGCCGGCACGCGTCACGTCCGTTACCATCGAGGTTTGGGGAGGCGGAGGAGGTAGTCCGATCAACCATTGCTTTGGCCAGAAGTGCTCCTGCTGCGCGGGCGGGGGCGGAGGGGGCGGCTATGCGGCGGGCTCATTTGCGGTTCGCGCCGGCGAAACTTATGCTGTTACAGTCGGGCGCGGAGGAATCGCTGCAGAACCAGGATGGCCATCTCCCAACGCTGTCTACATCGGCCACATGATGCTTGCCCTCGACCCTCAAAACGGCGGCCAATCCATGGTGAGCGGCCCAGCAGGCACGATTGGCGCGACGGGGGGGCAGACTCCCAATGCTACCAACGCGGGCGGTGTCGGAGGCATTGGCTGGGGAGGGCAGACCATGGCAGCAGGCGGCGCCGGCGGATGGGCATTCGCCGGCCGTAAGGGGATTTACGTCAACGGACATGGGGGCCCTCCGGCTGTCACGAATCCTTGGAATGCCGGTTGGGGAGCCACGAGCGGGCGTCCGGGAGGAAACCAGCCGGGCAACCCGGGCCTGGTGATCATCCGCTGGGGCCAGTGAAGCAATGAGGCCCCTTCTCGCCGCGGCCGCCCTGCTCCTCGCCGCGGCTCCTGCCTTGGCCGGTGTCTCCATTTCTGGGCTCCTCGAAGGCAACCTGGTGGAGATCGAAGAGGCGGCGGAGGAGGACCGCTGGAGCGTCCGACGTTCCGGGATGCCAACGCTAGAACTGCGCCCGCGGGCGCGGCAGGCGCGCTTGGTGATGGGCGACAGCGCGATGGCTATCACCTACGAACCCCTGCCCTTCTTCCCGCCGGAGGGCGCGGAGGCCTTCCCGGGCCCTGATGACGCAGCGCGGGGATGCCGCACCATGATCTGGAGCACCGGCGCGGATGCGGTCGCGCACTGCCGTGCTGAGGACGGGCGTCTTTTGTGGGCGGTGGTGCGTGGCAATGATGGGGGCTGGCGCCTCGTCTGGGTTGCGACCCCCTAGGCCGAGGCGATCCCGAGCATCGCACGACTACGCTGGGCCCAGACTACGATCCAAGGGCCTCTTCTGGAGATCGCGACCCCCTCCCCGCCGGCACGGGCGAGGAGCCAGCGCCGGGCCCGCGCCGCAGGCAGGCGCCGCGCGCCCTCGAGGCGCGCCTGCGCGCTTTCCTTGCCAGGCAGGCTGCGGACGCCGGCGGCTGCCGCGCGCGCCAGGGGGCCGACGACCGAGCATAGCAGGGAGAGCGGGACACCGGCGCGCGCGTCGGCCGTCCAGAGGCGGAGGTGGCACAAACGAAGCCCACCCAGACCCTCCTCCTCGCACCAGAGCGCCAAGCCGGGGGCGAGGAGAAGGACATGGCGACAGGCGCGCGGGGCACGCTCGCTTGGCAAGAGGCGGGCGCCGAGACGCTCAAGCAGGGCGAGGCCGGGCAGGCGGGGCGGGGGATCCTCCGGATCGGCCCAGCTGCCTGCACCGCCTGTCGACCAAGCCTCCCAGGCGCGCGCCCAGCGTTCCCCTCGGCGTTCGGCCTCCCAGGCGACCGAGAGGGCGGCGAGGCCCGGGGCGGCGGCGAAGAAGAAATCGGCGGCTGGCTGGAGCGTGTCGAGGACAGGCTCTGGACGGACACTCACGGCTCGAGGTCCATGTCCCAGTAGAGATAGTTTATCCAAGACTCATGCAAGAAGCCTCTCGGATAGATCCGCCGCTGGTGCATAAGCTCATGCCATCGCGGCAGGCGCGGCTCACGGAGGAGATGCATCCCAGCTTGTACTGGCGTCCGCCCGCCCTTGCGCGTGTTGCAGGAGATGTAGCAGGTCACCGCGCTTTCCCACCACGTCTTTCCGCCTTGGATGCGGGGGATGACATGGTCGATGTTGAGGCTGTCGCTCCCCGGCCTCTTGCCATAGTACTGGCAGGCGAACCGATCGCGCAGATAGAGGTCATAGCGCGTGAAGGGAGGGCGGCCCGGCCAGCGATGCCAGTCCTTCAGCGCCACTACCGAGGGCAGCACGATCTCGCTCGAGGGGCTGCGCACCACGCGCTCGTAAGAAGCCACGCGCACGGCACGACCGCCCAGCAGCAGACGGACTGCCTCCTGCCATGGCCACACCGAGAGAGGGGCGACGGAGACGGGACGGTAGTCCGCGTTGAGGACCAGGGCGTCAAAGGTGGCAGCGCCGCCGATCATGGGGGAAACTCCTTTCCGCCGACGAAGATAGGATTCCCCCCCCCTCTCCAGAACCCTACTCCTCGACGGGCGTCCCTGGGGCCTGGCCTTCCCCTCCAAGCCGAACGATCGGAGAACCGCCGCGATGACACCCCGTCCGCTCCCGCGCGCCCCGCAGCCGTGTTGAGCGACCGGCCGGACAGCCGCTATGCCGATCAGCCGGATCGCCATTACGACTTTCCCCCCCCCCACGACAAGCCCACCGCCTCCTACCTTCGCATCGTCCGGACGGCGCTGGACGGCGTCCTCGCCTTCTACTGGACAGAGGAGGCAAGCGGGCCGCTGACCGGCTTTGCCGTGGCCCGGCCCGTCGGGCTCGTCCTACATCGGGAAATTCCCTCCTAGAGACGGATCCTCGTCGCTGATGACACGCCTCTGACGCCGTTGGTATCAATCAGAACCCGAACGGGAAGCTATCTCGGCGCCCGGCAGGGCGACCTCGTGAAGGCGGTCAGGGGACTTTCGGATGTTGGATCTGGGCGAGATCCTGCGGCAAGGCGGGTTCGCCATGCCGGCGGCAGCCGGGGCGCCGCGAAGGATCGTCAGGCAGCAGCGGGCGGAGCGTGATCGGTGCTTCCGCGACGAGGTCCTGGCCGCCTACAGCGGACGCTGCGCCCTCACGGGCCTGGCGATCCGGACGGATCTGCGCAACGAAGCCCGACCGGGCCGGGCTCGAGGCCTAGGCCGCCCACATCCGCCCCGTCGCTGGCTGCCACGGCGGGGAGACGATGTCCGCAAACCGACTGCCGATGCTACGCACGCTCCACTGGATGTTCGACCGCTGCCTTCTGTCGGCTGAGCCGACGGGGCGGATCCTCGTCTCGCCGCTGCTCGGGCGTCAGGCGAAGGCGGCACCGGTCCTCCAGGACTGCTCCGCCAGATGGCCGGTATGCCCCACCTCATGAGGCCTGCCGATCCCTCCGCTCTCCCCGATTTGGCCCCCTCGACTACCATCGGCGCGCGATCTTCCGGCCGGCTTGTCCCCAGGCAGAGGAAGCCTCAGGACAACAGGCTGTCCTGCAGGCGCCGCAGCGTCTCCATCGCCTCGCGCGCGGTCATTCCGTCGAGGTCAAGGGCGCGGATCTCTGCCTCGATCCGCGAGGGCTCCGGAGGGGGAGGCGGCGGCTCGGCCGCTGCGAGGGCGGCCAGCAGCGGTGGGATGGCCAGGGCGGGGCGCGCCGGACCACCATCGAGCCCGGCCAGGATTGCCTCGGCGCGGGCGACGACGGCCCGCGGCACCCCCGCGCGGCGCGCCACCGCCAGGCCATAGGAGCGCCCAGCGGCGCCCGGCACGATCTCGTGGAGAAAAACCGGCCCGTCTTTGCCCTCGGCCACACGGGCCTGGACGGCGGAGACGCGCGGGGCGAGCCCGGCGCTCATCGGCACGATCTCGTGGTAGTGCGTCGCGAAGAGCCCGCGGCAACCAATGGCATGAAGGCGCTCTAGCGCCGCCAGGGCGATGGCGAGGCCGTCCCAGGTCGAGGTCCCGCGCCCGACCTCATCGAGGATCACGAAAGAGCGCGCCGTCGCACGGTTCAGGATCGCCGCCACCTCCGTCATCTCAACCATGAAGGTCGAGCGCCCGGCAGCGAGATCGTCCTGGGCGCCGACCCGAGAAAAGAGCCGATCACAAACCCCCAGGCGGAACCGCCTGGCCGGCACCCGCAACCCCGCCTGGGCCAGGAGGACGAGCAGCGCGTTCTGGCGCAGGAAGGTGCTCTTACCCGCCATGTTCGGGCCCGTTAGCAGCCAGATCTGACCACCGGAGAGATCCGCGTCGTTGGGGACGAATGGATCGCCACGCGCTGCCAATGCCGCCTCCACCACCGGATGGCGGGCGGCCTCGACCTCGAAGGCATCGCTTCCGTCGACCTCAGCGCGGACCCATCCACGGTCGCGCGCCAGATCGGCATGAGTCGCGGCGAGATCGCATTCCGCCAGCGCCCGGGCGCAGGCCCGCAGACGGCCCTCCTCGGCGGCCACCGCGGCGCAGAGATCGGCGAAGATGGCGAGCTCGCGCGCCAGCGCCCGGCCAGACGCGTCGTTCAGCTCCGCCTCGAGCGCTGCGAGTTCGGCGGTAGAGAAACGCACCGAGTTCGCCAGCGTCTGACGATGGATGAAGCGCGCCCCCTCGGGGGAAGCTTGCAGACGCTGGGCTTGGACGGGCGTGAGGTCGAAGTGCCAGCCGATGACCTGATTGTGACGCACCTTCAGCCCCGGGATCCCAGCCTCTTCCGACAGCCGGGCAGCCAGCGCCTCGATTGCGCTGCGCCCGCCGTCACGCAAGGAACGCAGGCGGTCGAGATCCTCGTCGAACCCGGCAGCAATGAAGCCGCCGTCGCGCGCGAGCAGTGGCAGCCCCTCGGTTGCCAGCGCCCGATTCAGCAGTCCGGCCAAGGAGTCGTGGCCGGAGAGCGCGGCGCGGCGTGGCGCGAGGATAGGGACGTCGGGCAGGACGGCGGCGAGGCGCCCGGCTGCGGCGATGGCGCCCCCGATTGCGGCAAGATCGCGAGGGCCGCCTCGGCCCAGCAGGATGCGCGTCAGTGCCCGGTCGAGATCAGGGCTACCCGAGAGCGCCGCGCGCGCGGCGGCGGAGAGGTTCGCGTCGAAGGCATCGATGAGCGCCGCACGCGCGGCCACCGCGTCTGGGTCGGAGAGAGGCGAGGAGAGCCAGGCGGCGAGCAGGCGCCCACCGCCGGCGGTCTCGGCGCGGTCCAGCGTCGAGAAGAGGCTCGGCGACTCGCCGGGCGCGGAGAGGACGTCGAGGCTGCGCCAGGCAGCAGCGTCGATCTCGAGGCGCCCTTCGGGCGCCGCGCGCTCGGGGGGTGAGAGCGGGGGGAGGCGCCCGCACTGCGTCGCTTCGGCATAGGAGAGCAAGGCACCGAGCGCCGCAAGCTCGACGGGGGACTCGACCCCAAAGGCAGCCATCGAGGCAACCCCGTAGACCTTGGCCGCGGCCGTCGCGCCAGCCTCTGGATCAAAACGCACATCGGGCAGTGCCTGCCAGGCTCGCCCCGGCTCGGGTGGAAGGGTGCCGTCGTCGACCAGCGTGCGCGGCAGGACAACCTCACGCGGATCGGTCTGCGCCAGCGCCCCCGCCAGATCCTCGACGGCGATCTCCCGGACCCCGACCTGCCCCTCGGCAAGATCAAGCCAGGCGATGGCGGCGCGTCTGCGCAGACGCGCCACCGCGGCGAGGCGCGCGGGACGGCGGGGCTCGAGCAGGCCCTCCTCAGTGAGGGTCCCGGCGGTCACGATCCGCACGACCTCGCGGCGCAGCGGCCCCTTGGCGCCGCGGCGGCGCGCCTCCTCGGGAGTCTCGGACTGCTCGCAGATGGCCACCCGGAAACCTTGCCGGACGAGGCGCGCGAGATAGGGCTCGTGCGCGTGCGCCGGCACCCCGCACATCTCGATGTCGCGCCCGAGATGTTTCCCGCGCTTGGTGAGGGTGAGATCGAGCGCGCGGGCTGCCTGCACGGCGTCCTCGAAGAAGAGCTCGTAGAAGTCGCCCATGCGGTAGAACAGCAGAGCGTCGGGATGGCGCGCCTTGACCTCAAGGTACTGCGCAAACATCGGCGTCACGGTGTCGGCGGGCATGCGAAGGCTCGGGGCTCTGAAACGGGGCGGCGAGGATGTGGGGGCGGACCATACCCCTTGCGCCCGCTGTCCCGCCTCCTATCCTTTGCCCCATGCGGCATCCCGACCCCCACCGCCTGGCGATCCGCCTGGCCGGCGACGCCAAGCAGGTCTTGGCCGCCCTCGCCGCCTGGCGCGGCCACGGCGTACCCGAATGGTCCGGCGGCGCGCTGCCGATCCTCGACGCCGCCGCGCGACTCGCCGCCGCCGCCGCTCCCCTTGCCCTCCCCCTCGATCCCCAGCGCCTGATCGCCCCGCCCCCCGACGTGCTGGGAAACCCCGATCCGGTCGCCGTCGCTCGCTGGCGTCGACAGGCCTGGGGCGACGACACAGGCATGGCGGCAGAGGGAGACTGGACTCTCGAGGAGCCCGAGGAGGGACGCCTCGAGGCCCGTCTCGTCCTCACCAGCCCCGAGCGCGCCCTGCGGGGCATTGCCGCCGCGCTCCAAGGCACCGACGGTCTGGAGGTCGAGACCGAGATGCGCCGCCCCGACGGGCGCCGGATCCCAACCGGGAACCCCCTGCCTTCCCAGGCCCCCGTCGAGGAGGCCATCGGCCCCTGGCGGCGCCGACGCGGACGGTGCCTGACGGAGGCGCGCCTCTGGACCATGGCCCCAGGACGCCCTCGCCTGGCCGTCGTGGCCGGGGTGCTGCGCATCGACCCCGACGCTCTTCGCGAAGCGTTCGAACCAGTTCCGGACCGCCTGGGATGGCGCCTCTGCATCCGGCGCATTCACGGCGGGACTGTCCTCTTCGAAAGCTCCTATGCCTCTGAAGGGGCGGCGCGCATGGCTGGGGTAGCAGCCGCAGCGCTGTGCGCCGGGGTCCTCGAGCCCCGTGTGCCCCCCGAATTCGGCGGCGGTCAAGCAGGCCGCCGGCGCTCACACGCCGACTTTCTCCTCGCCGGCGGAGATCCCCTTGACCTCGCTCCGGGCGATCGCATCGCCGCACAGGCCCTACTCTCAGAGGATCCAGCCGCCATCCGCTGACCTGCTCCGAGCCGTCCAGCAAGACTCCGCCAGAACGCCATGCCAGCCGAGAACTCCATTTCCGAACCCCAAGGACCCTCTTACCCCATGCCAAAGTCACCCCTCTCCGGGCCCGGGGCGCTCCTCGACCGCCTCCGACCCAAGGGACGCGCCCCGCACGCCACAGACGCACCTTCTGGAGAACCTAACAGGCAGGACGATAGCCCCGCGGCCACAAAGCCGCCAATCCCGCTCGCGCTCCCGAAGGAGATCGGCGGACCTGCCGGGCCCGAGCCGACGAGGTTCGGCGACTGGGAACGGAAGGGGCGAGCCAGCGACTTCTGAGACCGGAAAACCTTCCACGCCCATGCGGCGATCCCTCAAAGGGCCATACGACTCGCCAACAGCGCCGGCCGGCCAAAGAGCCAGCCCTGTCCGTTCTCGACGCCAAGATCCTGCAGGATCATCGCCTGCTCCTCGCTCTCCACCTGCTCCGCGGTGGTCGAGGCCCCAAGGCCCAGGATCATCCCCACCAGCCCCCGCAAGAGATCCCGCGCCCGCGGATCGGACACGAGGGGAGCAACGTAGGCGCCGTCGATCTTGACTGCATCGCAGGGGAAGGCCTGGAGGTATTCCAGCCCCGATGCCCCGGCCCCGAAGTCGTCGAGCGCCACGCGGTACCCCCGCGCCCGCAGCTCCTCGAGGCGCCCGCGCACCGCCCCAACCGAGACCGCCTCGACACGGGCCGTCTCGGTCAACTCGAAGGAAAGCGCAGATGCCGGGCCTCGGAACCTGTCCAGCATCCCGCTCGCCGCACTCCAGAAGGTCGTCGCCTCGAGGGAGCGCCCCGACAGGTTGACCGCCAGCGTCGGCAGCAGCCCCTCCTGCTGCCCCGCGATCTCGATCGCGCGCTCGAGGATGGCGAGATCAAGCTCCGCCACGAGCCCCGTCTCTTCGGCGAACCCGATCGCCTCCTGAGTCCCTCCCGCTCCCTCGGGCAGACGGCAGAGCACCTCCATCGCGCACACACGCCGGTCGGAGAGGCGCACGATCGGCTGGAGCGCCACCTCGAAGAGACGCCGGTGGATCGTCTTGCGCAGCATCCCGATCCGCCCCGCCCCCTCGCGGACCATCTCAGCGAGCGAGGACGCCAAATCCCCCGGCGGCCGGCGCCCCTCCATGAAGCGCGACACCGCCCAGGCCACCGCGCGCGCGGCGTCGGCGCGCGGCATGCCGCCGCGCGTAATCTCGGTCGTAAACGTCCGCGCCATGGCAGGACGGCCCAGCAAGCGGCCCATCACCGCCTCGAGGCCGCGCGCCGTCGAGGCCACATCGAGCCCGGTGCCGTGGAGCAGCCCGTAGCGCCCATCACCTAGATCGCCTGCTCCCTCGTCGAGCGCGTAGGCGTGCAGGTAGCGCGCCACCGCCGCCGTCACGCGCTCCCACGCGTCCTCGCCCAGCGCTGCGCGCGCGCCGGAGGCGTCCTCGAACGCGAAAAGCGTCATCGCGGCGGGCGCGCCCGACTCGGCCAACAAGGCCCCGCGCCGGACGAAGGCGGCGTCGGGCAGCAAGGTCGGCGCCGGGAGCGCCGGTACCGGCTCGGAACGGGCCGAGGCGTGCCGCACCGCAACATGCAGCCGCCCCTGCCCCTCCGGGATCCGGCAGGCCGCGACGTCGATCAACATCCCGCCGCGCCGCGCGCGCAGGCGCAGGTCGCGGAAGCGCCCCGCCTCCGGCAAGGCGCCGAGCATACCCGTCAGCACCGCCGCATCTGACCCATCGAAGATCTCCGACAGGGAACGCCCCACAAGGGCCTCGGGCAACTCGCCGAAGATCTCGGGACTGCCCGCGCCGTAGCGCACCAGCCCCTGCGCATCTACCTCGAGCACCACGTCCATTGCGGCGAAGGTGAAGGCGATAAAGCGCTCGCGGACGCCGGGGGCGGATGGCAGCGACGGAGGCGAAGACAGCGACATCGGGGGCCGACGGGCAGGAGGAAAGGGAAAACGGTTCCGAGGAGATGGCCTCCCCCTCTTGCTCGGAAAAGCCTTGCTTCACCAATCGGAAAGGTCGCCCGTCCCCACCCGGATCCCAGGCCCCCCGCCGGGCATAGCGAGCAGCCCCGCCCCACCGGGGCGCAGAATCTCCACTCGCACCCCGCAGGATCCCCCCGGAGCCAGTGGGGCCCCGCAGTCCGTCCAGGCAATTCGCAGACCTTCCGCGTCCGGCCCGAGCAGCACCGGCGCTCCCGGAGGACCCACCGCATCGCCCAGGTTGCGCAGCTCGAAGGCCAGCGGTACCTGCCCCAGCTCCCCCGCCAGCGCCCGCCAATGCAGCGCCGCGGAGAGCCCGGAGGTATATCCCGAGAGCCCGAGAAAGACGATCGCGCGCCCATCACGCCGCACCTCGAGTGTTCCCCCAAAGGGACCCGGGGCCTGGGCGACTGGCCGAAGGCGGACCTCGCAGTCCAACACCGGCCACGCCCCCGACGCGGGGCAGCCGCCACACCC